>ERZ808035.1371-NODE-1371-length-12439-cov-4.593512_pt1 | contig 12439 bp, 10 predicted proteins | sample MGYA00380189_ERZ808035 | MGnify/ENA primary metagenome ERZ808035 (study PRJEB31490, sample SAMN06133407) | mouse gut metagenome | isolation source: M5_1 | host: mice | place: China: Chengdu | collected 2015-05 ...
GCGACGGCGAACTGTCTGAGCCATGGGGGATGAGGTCCGGGGCATCCTGGACGCGACGAATGAGCTGCGAGAAAGGCAGTATCCATGCGAGTTTCCTATGAGTGGCTGAAGACCATGGTCGACCTGCCCGACGACGTGTCGGACCTGGTGGCCGAGCTTGTCCGCACCGGCACCGAGGTCGAGGCCGTGGAGTCGGTGGGCGCGGACCTCGACCATGTGGTCACCGGCCACATCCTGTCCTGCGAGCCGCACCCCGACTCCGACCACATGCACGTGACCATGGTGGACGTGGGCATGCAGAACGTCGACGAGAACGGCGACCCGGCGCCGCTGCAGATCGTGTGCGGCGCACCCAACGTGGCGGCCGGCGAGCACGTGGTGGTGGCCATGGTGGGCGCCGTCCTGCCCGGCGACCTCAAGATCAAGAAGAGCAAGCTCCGCGGCGTGGAGTCGTGGGGCATGAACTGCTCGGCCCGCGAGCTCGGCCTCTCCGGCGACCACGAGGGCATCATGGTGCTGCCCGACGACGCGCCCGTGGGCGTGCCTGCCGGCGAGTACCTGGGCGTCTCCGACGTGGTGCTCGACTGCGAGATCACGCCCAACCGCCCCGACTGCCTGTCCATGACGGGCTTCGCCGTGGAGGTGGGCGCCACCCTGGGCGAGGACACGCACATCGAGCTGCCCGCCATCGAGCGCGAGGCCGGCCCCGCCACCAAGGACTCCGTGTCGGTGACCATCGAGGACCCGGAGCGCTGCAGCCGCTACTGCGCCCGCGTGCTCCGCGGCGTCAAGGTGGGCCCGTCCCCCGAGTGGCTGGCCCGCCGCGTGACGGCCGCCGGCAGCCGCCCCATCAACAACGTGGTGGACGTCACCAACTACGTCATGTACCTCACCGGCCAGCCGCTGCACGCCTTCGACATGGCCAAGGTCCCCGTGGTGGACGGAAAGCACGCCGTGGTGGTGCGTCCGGCCCGCGACGGCGAGCACATCGTGACCCTCGACGGCCAGGACCGCGGGCTCACGCCCGACATGACCGTGATCTCCGACGGCAACGGGGAGGCCATCGCGCTCGCCGGCGTCATGGGCGGCGAGAACTCCGAGGTGGAGGACTCCACCTGCGACGTCCTCCTCGAGAGCGCGTGCTTCTCGCCCGGCCACACCAGCCGCACGAGCCGCGACCTCGGCCTCATGAGCGAGGCCTCCATCCGCTACGAGCGCAAGGTCGACGCCGCCGGGTGCGACGAGGCCGCCGCCATCGCCTGCGCGCTCTTCGAGGCCTGCTGCGGCGCCGAGGTGGCCCGCGGCGCGGTGGACGTGTACCCCGAGCCCGTGAAGGCCGCCACCATCGCCCTGCGCCCGGCCCGTGTTCGCGAGCTCTGCGGCGCGGACATCCCCACCGACTTCATGGTGGAGAGCCTCGCCCGCCTGGGCTGCGTCGTGGTGCCGTCGCGTCTAGGCGCCTACCTCGACGTCGTGCCCCCGACCACCCGCCCGGACCTCGAGCGTGAGATCGACCTCGTGGAGGAGGTGCTGCGCCTCTGGGGCATGGGCGAGGTGGAGCCCACCATCCCCGGCGCCGCCGACCACACGGGCGGCCTCACCCGTCGCCAGCGCCTGGACAAGGCTGTGGGCGAGGCGCTCCGGGCCGGCGGCCTCTGCGAGACCCTCACCTACAACTTCGCCGAGTCGGGCGACCTCGAGCGCCTCGGCATGCCCGAGGACGGCCGCGGCCAGGCCGTGCGCATCCTCAACCCGCTGACGTCCGACCAGGGCGAGATGCGCCGCAGCATCGTACCGGGCCTGCTCCGCTCCGTGGCCTACAACCTGGACCACGGCGTGGACGACGTGATGCTCTACGAGCAGGGCCGCGTCTTCTTCGGCAGCCCCGACGCCGCCCAGCCCGCCGAGCCCCGCTACGTCTCCGCCGTGCTCTGCGGCGCCTGGGGCCCGGACACCTGGGACAGCAAACCCGTGCCCCTGGACTTCTTCGACGCCAAGGGCCTCGTGGAGGAGCTCTGCCGCCAGCTCAAGGTGGAGCGCCTGCGCCTCAAGGCCGCCAAGCCCGAGCGCTACCCCTGGCTGCAGCCCGGCCGCGCCGCCGAGGTGCTCTGCGGCAAGCAGCGCATCGGCTGGCTGGGCAACGTGCACCCGAGCTCGCTGGCGCGGTTCGGCATCGAGCGCGACGTCGTGGCCTTCGAGCTCGACCAGGACGCCCTGATCGACCATGCCCAGGACCAGCTGCCCTACCGCGACATCCCCACGCTGCCCGGCGTGGAGCAGGACCTTGCCATCGTGGTGGACGAGGACGTGGACTACGAGACCTGCGTCCAGCGCATCAAGAGCGCCGGCGGCAGGCTGCTTGCCGACATCCGCCTGTTCGACGTCTACCGCGACCCCGTGCGCGTGGGGCCGGGCAGGAAGTCCATGGCGTTCGCACTCACGTTCCGCGCCCCCGACCGCACGCTGACGACCGCCGACGTGGAGAAGGCCATGGACAAGCTCGTGAACAAGATCTCAAAGTCCCTGGGTGCGGAGGTGCGCTCCTAGGGGCGGGCGCACGACCTCCGACCATGGGTCTTGCGGACAGGGGGTGCCGGGTCGCGGTGGCGGCCGGCACCCCTGTCCCATCACCCGGACACTTTTGTCCCAATGGTCGGGCACTTCTGTCCCAGGCCGCCGGTTTCGCCGGGGCCGTGGGCGCTGGTCGCCTCGGTGCACATGTCCGCGCCTTCGGTGAGTGGATTCACTCCTGTTTGCGGCTTCGGTGCGTGGTTTTCCGCTCACTGAAGGCCCGCGGGCGTGCACCGAACGATCGGGTGACGGGCAGGTGCGCTCCCGTCAGACGTCAGCCGGGCGCTTCAGCTCCTTGCGGGTGGCGGCCCAGACGGCGACGGCCACGAGCAGCGCACCGAACGCCGAGAAGACCGCCGCCGCACCCCACGCCTGGGCGACGAGCCCGCAGAGGAGCGACGAGGCCGAGGCGGTGCCGAACGACGCCAGGCTGAGGACCGCCATCGACCGGGCCGCCCGGGCGGGGTCCAGCGCATCGAGGTAGGCGGCCGTGAGGCAGGCAGAGGCCGCACCGGCCCCGAGCCCCGCCAGGCAGCAGGGTCCTGCGGCCCAGGAAAGGCCCGGGACCGCCGGGAGCACCGCGAGCGCGACCCCCACGGCGGCCACGCAGGTGCCTGTGACTGCGTTCAGGCCGTACCTGCCGCCGAGCGCCAGCGAGGCCGCGGCCCCGACGACCGATCCGAGCCCGTAGCACGTGACCAGGAACCCGAGCCCGTCGGCACCCCAGCCCCGGGCGTCCGCGAGGAGGGCCATGCCGGTGGAGAAGGCGCCGGAGCAGGCCAGCTCCGACACGGCGACGAGGGCGAGCACGGTCCGGCAGAGCGGGTGGGCCGCGAGCGAGCGCACCGTGTCCCAGACGCCCCGCGCGCCCACCGCGCCGCTGCCACCGCCTGGCTGCCGCGGGCGCACGGCCACCGCCGCCATCGCCGCGGACGACGCCGCGAAGAGGAGGGCCATGGCGCCGTAGGCGGCCGCCATGCTCCACCGGGCGAGGAGCAGCCCGCCCACGACGGGCCCGAGGACCACGCCGCACCGCTGCACCACCGAGAACTCCCTCTGGACCGCGCCCACGCGCCCCCGTGGGGCGACCGACCACGGCATCGACTGCACGGCGGGCAGGTAGACGGCGTCCAGCGACCCGAACACGAGGGCGACGGCCACGAGGGCGGCCTCGCTGGGGGGAAGGACCGCGGCACAGGCGGCGGCACCGACGAACGCGACGCACTTGAGCGCTCCGGCGGCCACGGCGGCGCGCTTCGGTCCCCAGCGGTCGGCGATCGAGCCCCCGGGGAGCAGGAGCAGCGCCCGGGGGAGGGCACCTGCGCCCGTGACGGCCCCCACCACCACAGGGTCGGGCGAGAGCGCGGCCGCGTACCACGAGAGGGCGAGGTAGTAGGCCTGGTCGGCGAGAAGGCCGACGGCGTACGACCCGAGCCAGAGCGATGTGCCGCGGTGCTTCCCCATGGGATTCCCCCTTCGGATACCCTGAGGACGTCAGGTATGCGATACATAAACACAATATGTGTTGTATAGATGTACTGCAAGCAAAGGGAGGGACGCCGTGGGGGAGAGGTGCGACGGTCGGGAGCGCGTGAAGGCGCTCGGCAACGCGGAGCGGCTGCGGGTGCTGGCCTACCTGCGCAACGTCGGGGAGGCAACGGTGGGCGAGGTCGCGGCGGCCCTCTCCATGGCGCCGGGGAGCGCGAGCTACCATATCGGGCGCCTTGCCGACGGGGGCCTGGTGGAGCGCGCCGTCCATGAGGGCGGGGACGGCCGCAAGAGCTGGTGGCGGGCCGTGGGGCGCGAGAGCCTGGTGGACGCGTCGGAGGAGGCGCCGTTCTTCTCGGCCGCCAACCGTGCCTACGGCGACGCCTACGAGCGCTACCTAGGGGAGAAGCCGCGGCTCGAGCAGGGGTGGGTGGAGTCGGAGGCAGGCGCCGACGCGGTGCTGTCCCTCTCGGCCGAGGAGGCCGCCGAGCTCAAGGAGGAGCTCGAGGCGTTCGTGCGCCGGTGGGCCGAAAGGGCGGCGGAGCGCTCTGCCGACCGTACGGACGTGCGGCCCGTTGCCCTCGTGGCGCGGGCGTTCCGCTGGGTCCCGTGACCGGGCGTCCCGGCGTCGGCCGGCACCCCCTGTCCCATCACTCGGACACTTCTGTCCCAATGGTCGGGCACTTCTGTCCCTCGCCGCCGGTTTCGCCGGGGCCGTGGGCATGTCGGGCGAGCTCGTCGCCTCGGTGCACATGTCCGCGCCTTCGGTGAGTGGATTCTTGCCTGTTCGCGCCTTCGGTGCGTGGTTTTCCGCCCACTGAAGGCCCGCGGGCGTGCACCGAACGATCGGGTGACGGGCGCAGCTGCCGTCCGAGAGCGGCTATGAGATCAAAAGTGCGATATGCGAAGTGGCAGATGGGCCAGGCGCCGCTGTCACACCGCCGGTGAGGCTGCTGCCGATGGCGCCGCCCGCTCTTCAAGGCCGTAAGACGGCGGCACCGACGAGGGCGCAAAAGAAGGGGGCCCGCGTGCATCGAAGGCGGCGACCTCTGGGGCGGCGGGGTGAATCGTCAGATGCACCCCGCCGTTCCAGCGGAGCCGTCGTGATGCACGCGGGCCCGTCAGGAGCACGCCCTAGTCGGCGATGCGGACCTTCACACAGGCCTTGAAGAGCGGGGCGGGGGCGTCGAGGCTGCACCCGGGCTTGTGGGCGTCGGCCGGGGCGGTCAGGCAGAACTCGCCGGCCTGGGTGACGACCCAGCTCTCAAGCTCGGGCTGCTCCACGAGGACGAAGTCGTTCTCCTCGTCGAAGGCGCCCTTGGGGGTGCAGTCCTTCATGCGGGCGATGCCCATGAGCTCGACGCCGGAGAAGACGTAGTGGATGTCGATGTAGTCGCGGTGCGCCTCGTAGTCCTTGGTGTCGGCGGGGGCGGTGTCGAAGCGCATGACGTTCGCGAAGACGTCGTCGCCGTCGATGTCGTTGCGGCCGAGCTCGAGGGTTTCGGGGTCCACGGTGCGGCACCAGTCCATGGCGCGCTCGATGCGGGCCGAGGTCACGGGGCCGAAGCCCTTGGCGTCGATGGATGCAGAGATCACGGGTGCTCCTTTGGTGGGGGCGGAAACGGGCGTCCCATTCTATGCCCCTCCGGGTCCCCCTTTAAGCGCCGACCGGCCGGAAGACCTGCCGGCCGGCGCCTGGGCATGCCGTCCCTAGCCGACGGTCCCGTCCGGGTCGTCGGGCACGGGTGCCGATGGGATGAGGGAGGCGCCGTTCCCGTCGTAGGGGTCGTGGTCCACGGTGGGGCCGGCGATGCAGCCGAACCCGTTGACGGCACCCTCCCTCTGCGGATCGGGGGCGGCCGCGGCGGAATCGGCCTCAGTGGGCGCCCCGACTTGGGCCGGGACGGCGCCCTCCTGGGCGGCGGCCGGGGTGGTGGCGGCGACCGCGGCGGCCGTGAGGGCTGCGACGGCCAGGGCTGCGACGACGACGGGGGTCCGTGCCATGGTGGCTCCTCTCTGAGGGGGCGGCCCGCTGCCGCCCGGTGTCACCCACGGTGCCCCGCAGTGCGTCCCTTTGTCTGTAATCAGGGGCTACCGTCTTTGCACTATCCTGTGACTACACGCCTCTACCTGCAGTCTCGACCCCCGGGAGCCAACCCATGCCCTCTTGGAACATCCACACCGGCCTCGTCGAGCATGTCCTGGCGCCCGGCGACGCCGCGGCGCTCGGCATCCGCGACGCCAACCTGTTCCTCTTCGGCAACCTCGTGCCCGACATCTACGTGGGCTACATGGCGCCGGACGTCTCCCACACCCTCCGCTACATCGACACCCACTACGGCCAGCCCACGCACATCCCCGTGCCCGAGGTGGACCGGTTCTGGGACGACTGGATCGCCCCCGCGATCCCGCGGGGCGGCGTGGACGACGTGGTGCTCGGCGCCTGGGCGCACCTGCTCGCCGACAACCGCTACAACGCCTGCGTGCGCACCTTCAACGAGGCCCACTCCATCCCCAGCGGGGAGCGGACGCGCATCGCCAAGCAGGGGGACTTCGACCTCTTCGGCCACTCCCTGGGCATCTCCTCCACGGTGGAGGTGACCCCGGCGCTCGTCGCGGCAGCCGCGCGCTTCCCCCAGTACGGCATCGACGCCGTGGACGTGGGGCGAGCCGCCGCGGCCGACCGCGCCATCGTGGAGGCCGCCCGCCGGCCCCCCGAGCGCACCACCTACGAGCTGCTGCCCCGCGACCTCATCCAGGAGGTCTTCGACTCCGTCGTGAGTGAGACCCGCTCCGGGCTCGCCGCCTATGCGGCCGCCGTGAGCGAGGCCGGGTTCGACCCGTCGGCGGCGGCGCCCGACCTGCCCCTGCACCGCCCCGACCTCTGGGTGGGCCCCGAGCCGGCCGTGCGCTTCGCCGAGGACCCCCAGGCCGGCGCCGCCGTCAACGACCCCGCGGCGGCCGCGGCCCGCTGACGTGCAGGCCGGTCGCCCCGGTCCGGTAAACTGTGACAGGCCCCGTGCGTGCCCGGGCGAGTCCTTTTGGGAGATGATTTCATGGCCGATTTCGAGAGGGACGACTCCAGCCTCCTGTACATCCAGGTGGCCGACTACGTGCGTGAGAAGATCTACAGCCACGAGTGGGGCGTCGACGACCGTATCCCCTCGGAGCACGAGCTCATGGCCATGCTGCACCTCTCCCGCGGCACCGTGCAGAAGGGCATCCGCGCCTTGGTGGACGAGGGGCTCCTCGTCCAGCAGCGCGGCCGCGGCACCTACGTGGTCCAGCCCATCATGGCCCGCCCGACGTCCAACTACCTGCTGTCGTTCGCCGAGTCCATGGCCTCCCAGGGCATCCCCTACGAGACGCGCCTCGTGGAGAAGCGCGTGGAGCCCGCCAACAAGGCCTGCGCCTGGGCCCTGGGCCTCAACCGCGGCGACCCCTACCTGTACGTGGCCCGCGTGCGCTCGGTCTTCGGCGAGCCGGTCATGTTCATCGAGAGCCACGTGTCGCTGGGGGCCTGCCCCGGCATCGAGGACGCGGACTTCGAGCACGAGGGGCTCTTCGAGGCGGCCGTGCGCACGAGCGGCCACGAGGTGGGCCGCTCCAACCAGGTCTACTCCGCCTGCGTCTGCGGCAAGCGCCGCGCCGAGTGGCTGGAGTGCGACGAGAAGTCGCCGGCCCTGCAGCTGGAGCAGACCGTGTTCCTCGACGACGGCCGTCCCTTCGAGTGGGGCTGCGTCTGGCTGCCCGCCAACCGCTGCGTCATCAGCGCCAGCACCGAGCGCGCCTAGGCTGCGTCTCCGGGGCCGTCGGTCGCATGCGAACCGCCGCCCTGGTCCGGGAGCTCGAGGTAGCGGTTGGGGTTCACGAGGAACCCGAGCTTCCAGGCGTGGTCCATGGCAATGTTGACGGCCACCGGCAGCCCGTAGGCCACGGCCAGCGTGCCGGCGGCGAGGAGGGGCGCCGGCAGTGACGCCGGGCCTGCCAGGTGGAACCACACCGCGAGGAACATCGGGTGCATGAGCCAGATGCCCTTGGTGTAGCCGTCGACGGCCGAGAAGAACCCCCACTGCCTGCCGCCGGCGGGGAAGAGGCGCCCGTAGAGCGCCGTGCCCGCCCAGAGGCCGCCGGCTGTGAGCAGCGCCTCCGTCACCGGCATTGCCACGTGCCCGGCCCGGGAGGCCCACAGCAGCCCCAGCGCGGCCGCCGCCCAGACGGCCCAGAGCGTGCGGGGGTTCCCGAGGGCCGTCAGGGGACGGCCTTTCCCCTCGGCCGCGGCGAGGGCCATGCCGCCGCAGAACCAGACGCCGTTCGCGCATACGTTGGCGACCACATAGGGGAGGCCCGCCACCGCCCGGGCACCGCCCGGCAGCGCCTGGGCGGCCACCGAGGCGACCTTGAGGGCCGCGGCCACGGAGACCGTCAGGACCGTCTGGCGCCGGGAGCGCAGGGTCGGGACGACGGCGTAGAGGGCCAGCGCCACGAGGAAGAAGCCCACGGGGACCACTGGGTCCACGAACAGCGCGCGGGCGAGCGCGGCGGGCGAGAGGCCCGGGCCGGCGCCGGTCCAGCCGTCTATGAGGAGGGTGGGGATGGTGACCGCCGCGAGGGGGACGAGCATGTAGACGAGCTCGCGCCCCATGGAGACGAGCCACGACCGTCCGCTGTCCACCAACCACTGGCGCTGGTAGAGGTAGCCGTACCCAAGGTAGAAGACCGGCAGCTGCATCGGCAGGAGGCAGTGGGTCCAGAAGTCGAGCACGGGGCCCGCAGGCAGGACGTGCCGGGCGACGAGCGCGGCGACGACGCTGCCCAGCGCGAGGAGCAGCGAGGCGGTGGACTCGAGGTTGTAGATCCAGGTGGTGTCCGTGGCACGCGGGGACCTCTGTCTCATGGGCGTCCCTCGACGTGTGTGGAAAAGCCAGACGGAGCCCGGGCTTCAGCGGAGAGAAAGCAGAGAGAGATGAGAGAGAGCGCTGAAGCCCGGGCTCCCCCAAGGCGACGATGGGGTCCTGCGGTGCCGGGGGAGCGTGTGCAGGTCGTCCACCTTGGTGCTTGACTCGCTCATTCCCATAAGGGACACCGATATGCCAGATGTGCCGCCGCCCTCACGTTTTGGACAGAGCGCTTGGACAAACCCAAATCTCCGGTACGGGTCCTTCGACGTGAGGCCCGGGGTCATGCATCGCGGGGGCTCCGGCTCGGGCCGTGGCGCGCATCTGGCGATTCGCGCCACGGCCCGAGAGGTCGCCCCCTTCGATGCATGACCCCGGGCCGCCTGTGGCCCCGACAGCTCCACCGCCTGGGAGACTCTTTCAGAGGCTGAGCCGCTGTCCCGGCAGTCGGGCACTTTTGCTGTCACAGCACGATGAAAGTTCAGCCCTCGAAAAACACCCCCAGACGGTAAGGCAACCGGGTCACAGCCGGGCCGCGCCCTTTGCATCGTTAGGAAGCATCTGAGAGGCCCCCTCTGAATCATTTGATTCAGAGGGGGCCTCGAACTGCTTCCGTTGATGCAAAGGGCGCGGCTTCGGGAGGCGAAGGCTCAGTTGCTGAAGAACGCCACCGCGATCGCGCCCGGACCGGCGTGGGTGCCGATGGTGGGGCCCACCTGATGGACCGGGAGCTCCTCCACGAGGTCCTCCCAGAGCCAGCCCGCGTCCTCGATGTACTTGCGCAGGAGGGTGTCGTCCAGGCCCGTGTAGCCCAGGGCCAGCGGGCGCGAGACGTCGATGCCGTCGCCGCGCTGGATCTCCTTCACCAGCAGGTTGTGGCCGTTCTTGGAGCCGCGGGCCTTGCCGATGACCTCCACGGCGCCGTCGCGCACGGCCACCACGGGCTTGATGGAGAGCATGCCGCCCACGGCCGCCGACGCCGCCGAGACGCGGCCGCCGCGCCTCAGGTACTCGAGGGTGTCGAGCAGGGCCACCAGGCGCACGTCGTCCTTCTCGGCGTCCAGGCGCCTCGCCACCTCCCCGGCGGGGAGGCCCTCGTCCACGAGCTGCAGCGCGCGGTGCACGAGCACCGACTCGCCCACGGTGACGTTCCGGGAGTCGACCACGAGGACCTTGCCGTCGAACTCCTCCGCGGCGAGGCACGCGCTCTGGTAGGTGCCCGAGAGGCGCGACGACATGGTGACGCACACGACGTCGCTGCCGTCGGCCGTCGCCTCCCTGAAGGCCTCGGCGAAAGCGCCGGGCGAGATCTGGCTGGTGGTGGGGACCTGGTCGCCCTCCACGAGGAGCTCGTAGAACCCGCTGGCGTCGAGGTCGATGCCGTCGCGGTACTCGGTGTCGCCGAAGGTCACGGTCATGGGGACCACGGTGACGCGCGGGTGGGAGGGGGCGATGTCCGAGGCGGAGTCGGTGATGATGCGGATGGCCACAGGGAGCCTTTCTGTCCGGTTCGCAGGCCGCGGCGGCGACCATACGGTTCACAGAGTGAACGAATGTATTGTAGGCGATGGGGACCGGCATTCAGCTGTCGATAAGGTCTTTCATGGAATCGACAGCGTCCCGCGGCGGGTGGGCGCACGCAGGCCCCCCTCGGTACAGGAAACCCTGCTCGGAGGGGGCGTTCAGGGCTCCCCTTCAGGAGCCTTCGTCGCAACTGATAAGTCTGTCAACAGGTGATGACGGCTGTGCGCCGCCTCGCCCGGGCGCTCCTACAATGGCCCCTACTTGACGGGGCCAGCGGGCCCGGACGAAGGGAGAGCCGTCATGGACCGAGCGAGATCGGAGTTCCTGCCCTGCTACACCGTGGGGACCGACGCCTACGAGTCGGTGGCGTCGGTCGTGTCGCCCTACGGCACCCGCGCGGTGCTCATCGGCGGCAGGAAGGCCCTCGCGGCGGGGGAGGGACGCCTGCGCGAGGCCCTCGCCGGCACCGGCGTCGAGGTCGTGGCCACCGAGTGGTACGGCGGGGAGTCGTCCCATGCCAACGCGCGGCGCCTCGCCGCCATGGACGCCGTAGCAGGCTGCGACATGGTGTTCGCCATGGGGGGTGGACGCGCCGTGGACTGCTGCAAGGAGGTCGCCGAGCTTGTGGGCAGGCCGCTCTTCACGTTCCCCACGGTGGCGTCCAACTGCGCCCCTGTGACGGCCATCGGCGTCTTCTACAAGGACGACGGCTCGGCCGACGACTACTTCTTCCCCTCGGCCCCTCCTGCCCACTGCTTCATCGACCTCACGGTGCTCGCCCAGAGCCCCGACGAGCTGTTCTGGGCCGGCGTGGGCGACGCGCTGAGCAAGGGCCCCGAGGTGGAGCTCGCCAGCCGCGACCTCGTGCTCGAGGCCACGCCGGCCATGGGCAGGGCCATCGCGGCCACCTGCGAGGGACCGCTCTTCTCGGACTCCGAGGAGGCCCTGGCGGCCAAGCGGCGCGGGGTGGTGACCGAGGCCTTCGAGGCGGTGGTGCTCGACATCATCGTGACCTGCGGCATCGTCTCCAACATGACCACCTCGATGGTGGACCCCGACCACGCCTACTACTACAACTCCTCCGTGGCCCACGCCTTCTACAACGCGTGGACGGGCATCTCGCCCGAGCTGGTGGAGGAGCACCCCCACGGTGCCGTGGTCGCGTTCGGCGTGCTGGTGCTCTGGGCCTTCGACGGCCGTATGGACGAGCTCGCGCGCTACACCTCCCTCAACCGGCGTCTGGGGCTGCCGGTGACCCTCTCGGCCATCGGCGCCACGGCCGAGGACGTCCCCGGCATCGTGGAGCGCGCCCAGGCCACCAACGAGTGGGGACGGGCGCCCTACGGCTATACCGCCGAGCGGTTCGGGCAGGCCGTCCTCGACGCCGACTTCTACGGCCGTGCCCTCGAGGCCGACGACCCCCTGGCCGAGGAGGCGGCCCGCATCCGCGTGGAGCACCATGCCCCCACGCCCGAGACCGCGGTGCCCCGTCGCGCGTAGACGCGGGTGCGCGGGCCCCATGGCCGTCGCAGGGCCGCCGGCAGGAAGCCAACTGCCGGCGGCCTTTTTTCCTGGCTGCACCAGGTGGCCACTTGGCGCGCCTCGCGGCCGAGAGGCGCTTCCGGGCCTGTACCGGGTAGCCACTTGGTGCATGTCGCTGCAGGTTTGAGCCTCCCGGAATGCACCAGGTGGCTACTTGGCGCATTTCTAGAGCGAAAAGGGCCTCGGACCTGCACCAAGTAACCACTTGGTGCACCATGCGGCCGAGAAACGCCTCCCAACCTGCGCCAAGTAGCCACTTGGTGCATCTTGCGGCCGGGAAAAGGCCTCAAACCCGCACCAGGTGGCTACTTGGCGCGCTTTGCGGCCGGAAGGGGGCTCCAAACCTGCGCCAAGTAGCCACTTGGTGCACCTTCCGGCAGGAAGGCGCACCGGCCGCCTCCCCGCATGAGAAAAGG
>ERZ808035.1373-NODE-1373-length-12416-cov-3.217522_pt1 | contig 12416 bp, 13 predicted proteins | sample MGYA00380189_ERZ808035 | MGnify/ENA primary metagenome ERZ808035 (study PRJEB31490, sample SAMN06133407) | mouse gut metagenome | isolation source: M5_1 | host: mice | place: China: Chengdu | collected 2015-05 ...
TGGTCTATGACGGAATGCGTACCCTGCGCCGGAGCCTTCGGCTGGCCCCGCTGGCCTTTCTGCTGGACCTGCTGTTCTGGCTGGGGGCTACGGCGGGGCTGTTTGCCCTCACGCTGCTGTCCGATGACGGGCAGGTGCGCATTTATCACGTTGCGGCGGTGGCGCTGGGGGGCGGGCTGTACTTCCTCACCCTCAGCCGCCTGATGCTGCCCGTGCTGCTCTGGCTGGCCGGGGGAATACAGGCGGTGTTCCGGCTGCTCACGGCCCCGGTCCGGCTGGCGGGGCGGCAGACAAAAAAATTTTTGAAAATTCGAAAAAAACACTTCCAAAATTGGCTGGAGTGGTATAAAATAAATATACTATACCGTTTCGCAAGAGACGGGGAGAGGGGGGCGGAGCCGCGTGAAGGTGAAGGTAAAACGGGCCGGCATGGCCACAAAACTGCTGGTACTGGTGCTGTTGGCCGCCGTGGCCGCCGCTCTGCTGTCCACCCAGGCGAGGCTGAACGCCGCCAAAAGCGACCGGGAGGCGCTGAGCCGTCAGGTCCAGGAGCAGCGGGAGGCAAACGCCGCGCTGGAGGACGGCATCGCCCACAGCGGCGACCCTGATTACCTGGCGGACATCGCCCGGAGCCGTCTGGGGCTGATGGAGCCGGGGGAGATCGAGTTCGTGGACTCCAGCAAATAAGAAGCGCGGAGAAGCGGACAGCGAGGGAGCTTGGAGCGGAGCGAGGGCAAAAACCCAAGCACAACGGAGTTGGGCCAGGTCTTGCCCGAGACGAAGCGAAAGCGACAGAGCGTCCTGGCCGCTTCGCAGCGTGACAACAAAGCGCGGAGAAGCGGACAGCGAGGGAAAAACTCAGCCGCAAAAAAATCCAATACATAACTGAGAGGGAAAAAAGAGATTTATGGGGATTGAAGTTGGTTCTATTCTGGATGGCAAGGTGACGGGGATCACCAAATTTGGCGCGTTTGTATCTCTCCCGGGCAACCGCTCGGGGCTGGTACACATTTCGGAGATCGCCTATTCCTATGTCAACGACGTGCACGACCTGCTCTCCGAGGGGCAGGAGGTCAAGGTGAAGGTCATCGGCATCGACGACAACAACCGCATCAACCTGTCCATCAAGCAGGCTCTGCCCCCGCCGCCCCGCCCGGAGCGCCGGCCCGGCGGCCCCGGTCCCAAGCCCGAAGGCGACCGCCGCCCGCCCAGCCGCCGTCCCGCCCCCGGGCGCAGCTTTACCCCGGAACCCGCCCAGCCCAGAGGACCGGCCAGCTTCGAGGATCAGCTGAAGCAGTTCATGCAGAGTTCCGACAGCAAGCTGTCCGAGCTCCACATGAACGAGAAACGCGCCAACCGCCGGGGCGGGAGAAAATAGACCCAAATCAAAAGGGGGACGCGGCCGCGTCCCCCTTTTTTGGACGGCTCTCCCCCCCGTAAGAGGACGGTAGCGCCTCCGGGGCTGCGTCCTCTGCGGGCCGCCGCGCCCGGTCACACCCAGGCACACAGCGAGCCCAAGCGCAGGCCGATGGACAAGCCCTGGGAAAACAGCATCCGGCTTTCCGCGTCCTCTCGCTCCGCCCGGTTGTCCAGGTAGCGGCGGAACAGCTCCAGATCCTCCCCGGCCAGCCGCCCCAGCAGCAGCGCCTGTCCCTCCTCGGCGTAGCGGAAGCTGTCCTCATAGCTTTTTATGATATCCCGGTCCTGGAGCCACCGCGTCAGGTTTTCCGTGCTGGCCGCCTGCTTATACAATGTCTCAAGTTCTGGTATCATTTGGGAAGCCCTCCGTTTTCGCTTAATTTTATGTGCTTAATTATAAGCGATTTTTCTCGGCTTGTCAATACAAAGGTGGGAGAATTATGGGAAAATTTGCAGAACGTTTGCGCACTTGCCGGAAGAAAAAGGGCTTAGTGCAAGAAGACGCCGCCCACATGCTGGGCTTCCGCTATTCCACCTACCGCCGTTATGAGCAGGGCGGCACAGAGCCCGACATCTCCGAGGCGGCGCGGATCGCGGACTTTTTCGGCGTGTCGCTGGACTATCTGGCGGGCCGCACCGACGAACCGTAGGCATGGCCGCCGGCGCCGGCCGTCCGCCCGGGCGCAAAAAAGCGGCTCTTTCCCCAAGAAGGGAAAAGAGCCCAAGGGTAATTTGCGCGGGAGAATGGAATGACCGCATGGGACGCTCCCATGCCGCGGCCGCGCCGCAGGCTCAGCATACCACACCGGCAGGCAGAAGCCTGTCATATCCTGACGGAGGAGGCACAACAATGTTCATCGTCAACGGCGTGGTCCACACCATGGAAAAGGTTGTCATCCCCAGCGGCTTCGTGTCCATCCGGGGCAGCCGCATCGTCCAGACGGGCCCCATGTCCCAGCTGCCCCGGGACGCGGACCTCACCGGGTCCATCGACGCCCGGGGCGGGCACATCCTCCCCGGCTTCATCGACGCCCACTGCCATCTGGGCCTGTACGGCTGCGCCCCCCAGGAGGACGATTTGAACGAGTCCCCCGCCCCCTGCGCCCCCCAGCTCCGGGCGCTGGACGGGGTGGACCCCCTCAACCGCTATTTTGAGGAGGCCCGCCGGGCGGGAGTGACCTGCGTCCACACCGGCCCGGGCTCCGCCAACCCCATCGCCGGGCAGTCGGTGCTGCTCAAAACCGCGGGCACCGTCATTGATGATATGGTGGTACGCGCCCCTGCCGCCATGAAATTCGCCCTGGGGGAAAACCCCAAGGGCGTCCACAAGGGGCGGGGCCCCGCCACCCGCATGGCCACCGCCGCCCTCATCCGGGACAGGCTCACCCAGGCTCTGAATTACGAGGCCAAGTATGCCCGCGCCGCGGCGGACGACGCCCTGGACGACCCGGAGTTCGACCCCCAGCTGGACGCCCTGCGCCCGGTGGTGACGGGGCGTCTGCCCGCCCACTTCCACGCCCACCGGGCGGATGACATTGTCACCGCCGTCCGGCTCAGCAGGGAATTCGGCCTGGACTGCGCCATCGTCCACGGCACCGAGGGACATCTCATCGCGGATTTTCTGGCCAGGGAGGGCGTCCCGGTCATCACCGGGCCCTTCCTCACCGACCGCTCCAAGCCGGAGCTGGCCAACCTCACCCTGGAGAACACCGCCATCCTGGCCCGGGTGGGGGTGCAGACGGCCATCTGCACCGACCACCCGGAGACCCCCATCGCCCTGCTCCCCTTCTGCGCCGCCATGGCCGCCCGGGCGGGGATGGACGAGGAGGAGGCGCTGGCCGCCATCACCATCAACGCCGCCTGCATCTGCGGGGCGGGGGACCGGCTGGGCTCCCTCTCCCCCGGCAAGGACGCGGACGTGGTGGTCATGGACGGCCACCCCTTCCACTGGAACACCAAAGTCACCCACGTGCTCATCGACGGACAGGAGGTCATTTAAATGGTACGGGAAATTGAGGCCACGGCCCTGTCCGACGCGGTGCGGGCGCTGTGCATCGAGGCAAACACCGTCCTGCCCCGGGACCTGCGCCGCGCCATCTGCGCCGCCAGGGAAGCGGAGCCCTCCCCGGTGGGCCGGGCCATCCTGGGCGACCTGGTGGAAAACTACGAGTTTGCCCAGTCCAAGGGCCTGCCCATCTGCCAGGACACCGGCATGGCGGTGGTGTTCATCGACTGGGGCCAGGACTGCCGCCTGGTGGGGGGCTCTCTGGGGGACACGGTGGACGACGGCGTGCGCCGGGGCTACCTGGACGGCCATCTGCGGCTGTCCGTGGTGGGCGACCCCCTGCGCCGGGTGAACACCAACGACAATACCCCCGCCATCCTGCACCTGCGCATGGTCCCGGGGGACAAAGTGGATGTCACCGTGGCCCCCAAGGGCTTCGGCAGTGAGAACATGAGCAAGCTGCGTATGTTCAACCCCTCCGTCACCGTGGAGCAGGTGGAGGATTTCATCGTGGACTGCGTGTCCCAGGCCGGGTCCAACCCCTGTCCGCCGGTTGTGATCGGCGTGGGGCTGGGGGGCACGTCGGAGGCGGCGGCCGAGCTGGCCAAGCGGGCGCTGCTGCGCCCCGCCGGGGAGCGCCACCCCGACCCCTTCTACGCCGCCATGGAGGAGCGGATCCTGGAGCGGGCCAACCGGCTGGGCATCGGCCCCCAAGGGCTGGGGGGGCGGACCACCGCCCTGTCCGCCGCCATCCTCACCCAGGGGACACACATCGCCGGACTGCCCTGCGCGGTCAACCTGGGGTGCCATGTGACACGCCATGCCCATGTGACACTATGAAAAATCAAGAGATACAGCTCGTACCGGCAGACCTGTCCCTCGCGGAACAAGTAGTCGGCTATTACATCAGGAACAGGGACTTTTTAAAAGCATTTGAGCCTGTGCGGACGGAGGAATTTTTTTCACTTCAACATCAGCAGGATGTTTTAAGAGAAGAAACGCTTGCGTATAAAGAAAAGACTGCCTTTCGCTTTTACATCGCGCCGGTGGAGCGGCCAGCGAAAATTATCGGCGTTATCGGGTTAAACAATGTGGTATGGGGGGCTTTTCGTTCCGCTTTTCTGGGATATAAATTGGATAAAGAGTATCTCAATAGAGGCTATATGACTATGGCGGTGGCAATGCTGACAAAATACGCGTTTGAAGAATTGGGCCTGCACCGGATTGAAGCCAATGTAATGCCGAAAAACAAGGCATCTCTCAGAGTTTTGGAAAAAAATCATTTTGTGAACGAAGGAATCTCAAGATATTATCTCAATATCAATGGGGTTTGGGAAGATCACATTCATATGGTGAAAATAAATTATGCGATGCACTAAATTTAAGTTTATCGAATCGTGTATCTTTTCTTCTCCGGATAATTGTGGTATACTAATTAGGTTGTGATTTTATTTAGGAGGTTCTTCCCATGTAAATGACTGTTTTCTTCTTAAAACCAAACAAAGCAGGAGGAACTCTCATGTCTCAATATGAATCCGAAATCAAGCGAAGAAGGACCTTCGCCATCATCTCCCACCCCGATGCGGGCAAAACCACCCTGACGGAAAAATTCCTGCTCTACGGAGGCGCCATCGCCCAGGCGGGGGTGGTCAAGGGCAAGAAGAACGCCCGGGCCGCCACCTCCGACTGGATGGAGATCGAAAAGCAGCGCGGCATCTCCGTCACCTCCTCCGTCATGCAGTTCCAGTACGAGGGCTTCTGCATCAACATCCTGGACACCCCCGGCCACCAGGACTTCTCCGAGGACACCTACCGCACCCTGATGGCGGCGGACTCCGCCGTCATGGTCATCGACGCCGCCAAGGGCGTGGAGGCCCAGACCCGGAAGCTGTTCAAGGTGTGCCGCCTGCGGGACATCCCCATCTTCACCTTCATCAACAAGATGGACCGGGAGGCCCGGGACCCCTTCGAGCTGTGCCAGGAGCTGGAGCACGAGCTGGGCATCGACACCTACGCCGTCAACTGGCCCATCGGCTGCGGCAAGGCGTTCCAGGGCGTCTACGACCGGGAGCGCAGGCGCATCATCCACTTTACCTCCAACGGCGGCTCCAAGGCGGCCACCGCCACCGAGGTGTCCCTGGACGACCCGGCGCTGGCCGGCCTCATCGGGCAGAGCTACCAGGACCAGCTCAACGACGAGATCGAGCTGCTGGACGGCGCCTCCTGCGCGTTCGACATGGACCGGGTGCGCCACGGCCAGCTCTCCCCGGTGTTTTTCGGCTCCGCCCTGACCAACTTCGGCGTGGAGCCCTTCCTGGAGGACTTCCTGCGCATGACCACCGCGCCCCTGCCCCGCGCCGCCGGGGAGGAGTTCATCGACTCCTTCGACGACGGCTTTTCCGCCTTTGTGTTCAAGATCCAGGCCAACATGAATAAGGCCCACCGGGACCGCATCGCTTTCATGCGGGTGGTGTCCGGCAAGTTCGAGGCGGACCAGGAGGTGTACCACGTCCAGGGGGGCAAAAAAATAAAGCTCTCCCGGCCCCAGCAGCTCATGGCCGCCGAGCGGGAGATCATCGAGGAGGCCTACGCCGGGGACATCATCGGCGTGTTCGACCCGGGCATCTTCTCCATCGGGGACACCCTGTGCACCGCCGCCCATAAGTTCCAGTTCGACCCCATCCCCACCTTCGCCCCGGAGCACTTCCGGCGGGTGCGGCCCCTGGATACCATGAAGCGCAAGCAGTTCCTCAAGGGGATGGAGCAGATCGCTCAGGAGGGCGCTATCCAGATCTTCAAGACCCCGTACTCCGGCATGGAGGAGGTCATCGTGGGCGTGGTGGGCACGCTGCAATTCGACGTGCTGGAGTACCGCCTCAAGAACGAATACGGCGTGGATCTCTACGCCGAGGGCCTGCCCTACGAGTACCTGCGCTGGCTCCACCACGAGGGAGACGAGCCCCTGCGCGCCGACGAGCTCACCCTCCCCGGCGACGCCATGCTGGTGGAGGACTACCGGCAGAACCAGCTGCTGCTGTTCGCCTCCCAGTGGTCCATCAACTGGACGGCGGAGCGCAACAAAAATATCACCCTGTCCGAGTTCGGCGGGGCGAAGTTTTAAGCGAACATGCGGAACCCGCCGGAGAGCTAGGGCTTTCCGGCGGGTGGCGCTTTTATTTGAATATCCGGCAGCGAAAGATTTGGGAGGCAGATTATGATACTGGAGACGGAACGGCTGTACCTGCGGGAGCTGAATCAGGGCGATTTCCACGCTCTGTGCAGAATTTTGCAGGATGAGGAGACGATGTATGCGTATGAGGGGGCGTTCACGGACAGCGAGGTGCAGGAGTGGCTTGACCGGCAGCTGGCCCGATATCAGAGGTGGGGGTTTGGCTTGTGGGCAGTGATTTTGAAAGAGACGGATGGGATGATCGGCCAGTGCGGGCTCACCATGCAGCCATGGAAGGATGGGGAGGTGCTGGAGATCGGGTATCTCTTTGAGCGGAAGCACTGGCGCCGGGGCTATGCCACAGAGGCCGCCCGGGGGTGCAGGCACTATGCCTTTGACGTGCTGAACGCGGATGAGGTGTGCTCCATCATCCGGGATACGAACATGGCGTCCCAGCGCGTGGCCCTCAGAAACGGAATGACCATTGCGGACAGCTGGGTCAAGCATTACAAGGGCGTGGATATGCCCCATGACCGCTACGTAGCCTGTCGCGGATAGCCTTCGGCCTGCTGCTTCGCACAGCTCGCCCGCAGCGCCTCCCGCCGCACCTCCCCCCGCTCCCACAGCAGGGCCAGCACCTGGGCCCCGCAGTCCGGCGGCAGGTCTATCCCCTCGGCCCTCAGCTCCAGCCCGTTCAGCGACCCGCCCTCGTACAGCTCCACGCTCCGACCCCAGCGGCCGCTCCCCGGGCCGAAGGCGGCGGTCACATCCGCCCCCGCCGCCGGGGGAGTCACCGGCAGGCCGAATTTTGCCTGGAGATACCGGGCGTAGTCCTCTCCGCCGGGGGCGTCGATGAGCAGGCCCCGCACCTGGGGGCACAGCCGTTCCGCCGCCCCCTCCAGCTCGGGACACAGCCGGGGGGCGGACAGGGCCACCCGCCCCCGGCGGAGGGGTATGCCCTCCGCCTCCAGCGCCCCCAGGGCCAGCACGTCGGCGCACCCCCGCCAAAAGGGCAGGGGGTCCACCGGACACAGCAGCGTGAGCCGGTCTCCGTAGGGGAAGTCCGCCGCCAGCACCACCCGGCCCGCCCCCATCCGGGCCAGAGCCCGCTCCGCCCGGCGCAGCCGCCGCCTCAGCCGCCAGGGGGCCAGGCCCTCCGGCTGGTACACCGCCGCCCGCAGCACTGAAAGCGGCCCCAGCCGCGCCTCCTCCACGCGAAAACGGCCCTTTTCCCGCCGGAGCACCAGCTGTCCCACCATATCCGTCACCTCAACAACACATATGCGCCGGACCGGCGGGACATGACGGCGGGGCGGTCCTTGACAGAAGGGGGCGCGTTGTCAAAACATTTAACAGGGCCCCGAAGAACGGCAAAGGAGCTTGTACATTTCCCCGGTTGTATTTCTCCCCTCTGTTTGATATAATTGCTCCAATCGTGTCACAAGCTTGAATACGGAACGGAGGGCGTTTCCATGTCCATCAAAGTCACCGCCACCAGCACCTGCGACCTGCCGCCTCAGCTGCTGGAGCGCTATCAGATCACCATGGTTCCCCTGTACGTCTCCTTTGGGGGGAACACCTACCGGGACGGCGTGGAGACAGGCCCGGAGGATATCTTCCGCCACGTGGAGGGGGGCGGCCAGCTGCCCTCCACCGCCGCGGTGAACATCGCCGACTATCAGGAGCTGTTCGCCCGGCTGGCCCCCCAGTACGACGAGGTGATCCACATCACCATCGGCAGTGAGTTCTCCTGCTGCTACCAGAATGCCCTGGTGGCGGCGGAGGATTTCGGCAACGTCCATGTGGTGGACTCCCGCAACCTCACCGTGGGCCAGGGCATTCTGGCGGTGGCCGCCGCGGAGGCGGCCGAGCGGGGGATGGGCATTCAGGAGATCCTGTCCATGCTGGAGGGGATGGCCGGCCGGGTGGACACCACCTTTGTGGTGGACAAGCTGGATTATCTGGCCAAGGGCGGGCGGTGCTCGTCGGTGGTGGCACTGGGGGCCAATCTGCTGAAGCTGAAGCCCTGCATCGTACTGTCCGGCGGCAGGATGACCGTGGGCAAAAAGTACCGGGGCGCCTTCGACAAAGTGCTGCCGGACTACGTGGTGGACCAGCTGAACGGGAAGAATGTGGATTTGGACCGGGTGTTTGTGGTCCACACCCGGTGCAACCCGGAGATCCCCGAGGCTGTGTGCGGCATGGTGCAGCAGTACGGCTTCCGGGAAGTGATCACGGCCGTGGCCGGGTCCACCATCTCGTGCCACTGCGGGCCCAACACGCTGGGGGTTATCTTCCTGAGAAAGGGATAAAAAACAGCGCCCGGCCCATCAGGTCAGGCGCTGCGGTAAAGAATCGAGGCAGGGCTGTGACGGACGAGGTCACAGCCCTGTGGCGTTTTGCGGTCCCCGTAAATTTTGGTACGGATGGCATTGGGACAAACCGTGGGAAGTCAGAGTTTGAACGGAAAACAAGAAAAAAGCCTCAAATCTTTCGATTTGAAGCCTTTTCCTTCACATGGTTCCCATGTTTCCTGTGTTTTGTTGACAAAAAAGATGCATCCTCGTAACCGTTGCGGTGCAACAGTCTGAACGTCGATTGCCATGGGCGGAATTATTTCTTGGAAGAATTATCAGAGTCACCCATCGCCTACTTCTCTAAGATCTATTTTCTCCCAAGATTGAAATGCGTTTTTACTTTTTGCAAATGTGGACTCCTGTATTGCTACACAAAGAAGTTTTCTTGGTCTACTCATACCAACATAGACAATTTTGCGGCAATAGTCATACAACGAAGATGGTCCTGGTTGCCCAACACCATAGTAACACAAAACTCTTCCAAGATCTGATCCTCGGTTCTTTTCAGTTTCAAGATAAAGGGTTGCGTCATGTGTTTCACCTTTAACGCCATGTACTGTGTCGAACCGAATGTGTCGACCTCTAATAGGATCAATAAATTCATTTCTACCGTTTCTATCTTTTTGAGACTTCTTTGGTTCCTCCATAAAATGTGAAGGAACTAATTCGAATATGCTTTGCCCAGACGGCAATATTGTTGTCAAAAGTGTATCAATCATTGTATGGATGGCCTGACTAACGGGCGCACGACTATAATCGGCTAATTGCGTCAATCCTAAAATATGTTCTGCATATATATGATGGAATCTTTCTTTCAAAGTCATGCGCAAACTTGATGGAGTATGTTCTCTCCCGGTCTTTGCATTATTCACGCCTGCATAATGGAATAAACGGCATATTAATTTACATATTAATGATTCTGCTCTATACAGCTTTCCTTGCTGGAGTTGAGTACAAATTTCATCCACAATTCCCCAATACTTATATTCGTTATGCTGCTTTACTCCATCGAATCCATCCCAATATGAACTGATTTTTATTCCTGATAAATCTTCTTTCTTAACAGCACCAATGACCTTATAGATTCCATCAACATCATGTAGGCCATACTCTTCAAGAAGAGACACAAATTGGCTCAACACAAGACTAATGGTATTCATGTCATATATAATCAAAATCGGTTTGAGTCCACCTTCTCCTAATGCGGATTTAATCGTAAGTTTGTCCTTCCGCAATGGAGACAAAATATTTGCAATTTCCTGACTGTACCTGCAAGTCGAGGCAATGGATAGGAAACCTTCGCTTGGACACCAATCAATTGTCTGTTCCTTATCTGAATTATATATTGCTTGGTCCGGATCTCCTATGTGGGTTACCGCACATATAGTTGGATCAAATAGTTTGTGCAGTACTTTTCTCTGAGTTTCACTACAGTCTTGATATTCATCGACGTACACATATTGAAAACGTTGGCTAAAAAGGCAGGTATATTGGCTTGTGAATTCTTCTATGGCAGTATCAGCATACTGAAATGCATCCCGATAGCGAATAATCCCTTCATTTCTTAGAAGATCACCTTTCAGCGCGTTAAATTGTTGAACCGATGGTGTTTGTGCTCCGGCCAAAGGTCTTGCTTGACTACCAATACACAATGCACCGTCGTTTCTTAAGTGTAATGCCGTAACATGTTCAATTTGATCTGCATATATAGTTTTAAGATTATCATAGCTGGATTTGACCAAGTAAGCGAGTGTCGCATACACCCTACCATTTGTGTTCATCCTGTGTAACATATGCTGTGCATACGTTCTATCATCCAACAGTTGGACTGATTTTCCAACTGTCTGCCGAAGATATGGCATAGTGACAAACTGATCTATAAAAGATTGAATTGTGCCAATGTAATTTGGATAGCTCATTAATTTATCTGCATATCCAACGAGTTTGCTTTTTATCTCGTTGACAGCAAAAATCTTTGTAGGAAAAGATAGTCACCTTTTTCTAATCCTGTTTTGCCTTCTGCTAAATCATAGCCTTTTTCATTTTTAAGTAAAATAAGATTTTTTAGATTGATTTTTGATGCCAGTATCGGGCTATGTGTTGATATAATAATTTGTGCTCTGTTTTCGTTATATTCAGCTTGAAGATAATTAATCAACCTTAACTGTGCTTGCGGATGCAGATGTGCCTCCAATTCTTCGATAAGCGCAAGCTTGATGCCTCCCTCACTTTGTTCTTTGAGTAAAATAAGTTCAGCGGCAATAAACAAAAGATTGAGTTCTCCAAGTCCAGGGCGCACTTCAGAAGCATTTAAGGACAGACTTTCCATAATGGCCTTCAAATGCGCTTTTGATGTCTGAAGACTGGCTTCATGTGGTGTTTCTTGATCATTAAATGCCTTGAGATTCTCTCTGATAGTCTGGAGAATCACTCTACCTTCGTCGTCTCCAGTAAAATACTCCTCAATATTACGATTTGCCGCATCAAAAATCTCTAACAGACGATGTTCTTTTTTCCCTTGAAATACTGGATGGCTAAGAAGTATTTGAGAAATCCTGGAGTTTCGCCCTGCGCTCATTTCACGTTCCGCATCTCGTAATGGCTTCAAGTAGACAACTTTAAGAAGTTCTCGTGCTTTCCCGGACATAATCACGCCGTCATCTATCTCTCCTGCTCTCAATTCAGAGTAGATTCTATTTCCTTCTTTCCATGCCCGATAATGGAGGCGAAGAGTATAATAAACGGTTCCTTCTATCTTTTCATAAGTCAAATATTCAATAAAATTTTTTGCCTCGTTTGGTGTAAAATCCGAGAGTATACAATTAATTCGAAATTCAGAGACTGAAAGACCATCTGCGCCCACGAAAAAGTTATCGTCAGTTGGTTTTATGTATTCGTTACTTTGTGTAAGAAGCACCAGCTTAATTGCATCAATAATTGCTGTTTTGCCAGAATCATTTTCACCGATAAGGGCATTAAGGCCCTTATGGAATGTGACGACAAGGCCAGGGGCATTATCTACACAATTAAATTTACGGAAATTGAAGAGCTTCAATTCTGAGATAATCATAACTATTTGCACCTTTTCCGTTAAATAAAATCATATATTTCACGCATTGAAAGTTTTTAACGAAACTACGCATGCTTTCTAACAATCGCTAACCGTGCCTTCGGATCTAACCATAAATGGAAGTCCGCAGCAATTTCAGGGTAAGCGCTCACGCCTCCGCCTTTGCCCTGTTTTACGTGCATTCCAACTGCATGAGTCTTTCGAATCCACAACGATGGCGTAATAGTAAGCGATGTAGTATGCCCTTGGTGAATCAGTTCCTCGCAGGCCTTATCATCAAATTCCTCATTCATGTCATCTTCCCATTGGCGAAGAAATTCCAATGTGTTACGGCTACGCATCCAACTTTGAATAACGTATCCAGGAGATTCTCCAGAATACTGTTTTGCTAACTCG
>ERZ808035.1374-NODE-1374-length-12409-cov-6.363039_pt1 | contig 12409 bp, 11 predicted proteins | sample MGYA00380189_ERZ808035 | MGnify/ENA primary metagenome ERZ808035 (study PRJEB31490, sample SAMN06133407) | mouse gut metagenome | isolation source: M5_1 | host: mice | place: China: Chengdu | collected 2015-05 ...
GTCTGTCTGTCTGTCTGTCTGTCTGTCTGTCTGTCTGTCTGTCTGTCTGTCTGTCTGTCTGTCTGTCTGTCTGTCTGTTAAGATTGTGTTGCCCTGTTCAACAAATGTCAATAACAAATCTCGATAATACTCATATTGTCTTTGCCTTGCTTCAATTTCTGCGGGTAAGCCAATATTGAGATCTGTACAAATAGCGTCAAAATTATCCAAAACATTCACTAATCTATTTTGTACTTCCAAATCAGGTAATGGTATTTCAATTTCCTCAATAGCGGGTACACTGGAATGTACCACTTTACTTTTAATTTTCCCTTTGCTCTTTTGTTGTTGCGCATTATGTGTGGAAAGCACATAAGACAAATATTTAGGATTTTGATTGTGTTTTAATACGACAATATCCCCGCCTGCCAAACACTTTTCATTACCCACATAGGCAGTTGACTTTGCTATATCTTCTACGCTTTCACCAGTTATTGCAAACAGTATATCTCCATATTCAAAATATTTAGGATTTGCAATATTCTCTATTGTTGTATGGGATTTACATTCATCAAACCAAACATTATACGTTGTGTATATTTCTCCATATCTAACACATGGAATCCCATCCTCTGTCACTTGTTCTCTTGTAATCCCTGAACCTCTGTAAATATCTGTTGCAATATCTCGCAATTTAACATTATGCCATACCCCCCCCCCTGTACCTGTCAAAATTCAAAAGATCATCTCTGTAATACTCATACTGCTTCTTTCGGGCTGTTAGTTCCGCGGTTAGTTCCGCTGTTAGTTCTGTGAAATTGTCAAGAATACGGACTATTTCATATTGAACCTCTAAAGGAGGTACCGGAATCCTAAGCTTTCCTACTTGTTCTAAATACAAACCTTTCTGCGCGGCTCCATGAGCATTAACCTGCATATAATTTTGTATACTTGTAGTTTCCAAAGCATACCCTAAATATTGAGAAATAATGACATTTTTATTTGGTTTAATCACACATACACTTCTTTGAAACAACGCCTGTAAATTGTCTTTCACAACAGCAACCCTGCCTATCGCTCCAACAATGGTCAGCAAAACATCTCCTTTGCAAACATTCGTTCGGTTATTCTCCTTTTGAAATACATCACCCATCACATATTTCGTTGTATATAAATCAATCTTACCATTATTCACATTTTGAGCACTTAATATGGGATAGTCACCTGTTGTTCGAATATCTTTGGGCAGACTATGCATCCCATCCGTAAATTTTATTGCGACATCTGACAGTACCTTATACTCCACCCCATTCGGGCAAAGCTCCTGTATCAGTTCTTCTAACCTACTCATCCACATCTCCCTGCCTTCCCAACAGTTCCCTGACCATATCGTCAAAGTCAGAATGTATTACCTGTGTTTTGTTGAAAATATCATATTCCTTATGCGCCTTATCCCATGCTTCCTGCCTTGAAACGCTTCCTTTGTTTTTATCCGGCAAAACTTCATATCGGCGGAAAGCAAGAAATTCATTGACACTGGCTGAAAATTCCTCCATAGTGAACGTGTTTTCACGCTCTATCAAATCCTCTATGTAATCAAAATACCCTATCACCGCCCGTTCCAACTGACGAATCTGCTTTTCGTGCAGATAATTCTTGGCGATTGTGACATCCGATTTCAAAATACGCCCATCAGGTGAATTTTTCCATGTAGTAAGCCCCATATGTTCTTTTTTATGGTCTGCCTTATTATAAATAATTTCCGCTGCCGTATGCTTCGTAATCGCATAATGAAATTTATTCTGAACCATCGCATAAAACATTTTCGTTATAGGAGAATCCTTGTCGTAATCAATGCTGCACTCTGCAAAAATATCAGTAATCTGCTGCCAGATACGCCGTTCGCTTGCGCGTATGGAGCGAACTCTCTCAAGCAGCTCTTTAAAGTAATCTTTTCCGAAAGCCGTCTTGCCCTGCTTTAATCGTTCGTCATCGAGAGCAAAACCTTTTATCATGTATTCCTTTAATACCTTTGTTGCCCATATCCGAAAGCCTGTCGCTCTCTTGGAATTGACACGGTAGCCTACTGAAATAATAGCATCAAGCGAATAGAACTGAGTAAGGTAACTTTTGCCGTCTTTGGCAGTTGCCGAGAATTTCTCGGTAACTGAATCTTTTTGCAATTCTCCCTCTGAAAAAATATTTTTCAAATGGAGTGAAATATTATCAGAACTACACCCAAATAATTCCGCCATCCCTTTTTGAGAAAGCCATATCGTTTCATCCTTAACAATAACATTTACCGTTATGTCACTATCTTCAACCGCATATATCAAAAATGGAAACTCTTTCATACGCTCTCCTCAATTTCCGCAATAATCTTATCAATTTCTGCCCGAAGTTGTTCTTCCCTCGTTACAATCTCCTTAATTTCCGCATTCAATTTCACTATATCAATCTTTTCCCTTGTATCTTCCTGCTCCACATAGGACGAAACCGAAAGATTATAGCTATTATCCGCAATCTTATCATTTTCTACTACCGCTGCATAATATTGTTTGTTCTCTCTTTCCTCATATGCCGACAAAATATTTTGAATGTTTTCCTCTGTCAGCTTATTATTATTTGTAATTTTCACACATTCCTTAGAAGCATCAATGAATAATGTATTATTTTCCACCTTGTTCTTTTTCAACACCATGATACAGGTAGCAATGCTTGTCCCAAAGAAAAGATTATCAGGAAGCTGTATCACACATTCCACATAGTTATTGTCTATCAAATATTTACGGATTTTCTGCTCCGCACCGCCACGATACATGACACCGGGAAAACATACGATAGCTGCTGTTCCATTTGTCGCAAGCCATGACAGGGAATGCATAATAAATGCTAAGTCCGCTTTTGATTTCGGCGCAAGTACACCAGCGGGAGAAAAACGCTCATCATTGATAAGAATCGGATTATCGTCACCTTCCCATTTAATAGAGTATGGCGGATTAGACACAATCGCCTCAAACGGCTCATCATCCCAATGCAAAGGCTCTGTCAATGTATCTCCATGTCCAATACTGAATTTTTCATATCCTATATCATGCAGGAACATATTGATACGGCAAAGATTATATGTAGTAATATTAATTTCCTGTCCAAAAAATCCCTGACGCACATTTTCTTTTCCTAAAACTTTTGCAAATTTCAGCAAAAGCGATCCGCTTCCACAAGCCGGATCATAAACCTTGTTGACCTCTTTCTTGCCCAATACAGTAATTCTTGTTAAAAGCTCTGAAACTTCTTGTGGCGTATAATACTCTCCGCCACTCTTTCCTGCATTGGAAGCATACATACCCATTAAAAACTCATAAGCATCGCCAAATGCATCAATGGTATTATCCTGATAATCTCCTAACTTCATATCCGCAACACCATTTAGAAGCTTAACCAGTTTTTCATTTCTCTTAGCTACAGTGCCGCCCAATTTATTACTATTTACATCAATATCATCAAATAATCCCTTGAAGTCGTCCTCGCTATCATGTCCCTGTGCGGAACCTTCTATATTTCTAAACACGCTTTCCAACGTTTCATTCAGATTTTCATTGTTTGGTGCTTTCTCTTTTACATTACAAAATAGTTGACTGGGCAAAATAAAATATCCCTTTGACTGCACCAAATCTTCTCTTGCTTCCTCTGCAACTTCGTCATCTAACTTTGCATAATCAAAATCTTTATTGCCAGCTTCTAACTCTCCAACATTTACAAATTTAACAAAATTCTCAGAAATATATCTATAAAACAGCATACCCAACACATACTGTTTGAAATCCCAACCGTCTACACTGCCTCTAAGATCATTCGCCATATTCCATATGGTACGGTGAAGCTCATCTCGCTCTTGTTCCTTCTTGTTGTCAATCATAAGACAACCTCCTTGCATAATTTTCCAAACTAATTTTACTACAAAATATCCAAATTGTCATTTAGATTCTTCTAAAATCACATAAAACTAACAAATGGGACGGATACCCTCTGCCCCATTCTGACTCTTTACAATGTGTATATAATTTCTTCCCTCACAACCTCCTCTGCCCTAGCCTTAATATTGTTTATTCTCCGCACCCATAACATCTGATCCTGCGCCTTTAACTGCTCCGTCACCCCTTCCTGCTTCGCCATCTGCTCCACCAGCAAATCAAACCTTTCCTCTGCCTGCTCCTGTACCATCAACAGATGCTTCTTTAATTCGCCCGATAACAGCAATCCTGAATAAATCCCTCTCCTATAGTTTTTTAAATAGGATTTTCGCATCAGCCCGAACTTCCTCAGCTCTCCCTCCGGTTCTGAATCGGGAATTAGATTTGGTATCAAATAATCCCCACATTTTTCATAAGTTATGTTCATCGTCTGTTCCTCTCTTTCCATAAAATTTACATTTCCTGCTGCCAATGCTTCTTTTCTGACAATGTCTGCTGATTTCTTCTCTGCCGGTTGTATTCAGCTACATCAACTTTTGCATCTTCAATCTTTTGCTTCATTGTCTTTGGTGAAAGTGAATTTACAAATTCCACAAACGCCTCTCCAAGTCCTCTTGATGCTACAAACCGCTTTAATTTTTCAACCTGATCGGTAAGCGTAACTATCCTCTTTTCCAAATCGGCTATCTTCTTCTCATACTTTTCCAAGAGATGATTTCTCGATATTGCCTTACCAAAAGCATCCAACATCATACTCCAGTCGCTTTTCTTTACTTTGACATATTCCTCTCCACCAAAAAGACTGGTTATCGGAACAGCCACGCTTTTCATCTTTTTTGTTTCTGCATTCACTTCCTTTGAAATCGCTTTAAATGTTTCCGCCCTTAAATCATGCTTAGCAAGAATTTCATTTGCCTCTTTCTCTTTTTGTTCTGCTTTTTCAATCTGTTCCGTAAGCTCCTGCGCCTGCATAAGCAGCTCATTATTATGTGCCTCCATTTCCTGCGCCTGTGTGGCAAGTTCTGACGTATGCTGTGCCAAAGCATCGTTCTGCTTCTCCAATACCTCATTCTGACTGTCCAGCGCTTCCGCCTGCTGTTCCAGTTTCTCCACTTCCCGCATTGCCGCTTTATATTCCGGCAGAGAAAGATTTTCACGCTGTATGCCGAGAGCCTCTATCTCAATTCCCCGTTCCCTGCAAAGTTCGGTCAGATAACTCCTCTCCCGTTCCTGCCATGCAACAGTTTCATTCTGCTTTCTACTGACCGCCTTTGCAAATCCCATCTGCTGAAATGCCTTTGTCAGACTGTTGCGGGTTTCCATGCCGTTTTTATACCCATGTGCCACCGGAATATAATCTATATGCAGATGTGGCGTTGCCTCGTCCAAGTGCATCACACAGTTAAAGAGATATAAATTCGGATTCCGTTCCTGAAAAGTTCTTGCATACTCGTCCAACAAATCAACTGCCTCTTTTGCCGCCTCTGTCAGATTTCCATCTTCATCCACAACAGGCGTATCGTACTTTGTGCCAAGCTGTACAATATTTTCATAAAACACATTCTCCCCGTTATCGGAATTTTCTATCTTTTTCACATAATTACTGATTTTTCTGTCATTGCGTTTCTGCCCTGCATTATATTCCCTGACAGCCTCACCAAAACATTTTTCATAAGCATCTGCTATGGATTCCCTGATATATGTTTTGTTCCAGCCTGTTCTTTCCGGAAAGACATTATTTGCTATAAATTCCCTGTTGTTGTGCGCCAGACTTCCATCACCTTTTGGGAAAGATATGGTTCTTCCCGCCATTTTCTGCCTCCCTCCTGACTTTTCTGTGCATATCCACCAGCTACGGTTTTGTTACTTTTGTCAAAAGTAACGCCTTATTACTTCTGACACATACGCATCAGAAGTAAGGCGCTCTCCGAGGGTAGTGTTTGCCTTTGGCAAACACGGTTGCCTGACGGCATCCATAGTCTGTCGAAAAGAACATTCGACAGACTGCTCATTCCGGCAAAAAGCCGCCGTCATTCGCTTTGGGTGACAGTACCGAATAAATACTTTTCGGCACCTTTCCGTAAACTTCCTTTTCGGAAATGGGTACCGATTATAAATTCGGAACCGCCTATTCACCCATTGTAAAGGCAAACGCCATCATATCCTCGGATAATTCTACCTCATGCGTCTGCCTTAATTCATTACTGTCAGTCATTTCCGCTGCCTTAACCGCGTCAGCTTGAAAATCCAAAGTATGTTCCTGAAAGCATTTTTCCATATGTTCTGTCAGAATTTCCTGTAAACTCCGAAACTTAGCTTCCAGCACCCTCGCAAATATTTCTTCAAACTGTTCAAATTCGTGTTCTGACTGTTTTAATGAAAGAGTAAGTAATTCTTCCGGTTTATCTGCTCTTATTTCATTCTTGCTGTCAAGAACCGCAACAAACGCATCAGAAAGTATCTTCCCGTAAGAACCGTCCCTTCTCGTTATTCCCTGTAGATATTCCCAAGTCCTGCGCTGGTTTTCATCTTCCATGCAGAATTTTATATTACTGCATTTATAAATTTTCCTCATGGCATTACCTCTGTCTGCGCTGTTTTTGTGCCGCAAGATACTCATACCCCTTTGCATTGGCACAAATATCAGTAATAAAAGTAACTTCCACTTTACCTGCCAATTCTGTGTAATTCCGAAGCAGACATCCGCCTCCGCCAATCACATATAAATGCACCAATCCTTCTTTATAACCGTAATCAACCAAACGCTTTCTAATATTTTCTGCATACTGTTTTGCTATACGCTCTACTTTTACAGCCGTAACATCTGTTCTACCCTGTATACCATTCCAGAGTAGCGGTTCAATCAGCATTTCGGGCATATCTTCACCATTTTCTTTTGACAACTCTTTCTGTATCTCCTTCATGCAGATACCCACGCCAAATTTATCTGTCACAAGGCTCTTTTCCAATGGCTTGTTATCAATGATCTGCATCACGTTCATGGTTCCGTTTCCAATGTCTGCCAGCATATTCATCCCCGGCATTGTGCCCAAATTAACAATCGCGGCAAATCCCTGCGGGAATACCTCTACACCGCACAGGTGCACATGATATCTTTCCTTACGAAATTCAAAGTGTAACTCCTGCTCTTTCAACAGATAACGCTTAAAATCTACCCCCTGATTTTTCATCCATGCAAGAGGAAGTCCCACTGCCAATGTTACATTCGCTTCATGGAGTCCTCTAAACATCAATTCCTCCGCCAATGCCGCAAGCGTCAAAATATGAAAATCCTCAGATTCCGTTTTGTTGCCCTGATACACTAAATGCGACTCTCCTATTACATAAAACTTATCCTTGTATTTTACAAAATTCCTGCTTACAATCGGTTCTTCTTCCATACACTCCACACCCGTCTTAAATATCCTGTGTGCAGTCTTCATATTCCCATATCCATGATCCACTCCGATAATTATTTTTGTGCTGCTATTAAATTTCTGCATATAAAATACCCTCCTTAAATGCTCTGTTTACCTGTCCGTTTACACATTTTGTTTACAAACACTCTTTTAAAAATTTTCCGTTTACACTGTTTACAAATCCTCAAAGCATTATATTTACTGACTTTTCCTGTAAACCGATTTGTTTACTTTCCTGTCAACAGAAGCTTGTAAACAGAATTTGTAAACAAAGCCTAAAAAACTTTTTCTTGTTCCGATACGACCTCACTCTTTTGTTTCCTCGAATGGAGTTGATACATTTTCCGGCAATTTTCGGAATCCATTCTTATCCGTCACTCTCCGCCAGCCTCTCTGTGTACCATATCCGGCAAACCTGTGAGATGAAACTTTCTCCCAGCCGACAATGCTGTGGTTCATAACATTGTTAATCTCTTTCAGTTCCCAATCTTTTGGCGTATCGTACTCATGATGGAACGCTTCCTTATAAATCATAATGCTGCACACATAATCTTCTGGTAGCTCGTCCAGCCATAACTGGATAATTCCTACTTTTGCATCCTCCGGCATGAATTCCTTCTGCATTTCTTTCAGATATTCCTCTGTCCCCCTTGATAATTTCAACTCATGAAAACCATTCCGATATAATACCATCGCCTCCGCCCATGCCTGTCTGATATATTCCCTTGCTTCTTTTTCATTCGCAAGAATATGTTTCTCCACTCTTTCAGGGTGTACCAACACAGGCGCGAAGCGGCGGTTTCCTGTCCTGTCAAGCGGCAGAAAATCCATGCTGTTGGAAGTTCCCACAAACACACACTGTCTTGGTCTGTCCTCTGGGTGTGTTTCGTAGGGAATTTTATAAGTTTCTTTCTGCCTGCTGATGAATGACTTGATATCTTCAATGCTCTTGGCATTTACCGTTGCTATCATTTCCGACATTTCAATAATCCAATGCCCCTGCATCTTCCTATAAACATTATCATCATCCATACGTTTCAAATCATCTGTAAACCATTCATCATTTATAGCAAGAAAGCGGAAAAAAGTGGATTTACCTGCGCCCTGCCCTCCCACAAGACATACCATGATTTCAAACTTACATCCCGGCTCATACACCCTATGGATTGCCGCCAGCATCAGAAGCCGTATGATTTCTTTTGTATAACTGTCATTATCTGCTCCTAAGTAACGCGGCAGAAGCTTATCTATACGCTGTTCTCCGTCCCACTCCAATTTTTCCAAATAATCACAAATTGGGTGATACCTGTTTTCGCTTGACACAATGTTTAATGCCTTATTGATGATACGGTCATTTTTCAGTCCATAGTTCTTTTCCAAATACCATTGAATCTGATAAACATCTGTATCTGTCACACTGGAAGATGTCCGCTGCCATCCTAAATTACCAACAACATCAATCTTCCCTGATAATTCATTCTTGCGGATTGCGCTCTTTAGAACCGGATCACGATGGAACACTATCATACAGTTATTAATCGTCTGACAAATATATCCCTTATCACTTTTCGCCAAGTCAAAGCGCACATCTTCCACGCTGCTCATCTCGGCATCCAGCACTTCCCCGACTTTCTCCCATGATTCGTTTCCCGCTGCTTCTGACTCTTTGGACAAGTTTCTCCACCTCCCTCCTGTTTTTGATAAATAATTCCTGCTTTTCTGCTGTTTCTCCCATACACAGAATATCCAGCCAGTAATTCATAATCGGCTCCGCATGAAGTATCTGCGCATAATCGTCCGAAAAAACAATATCCGGCGGTTTATCCCGTAAGAAATTTTCTATCTTTTCTACTTCCAGCAAACAATCCCTTAATATATCAATACTTTGATTACACCACTTCCTAAATCGTTCTTTGATATGTATAATTCGTTCTTTTTTCGCCTTTTCTTTTCTGATCCGCGCCTTCTCCTGCTCGTTGAACGCCGTTTTACCTCTTACTGATATTGGCAGTTGAAAATCCTCTATCAGTTTTAATGCCGCATCATACTGTGACAATCCAAACATACGGGAAGCATAATCAACTGCATCTCCACCAACACCACAGGCAAAGCAGTGATAATTTGTATCAATCTTCATGCTTGGGTGTTTATCATCATGAAATGGACAACAGGCTAAGCCGTTCCTTTTAACCTGCAAACCATAATATTCTGCCACCTGCCTCGCTGTCAGATATTCCTTTACTTCACTAAAAATGGACAAAATAATAGCTCCTTCCTTTGATTTTAAGTAATCGAGTAGTGAATGTTCTTTTTCACTACTCGCTGCGCGTTCCATGCGCCACTTTAGTGGCATATTTCCTCTACATGGAACTACGCATCAAAAGCAATCCACAAAAATCTATGGAAATTACATTTGCACCATTGTCGAAAGACCGAAGCTTTGCTATACTATATTTGCGAGATAGAGTATAGTAAAGCTTGGCTTTCACTACTCGGAGATGCCCTTGTTTCCAGCAGGGGCATTTTCCTTTTCCTCACTGTCATCTGCAATCAGATGATCCAATAAAGAAGCTACCTTTTTCTGTTCACTTGGATATAAATGACCATATGTATTGAGTGTAATCTTAATATCCTTATGTCCTAACCGTTCTTTAATAATCAGCGGTTGAACCCCCTGCTTGATTAAGTATGCGCAATGGCTGTGCCTAAGAGAATGTACATCAATTTTCTTCACTCCTGCCTTGTCAATATGCCTTTTTATTGTATGCTGCACTGCCTCCGCAACCACTGGAAACAGTCTTTCATTTTTTGGATACTGATACAACCGCTTCCAATAAGACTGAATTTCATTTGCAAGAAATACAGGAATTTCTATTGTCCTAACGGAATTGTCCGTCTTAGGTTCTGTAATAATATCTGTCCTGTTCATACGGTAATAAGTTTTCGTGACATGAATCTGACAATTTTCCAAATCAATATCTTCCATAGAAAGTGCGAGCATTTCGCCTTCACGCATTCCTGTCCAAAACAAGAGCTGGAACATCAGATAAGAACGGCTTCCTTTTTCAAATGTCGCTATAAACCTCTGATATTCCTCATAAGTCCAAAACTCCAACCTCCTTACATCCGAACGCCCTATCTTCTTTACCTTTTTACATGGATTGTTCCATAAATTATAGATTTTCTGTGCATGAGTAAATAATGCGGTTACTTGGTTCTGCAACATTCTCTGATAACTTTCAGAAAAGTTCTTGTTACGGATTTCATTCTGCCATGCAATAATATCTGCCGGAGTAATCTCATTCATTTTCTTCTCTCCAAGATAAGGGATTACATGGGATTGTATCATGTACCTCTTGTTCCGCTGTGAACGCTCTTTTAACTCTCCACTCTTATCGTTAAAATAAACCTCCACAAACGAGGCAACTGACATATCCATGTCTGCATTTGCCACGCGCTTAAATTCACTCTCGTAATCCTGCGCTTCTTTCTTTGTCCTGAAACCTCTTTTATACTTTTTCTTCCGCTTCCCTGTCCAATCCTCATAATAGAATTGACAGTACCAGCTTCCACGCTCTGTGTCCTTATAAACCGGCATCTCAATATCCTCCATTCTTACTCAACCTGCGAGTTTGGGCGTAAGCACAAATCTCGCGTGTGAAAAATTTATTTTTCACACTTTCTCCCTTCATGATACTGTTTCAATTTGTGTCCCGTTGCCATAAAACTTCGTTTCCCAAAAAGCTCTTGGAACTCTGCCGGAAATCACAATAAATCCAGCCTCTTTTAACTCCTGATTCAGTTCCTTAATAATTTTGTAGGCATATCCTTTGGAGATTCCTAATTCTTTTGAAATGTCCTCCGCATACATCATGTAATTGTTGTCTTTCACTATATTGCCTCCTTTCTTGATAATTCTGCAAGATATAATTGTTCGCTATTTATATCTTGCTTGCAGTTTTATCATACACGTTGTCCGAAATAATGTCAAGCTATTTTATTGATATTTTTGTATCTTTATGTTAAAATATTATTTGACGTAATCAAAAAGGAGGTTTTACATGAATCTATATTCTATTAATACAATAAAGCAAGAACTTTTGTTCTCTCCTCTTGTATATCGCATTAAAAAATCAAATTATTCAGAATCGCTTCTATTAACTTATAACGACATAGACAACAATCCACATCAAGAAGCATTAGGAACAACTCGCTCCATACTTTCTAATTGGCTGGAAATCCTTGATTATGATACCGAAACGAAAGAGAATCTTGACAAAACTTTCGACCTGCTCTTATCATCTATTGGTTTGTTTGGAATAAAACCTGATATACAAAAGGATAAATTTATTAATAAGATAGACAACTTTATTAAAGATTTTGACAGTAAAACATTTAGTGATGTCGCAAGCTCTGTTTTGGACATTTTAAAAGAGTGCTTTGATCCACACCCTGTACTTGCTTATCTTTACCCACACTACTATGCGCTGCTCCACTCATTATATCTTTACGCTGAAAAATCCTGCTCTTATGAAGAAACTGTATCACAGTTTTCAGCCAAAATAACAGTTCTCTTACAAGAACTGCTACATTTAAAATCTTCCTATGAACAGGCAAGGGAATATACCCAATCTGTATTTATTGAACCATATACCGACAACGCTTCTATACAAAGCGCTGCTTCGGCAGCATTATATCATTCATACTGTAAAATGCTGAATAAGTCTGATTTTTATATGGACGCTTTTGATTTTCCAATTAATGAGGATTATCTAAAGAATATTTTTGATAATGATACCCCTGCATGGAGTTCTTACTTTGAATTATTTTCGGAAAAATTATTGGATACAGATACACAGGAATATTATATAACATCCTTCGCGCAATTTCTTCATATTGGACTGTCTATTATGATGTCCGGTGAAATGGTGATTAGGAAATGCAAATTATGTAATGGATATTTTCAGGCAAAACACTCCTCTGATCAGATGTATTGCAGCCGTATTTATAAAAATACCTCCGCAACCTGCAGTGAAG
>ERZ808035.1375-NODE-1375-length-12394-cov-6.183973_pt1 | contig 12394 bp, 4 predicted proteins | sample MGYA00380189_ERZ808035 | MGnify/ENA primary metagenome ERZ808035 (study PRJEB31490, sample SAMN06133407) | mouse gut metagenome | isolation source: M5_1 | host: mice | place: China: Chengdu | collected 2015-05 ...
GGTAAGGAGAACTGGACTGATTATGTGGACAATGCGGCAAAGGCAAAGACATTGTTCGAAGACGGCAAGGCAAGATATGAGATCATCAATGCCGGAAAGGAAGACTGGAATATCCAGTTGAAGCAGGCAGGTCTGGCGATGGAAAAAGGAGCGACCTATAAAGTTAACTTTAAGATCGGTTCTTCTATCGACAGAGATTTAAGACTTGCATTTATGGGCGAAGGCGATGCATGGTGCGGCGGTTCAGATATCAGTCTGACAAAAGATAAACTGAAATCATTCAGCCAGATTGTAACATTGAATGAAAACTATGTTTCAGGAACAATTGTATTCCAGCTTTCACTTGGAGCTCTGAATACTGAAACAGAAATGGCGGCTCATGCGGTTGAAATATCCGATGTCAGCGTGATAAAGGTCGAGGCAGGCACGGAAGCTGATCCGGAGACGGAAACGGATGTGACCATTACACCGCCTGCAGAAGGATCAGATCCTGATGATCCTGTAGTCGAGATCGGTACGGAACTGATTAAAAACGGAGACTTTGCGGCAGGTAAGGAAAACTGGACTGATTATGTGGACAATGCGGCAAAGGCAAAGACATTGTTCGAAGACGGCAAGGCAAGATATGAGATTACTGATGCCGGAAGTGCAGACTGGAATATCCAGTTGAAGCAGGAAGGTCTGGCGATGGAAAAAGGAGCGACCTATAAAGTTAACTTTAAGATCGGCTCTTCTATCGACAGAGACTTAAGGCTTGCATTTATGGGCGAAGGCGATGCATGGTGCGGCGGTTCAGATATCAGCCTGACAAAAGATAAACTGAAATCATTCAGCCAGATTGTAACCTTGAATGAAAATTACGTTTCGGGAACAATTGCATTCCAGATTTCACTTGGAATGCCGGAAGGCGTAACAGAAATGGCGGCTCATGCGGTTGAAATATCCGATGTCAGTGTGACGAAAGTCGAAGCAGGCACGGAAGCAGATCCGGAGACAGAAACGGATGTGACCATAGTACCGCCGGAGGAAAGTGAGAATCCGGGCGGCGGCAGCGAAGGTGAAGGTGAGAATCCGGGCGGCGGCAGCGAAGGTGAAGGCGAGAATCCGGGCGGCGGCAGCGAAGGTGAAGGCGAGAATCCGGACGGCGGTAGCGAAGGCGAAAGCGAGAATCCGGACGGCGGCAGCGAAGGCGAAAGCGAGAATCCGGACGGCGGCAGCGAAGGCGAAAGCGGAAATCCTGACAGCAGCGGAGACGGCGGCTCAACCGGAGATACAACCGGCGGCGAAAGTGAAAGCAACACACCGGACAGCAACAGCGATGATACAGTCGTTGACAACAATAACAGCGACAACAGCAATGAAAGCCAGTAACAAAAATTTGTAGTACATTCTCTTTAAAAGGAACCGGGAACTGTCATGAGAAATCAGACAGTTTCCGGTTCCTTTATGTCGTCAACATTCCAGCTTGAACGGGAATGCATATTGCGGTATTTCTTCGGAGTCATGCCGGTATAGTTTTTGAAGAGCTGTATGAAATGACTCTGGGAAGAGAAAGACAGGTAATTTGTGATCTCAACCAGGCTGTAATCGCAGAACTTCAGGAGATTCTGTGCCTTTTCAATCTTTTTTTCCCGGATATAATCACTGACGGATATTCCTGTTTCTTTTTTAAAAACGCGGGACAGATAACTTGCGGACAGTCCTGTATATTCTGCCAGGTCTTCTATGGTGATCCGCTCTTTGATATGAACATAAATATAGTCAATACAGGCGGTGACTGCCTTGGAGGTTCCCATATTTCTCACCACAAGCCGCATTTTGCCGGTGAAATCCAATACCATACGGTCGTGGAGGTCTATTACGGCCTGCGTGGTATGCAGATTGTCCAGTTTTAAAATATAAAAATCACTGAGCCGGAAAGCAAGTTCCATTTCCATGCCGGATTCCACGCATAATCTTGTGATAAACGCGGTGGTGATCACGAAATGGTATTTCAGATTCGTCACGGGGTCCCGTGAAAGCATTCCCACGCCTTCCGATTCGGTGAAGCGTTTCTGTTTACAATTCTGGTATACAAAGTCAATATCGCCGGAACTCACCGCGTGAAAAAACATGTTTTCTTCATTGATCGGGCGGTGGAACATTTCGTTCTCACTGTCCTGAGTTTCCTGCAGGTGCCAATCCTGTGTCAGATCCATAATACATCATCTCTTTTTTTGTTTTGCTGAATAGAAGTTGTGACAGCCATGTTGAAAGTCTGTCTGTTATTAAAAGTACTATAGCATGGATCAGCAATTTTTACAATTATACATGTTTTATGCAGGTTTTTAGCAGGACTGTGTTTACATATTGCGTAAAATCTCCTTTTTATTAATCAGCCGGCAAAAAATATGAAAGAAAAAGGAGAGAGTATGATATGAGTCAGTTAAATATTCAAGCAGTGATCAACGACGACGGTTCCGTTTCGATCAGTTGGTCTCCGATTCCAAAAACAGTAAAATATAAGGCACGTATGTACGCCGATAAAATCTGGGTGTTTAATGATGACAATCTTACAACCACATCCTACAGGACAGCGAAAAATCTGGAAGCGGGTAAGGTTTATTACATTGTTGTCAGTAGCTATGCAGCTAATAACAGTAGTCTTGCTTCAGAGAAAAAGACACTGATCTTCCCCAGCGATTTCTACACCAGCAGACCTGTGGGAGTACCGCAGAATGTTAAGGCGAAGGCTATGGTCTCGGCTATTGAGATCAGTTTTGACGCGGTGCAGTATGCCAGGAGTTATGACATTCTGTTTGATAATACAGTCTATAATACGACCGGCACAACCAAGCTTTTTACCGGTCTGCCTTCCAAATCGAACCATACCTATGCGGTTCGTGCGAAAAATGCGAAGTATACGGGAAATTACAGTAAGACGCAGAATATTCAGACCCTTCCGGTCAGTCCGGCGGTACCCGGAGGCATCAGGAAGACGGCGACAGAGACCTCCGCAACAATCAGCTGGAATGCGGTCAGCGGCGCGATAGGGTACGATATCCTGTTTAACGGCAGTACTTATAGTCTGACTGCCACAACAAGAACTTTTACGGGCCTGACACCGGGCAGAAGCTATACCTTTCAGGTGAGAGCCAGAAATGCCGATGTGGCCGGCGCATACAGTTCTTCGCTTACGGTGGCTACACCGGCCAGGCCGCCTGCATCTGTAAGCGCTGTCAGCACGGAACAGTCAATTACTGTAAACTGGAGTAAGGTGGAAGGAGCATTCGGCTATTATGCAAAACTGAAGGATTCGGAAGTTGCGATGCCGGGTTCGGCAACATCCAATGTCTTTTCCAATCTTTTGCCAAAGACTTCGTATACCTACCAGGTATGCTGCAGAAGCCAGGACGGGACAGGCAGCTACAGCCCGGCGAAGTCGATTACCACACTTGCCAAAGCGCCTGTAATTCCTGCGGATCTGTCCTGTGAAACCACGGAGAATTCTGCTACGGTCAGATGGAATGCGGTCAGCGGCGCGACGGGATATGATGTGCTTTTTGACGGAAATGTTTACAGTGTGAGCGGAACATCCAGAACATTTACCGGTTTGCAGGAAAACACGGAATATGGATACCGGGTGCGCTCAAAGAATTCTGACAGGGTTGGGGAGTACAGCCCGGAAAAGAAAGTAAAGACCACACCCAAAGCTCCCGCAGGCGCAAGCGGTGTATGCAATGAAAATTCGGCTACCATCAGCTGGAATGCGGTGGCCGGTGCGACCAGCTATGATCTGTTGTTTAACGGCAAAGTGTACCGGGTATCGGGAACATCTTATAAAGTCACCGGGCTGACACCCAACAGCAGACATACCTGTCAGGTGCGGGTGAACAATGCAAATGGTTCCAGTTCCTACTGTGCGGCCGTAACATTCACAACAACACCGAGACCGCCCGCAAATTCCAGTGTGAGTACAGCACAGACCTCTGTGGTGGTCAGGTGGGATGCGGTTAGTGGTGCCACCGGCTATGATGTGCTGTTCAACGGTAAGGTCTACAGTACAACCGGTACTGTTGCGAACATTACCGGATTACAGCCGAACACATCCTACAGTTATTCGATCCGTGTGTGCAACCAAGACGGATCCAGCTCATACAGTTCGGCGAAAACGGTGAAAACGCTTCCTTATGCGCCTTCTACCTATCCGACAGTGCAGGCCGTATGCAAATCAGATTCCGTTACACTGTCCTGGAATGCGGTGTCAGGCGCTACCAAATATGATCTGGAATTTGACAAAAAGGTCTACACGATGACGGGTACTTCCAGGACGTTCACCGGGCTTGAGAGCGAGACGAAGTACAGCTTCAGGATCCGGGCGGGCAATGACGGCGGATACAGCAGATATTCACCCTATCAGACAGCCACAACGGATATGCAGATACCGGGGGTTCCCACAGGGATCACGGCAACGCCGGATATCTACACCGTGGACATCAAATGGGATCCTGTCCCGAAAGCCTCTGTCTACGAAGTTCTGTTTGACGGATCTGTCTATGCATCTGATAAACCGAGCAATGTGATGATTGGTTTGCGGGAGAATACAACCTACCGCTATCAGGTGCGTGCCGGAAACAGAGCCGGGAAAAGTGCCTATTCTGCCGCTCAGACAGTAAAAACACGTATGAGGCCTCCGCTGGAGCCTGTCAGTGTCAAGGCAACTGCCACATCCGATTCTGTTACGATAACCTGGTATATTTCAGGAAGGGCTGCCGGATACAGAATTTCCCTTAACGGTACTGTTTATCAGGTAACAGGAGAGACGACGACTAAAAAGACAATTTCCGGGCTGCTGCCGGGTACGGAGTATGAGTATGCAGTCTGTGCATACAATGACGGTGGCAGCAGCAGATATAGCAGCCCGAAGACGATCTGTACCATTCCGTCGACACCTGCCGGGCTTGCAGCTGAGCCGAAAGCACATTCAGTAAAGATCATCTGGCAGAGAACTGCGGGAGCAGACAAATATACACTGACCTTTAACGGGCAGAATTATGTGACGAGTGAACCTTTTTATGAAGTGGACGGGCTGAACCCCAATACAGTCTATCAATTCCGGGTCAATGCCGGAAATGCCAGCGGCAGCAGTGTGTTCAGCAGTTATCATGAGACGCGCACGCTGCTTGAAACACCTGCAAACGTCCGCGCAGAAGTGAAAGCGCGGGAAATCACTGTCAGCTTTGACGAGGTGACAGGAGCAGACAGTTATCTGATTCTGTTTGGCGGAGAAACATACAGTACCACAGTACCGTGCAAAACATTCACCGGACTGGAACCGGAAAAGGAATATACCTATTCGGTCTGTGCGAAAAACGCCTATGTGGAAAGTGAATACAGCGAACAGAAAAGTGTGGAAACTCTTCCTGCAGGACCGGCAGTGCCCTCTGACGTGATGGCACAGGCAGACTTGAACAGTGTGACGGTAAGCTTCAGTCCGGTATCGGGTGCGGATGATTATGACATCAAATTTGACGACAGGATGATTCATGTGTCACAGGAAGAGGCACCGGCGGCTCAGAACATGGAGGCGTACAGCGGCAGTGAAACATATCTGATGGAGAGGTGGCAGGATAAGATTTATCGTGTATTTTCCGGTCTGAAGCCGAACACGGAACATACCTATTGTGTACGGGCAAATAATGCCGAGGGTTCCAGTAAGTTCAGCGCGCAGGGGAGAATCATGACCGACATCAGCAGACAGGGCGGGCTGGCAGACCGGACGGATGGAAAGGTTTATCCTGACGGCAGAATGTCATACACAGGGAATGATCCGGTCAGTGCATTGACAGGCGCTTTTCTGTGGAGCTACACCTGGCTGGAAAATTTCGGAAGAGACGGACTGCACTTTACGGCGATGTATGATTCCCGGAGAGATGAAGTTGACAGTGTTTTGGGAAAGAAATGGTCTTACTCCTTCAATTACATACTGTATATGGATGAAAATTATATGTATTTCAGCATGCCTTACGGGGATGTGATTCCCTTTGTAAAGGAAGAGGGAAACAGCTTCCGGCCGGCGGAAGGCGTTCAGACTGTATATACGATGGTGCAGGCAGAAGACGGTTCTTATGTGGTGGAAAAAGAGGATGGCACCAGATATGTCTTCGATTCAGGTATGCATCTGAGCAGAATCGAGGAAAACGGTCTGGTAAAATACAGGTTTGAGACAAATACAGCCGGACAGATCATAGGGATCAAAGGGCGTCACAGGGAAAGTCTGAGTCTGACATATACCGGAGGACATATTACCGGCGTTACGGATACCATGGAAAATACAGTTTCCTTTACCTATGAGGCAGGAAGGCTTGTGTCAGCAGCCAATGCCGATGGAAGAAGCATGTCTTTTACCTACGATGAGAGAGACAGATTATTATCCGTGTCTGATTTTGCCGGACAGGTCTATCTGGTCAATCAGTATGATGCCAGGGGCAGAATTGTGAAGCAGAATACGGCAGGCAGAGGAGACAGTCATGTTTCCTATGATGAAAATAACAGAAGGACTGTCTTTAGAGATGAGCTTGGACATGCGGTAAGCTACTGGTATGATGAGGCAGGCTGCATTACCGATATTGAATCGGAAGGAGATAACATTCAGAACAGCTATGACGGAAAAGGAAGACTGATTAAGCGTGTGGACGCGCTGGGCAATATTACACAGATGTCCTATGACGCGTGCGGGCGTATGAATTGTGTAACGTATCCTGACGGCTCGAAAGAACAGGTTTTCTATAACGATAGAAATCTTCCTGTGAAAGTGGTGAAACGGGACGGAGCGGAATGTCTGTATCGGTATGATGACAATAATAACCTGATCGAAGCACAGGATGAACGGGGTAACAGCAGCATTTATGCATATGACGAAGAGGACCATCTGATCTCCTGCACGGATAAGAACGGAAATGTATGGACCTATGCTTATGATGAGGCAGATCATTTGCAGCAGGCGCAGGATCCCGACGGAAATCTCTATCAGTACAGCCATGATGCCGCAGGAAGAATGACTTCCTATACCTCACCGGATGAAAAGACCGTATCCTATCAATATTCAGCCGCAGGAGACCTGATCCAGGTGGAAGATGCGGACGGCACAGTGGTTTTTGCCTATGATGACAACGGAAACAGGACATCGATGACAGACCGCAGAGGCAATGAGCAGCGGATGGAATATAATGCCATGGGACAGCTTACTCTTGTTACGGATTATATGGGAAATGAGTATCATTTTTCCTATGATCAGAAGGGAAATCTGAAGAAAAAGACAGACCCGCTGGGAGCAGAGAACAGTTATGTCTATGACGCAAGAGGCAACAACACGGCATGGACCGATGGAAACGGCAATATGACTGCGTATTCGTTCGATGCCTGCAGCCAGCTGACGGAAGTAACAGATGCGGCGGGCGGTATCATACATTATGCATATGATACAATGGGACGCGTTACCACCATAACAGATCCGCTTGCACATCAGACATCCTACACCTATGATGCTGAAGGACGCGTTACCGGAAGAACGGACGCGCTTGGCAGCAGTGTAAGCTATACCTATGATCAGGCAGGTAATCTTTTGACCAGAACTGATGAGGAAGGTGTGGTCACGGCGTATGCCTATGACGAAGACAACAGGTTGATCTCCATCACATCTGCAGCGGGAGTTACCCGGTTTGCTTATGATAAATCAGGAAGAGTGACGGCCGTAGAAGCTCCGGACGGAAGCAGTGAGACAGCGGCATATGATGCAGATGGAAGACTGACACAGTTTTCAGACAGAGAAGCCAATAAGACGACCTATGTATATGACAAATCCGGGCGGATTGCAGAGATCACCCTGCCCAATGGCGCAAAAACGGCCTATCAGTATGATGCCAACGGTAACTGTACAAAGATCACGGATGCGGAAGGATATAGCAGCAGCTTTGTCTATGATGCGAATAACCGAATGACGGCCATGACCGATCCGGAAGACAGGACAACGGATTATGTATACGATGCGGCAGGACGGCTCATATCTGTCACCGATGCCAGAGGAAGCCGGTGGACTTTTACCTACGATAACAACGGCAATCTGGTCAGCGAGACAAATCCTCTGGGCGGTATCAGGATTTATAGATACGACTGCCTGAACCGCAGGACGGAAAGCCAGGATGAAGAAGGCCATAAGCGCCTCTATGCCTATGACGAAGCCGGCAATCTGATTTCTTTTACAGATGCCAATGACAACAAGTGGACTTATGCTTATGATGCGGCGAACCGCCTGACCAGCGTGACAGACCAAAACGGCGACAGTCTGGCAGTGGAATATACCAAAACCGGAAAAATAGCAAAAGTGACAGACAAGGAAGGCGTCGAGACAAGCTACAGCTATGATGATCTGGGCCGAATGACCTGTATGCAGGATGCAATGCAGCACAGTCTGGAATTTACCTATGATAAAATGGGAAGAGTGCTGACCCGGAAGGACGCAAACGGAAATGTGACAGAGTACACCTATTCCCCGGCGGGACATCTTTTGACGAAAAAGGATCCGGAAGGCGGCATCACAACATATGCTTATAATACGGCAGGACAGATCGAAAAAATGACGGATGCAGCGGGCAATACCACATCCTATACCCGGAACCTGCTTGGACAGGTAACGGCGGTCAGAAACGCGCTGGAAGAGGAGATTACTTTTACCTATACGGCGAACGGTCAGATTGAGACCGTCACGGATGCGCTGGGCAGCGTTACGACCTATGCCTATGATGCAGGCGGCAACTTGATCCGCGTTACGGATGCACTTGGCAATGTTACGGAATATGAATATGATGCGATGAACAACCAGATCAGGGAATGCCTGTCCACGGGCGAAGAAGCTGCCTGCGTGACCCTTTATCAGTACGACCAGAGAGGCTGTATGGTCAGGGTGATCAATCCGATGGCGGAGGAGCAGGTCTATGCTTATGACGGAAACGGAAATCCGGTGACAGTCACTGACGAGGAAGGAAATGAGACAACTGTAAGGTATGACCTGAATAACCAGCCTGTTGAACTTTGTTACGGTGACGGACGTCAGGCAGTTTTCCGCTATAACAGACGCGGTGAACTGGTGGAAATGAAAGACTGGAACGGCACAGCGGTCATGGAGCACGATCTGCTGGGCAGGCTCACAAAGGTGACGGACCATAACGGAAATACGACCGGATATACCTATGATGCGGCAGGTAACAGGATAAGTATTCACTATCCGGATGAAAGTGTGGTAAACTATACGTATGACGGAAATCATCGTTTGACCGGCGTGACCGATCAGAATGACGCAGGAACCAGGTATCAGTATGATCCGGCAGGCAACCTGCTCTCGGCGGTGCAGCCCGGCAGCAGTGCGGCATATACATATAATGCGGTGGGAAAGCCGGTGACTGTAGAATACCGGGCCGGTGACGGTTCCTTCCTGACAGAAAACCTGACCTACGACGGCATGGGACGGATCACATCGGCAGACAGACAGGGCAGCATCGATGCATGTACAGGAAAAGTTTCTTATGGTTATGATGCCCTGGGGCAGCTGATTTCCTGTATGAAAGGACAGGATACGGAGTCCTATACCTATGATGCCCTGGGCAACCGCACCAACTGGAAGATAAACGGCGTGGAGAAGGCAGAGTGCAGTTACGATGCCATGAACAGGCTGACAGCGGCAGTCATAGACGGTGTTCCTTTCAGCTATGCATATGACAGAAGAGGAAACCTGACGGAAGAGAAAAGGGAAGAGAGCCTGATCCGGCAGTATGCCTACGACAGTGCAGGCCGCATGGTGCTGGGCAAGGATATCCCGGGCGGGGCACAGACGGCGTACAGCTATAATGCCCTTGGCATGAGGGTAAAGAATATCCGGACATATCCCGGTGCAGAAACGCCTGTTGCAAAAGAAACCACCTATGCAGGCGATTTCCTGAGCAGGACAAACAATGACCTGATGGCATACGGGACAGACGGCAGTGCAGTGGGCGCCGTATACGGCAGGAGCTATGAGCGGCTGGGCCGGCTGACGGCAGAAGGGCAGGTGTATGAACTTCCGGATCTGTGGGGAAGCCCGGTACTTGCTGCGGATGCCAGGGGAAGTGCGGCATGGCAGGCAAGGGATATCTGGGGCAGGACCGGACAGACAGGGCCGGACGGCACGGGAAACCAGGAAGCGGCAGGTGATGCTGCATGGCGGTTTACAAGCTACAGCTATGATCCGGTGATCGGCAAATACTTTGCGCAGGCGAGATTTTATGACAGTGAACAGGGCAGGATGCTGTCCCGGGATCCGGTAAAGAGAGGCCTGAACGCATACCGGTACTGTGAAAACGATCCGGTCAATTATGTAGACCCTACAGGGGAAGTGCCGGGCATTCTTGCAGGAGCCTTGCTGGGCGGACTGTTCGGTGGTTTATCCGGCTTCCTTGGTTCAGCGGCTTCGCAGGTGTCAGGCGGCGGTGGATTCAGCATGAGAAGGGCAATAGGGACGGCGGCGAACGGTGCGGTGGTCGGAGCAGCCAGAGGAGCGGTGATCGGAACAGGCATCGGCATCCCGTCAGCCTTTGCGGCAGATTTTGCGGCGGGAACGACAGGAAGCGCACTGGAACAGCTGATCACAGGCGGCAGTGTGGACGCAGGCGGAAGCCTTTTAGCCGGAGCCCAGAATGCGCTTGGCCAGCTTGCCTACGGGACCGGGGAACTGACAGGCGTGGGGAACGCCTTTGCAAGGGGTGCGAGGACAGGAGCGGTATCGGCAGCCCTTGACAATCTGGCGGATGCCTTCGGGATCCGCGGAAGGGGTCAGGCAGACGATCCGGGAAGCAGCTACGGCGGTCCGCAGGCCGGCATGACTACATGGCCCGGCATGGGAGCAGGACGCGACCCGAGAAGGCTGTGCGGAGCACCGGATCCCTTCGATCCGTGGAACGGATTGGGAGATGGAAATACCCGTGGATACCAGTATGGCAGAAACCATAGCACAGGAGGTACGCAGGAGAGCGGAGGGTTCAGTCTGGGAGGCTTTGTCAGGGATACGCTGACAGGGGCAGTGATAGGCGGGCTTGGAAGCGCCGGGTTCTATGGAGCAGGCCGTGCAGTGGAAGTGCTGCGGGGGAGTGTTGGCCGGAGTAAGGGTGGCAGGAACAGAATAGGTATTTCAATTGATCCAATGGAAAAGACGTATGAAATGGCTTTAAATCCAGAGCTACAGGCAAATGTAGTAGCAGCAAAGTATGGTATAAACTTAAGAGGTTCTGGGCAAAAGATTGAAATATTATATAATCCTAAATTGACATCTTCTGGTAAGACGAGAGCAGTAAAGCCAAATGTAATTGAACTTGGACCAAATGCATTCGCTAGTGAAGAAGAATTGGCGAATACTATCGCACATGAATTAAACCATTCAAGAAGTTTCTTAAAAGGAGGAACTGCGCCGGAATGGGGAGAAGGAGGAGCGTACCCAGCCGGAGATGCGTTAGCAGCATGGATAAGAGGTGAAAGATAAATGTGGAAAGATGACAATGATAAAATTGATGAATTATTTTTAAAATTAAGGGGAATAAAAGAATTTCCAGCTATATGTCCTGTGTGCAATAAGAAAGGTGCACATATTTATATGCATGTTTATAACAATAAAACCAGAAGAGGCGGTTCTTGGAGTTGGTGCAGTGAATGCAATTCATTTTCTCATTGTTCTATGCATGTGCCAGAATTTTGGCGAAATTGCCCGAAAATCAAATTAGAGAAGTTAAGTGCAGTTCCAACATACTTGGAAGAAATTAAAGATGAATTGGACGAACACGCAAATTCTATAATTATAAATCTGTAGTAATATGGCGTAATCTTTCAAAATTTATTTGCATAATGCAATTGATTCACAAAAAATGTAATAGAAATGTGAAATTTTTTCTGTAAACTGCTTTTTAGAAGGTCTTCTATGATAAAATAAAAAATCATAGGAGGCCTTCATTTTATTATGGAAAAAGAAACTTGTACATAGAATATAAATGACAAAGGAGAAGGATAGAGTCAAGTTCAGCATTATTCACGAGATTTTACACAAGTATGATATTTAGACGAGTTTTTGCGTTTTACAATCTGGTAGAGGTGAAAGACAGAGGAGAATTTGATCTGAGAAGAACGGGTATCCGTAGCGAAAAGTACGGTGATGGAAGCAACCAGATCTCTTCGATCCGTGGAACGTGTTAGATGGAAATACCCGTGGATACCAGTATGGCAGAAACCATAGCACAGCAGGAGGTACGCAGGAGAGCGGAGGCTTTAGTCTGGGCGGCTTTGTCAGGGATACGCTGACAGGAGCAGTGATAGGCGGGCTTGGAAGCGCCGGGTTCTA
>ERZ808035.1381-NODE-1381-length-12304-cov-9.766991_pt1 | contig 12304 bp, 11 predicted proteins | sample MGYA00380189_ERZ808035 | MGnify/ENA primary metagenome ERZ808035 (study PRJEB31490, sample SAMN06133407) | mouse gut metagenome | isolation source: M5_1 | host: mice | place: China: Chengdu | collected 2015-05 ...
GCGTCTTTTTCTCTTTTGGACCGTGCACGGCCCGTTTTCTCTTTTTCTCCGCGGAGAAAAAGAGAAAATGGGGGGTGTAGCCCAAAGACACGCCGGGCCCCGGCGTGTCGTCGTCCCGCGCCCGAGGCGCGATAACCCCCGTCCCGCCCCCGTGGGGCGGGTCTCCCAAAGGGAGACAATACCCCTCATTCCGCGGCATCAGCCGTAACCCCTTGAAAAGGAAGGTAATTGTCTATGTCCCACACCGCAGAGATCATCGCCGTAGGCACAGAGCTGCTCCTTGGCAACATCGCCAACACCAACGCCCAGGCGATTTCCCAGAGCCTGTCCGCCCTGGGAATCAACGTTTTTTGGCACACCGTTGTGGGTGATAACCCGGATCGCCTGCAGGAGGCGCTGGACATCGCCCGCCGCCGGGCGGATATCCTGATTACCACCGGCGGCCTGGGCCCCACCTATGACGACCTGACAAAACAGACCATCTGCCGGGCCTTTGGGCAAAAGCTGGTGCTCCACCGGGACATTCTGGATGGGATTCGGGTGTTTTACGAAACCGCGCTCCATGTGCCCATGCCGGAGAACAACACCCAGCAGGCAGAGCTGCCGGAGGGCTGCACCGTGTTTGACAACCCCGTTGGCACCGCTCCCGGCTGTGCCTTTGAAAGCAACGGCGTCCACGTCCTCATGCTCCCCGGGCCGCCCCACGAGATGGAGACCATGCTCCGCCGCCATGCGGAGCCGTACCTCCGGGGGCTGTCCCGGGAGGTCATCGTGTCCCACGATATCATGACCTTCGGCATGGGGGAGTCCTCAGTGGATCAGCTTCTCCATGAGAAGATGAGCGCCATGGCCAACCCCACCCTGGCAACCTATGCCAAGCCCTTTGAAGTGCGCCTCCGGGCCACTGCCAAGGCGGAGAACACGGAGAGCGCGGAGGCGATGCTGGCCCCCGTCCGGGAGCTGGTTCGGAATACTCTGGGGGATGTGGTCTACGGCGTGGACGTGTCCGGCCTGCCGGAGGCCTGCATGGGGCTGCTGCTGGAGAAGGGAATGACCTTTGCCACGGCGGAGAGCTGCACCGGCGGCCGGGTGGCGGAGGAGATCACCGCCCTGCCGGGGGCGTCCAGGGTGTACCGCGGCGGCGTGGTCAGCTACTGGACGGAGGTCAAGGGCCGGATCCTGGGGGTGCCGCAGGAGCTTCTGGATACATACGGCCCGGTGTCGGAGCCCTGCGCCCGGGCTATGGCCGAGGGTGTCCGGCAGCTCACCGGGGCGGATATCGCCGTGTCCGTCACCGGGGCAGCGGGGCCGGATCCGGACGAGCGGGGCGTCCCCGTGGGGATTGTCTATGTGGGCCTCGCCACACCGGAGGGCACCTTCTGCCGGCATGTGGACTTTGGTCGCCGCAGGCGGGACCGCATCCGCGGGCTTGCGTCCAACCACGCCTTTGACGTGATCCGCCGGTATCTGACGGGGCTGCCCGTTGAGGGGCCCGTCTGAAATACTGAACAGGCTCTTACACGGCAGGGAAAAGGGAGACCGGATTTCCGGCCTCCCTTTTCCCGTCAGTCCACAAGGATCTCCACGTCTCCCACCAGAACCGCCTCCACCTCCGCCGGATCGATGAGCCGGCCAAAGACCGTATTCCAGAGGATGTGGCCGCTGTATCGCCCGTCCCCGGAACGGGAGGAGCCCATATTTCCGCCGGAGTCGCCGCCCGGCGGCTCCAGCTCCGCGGCGGGGGTGACGGTGCCGTCCCGGAAGCGCAGGGCCAGGGCGCCCTCAAAGGATGCGTGGAAGTCGGCAACGGGGATATCCGCTCCCTCAATGTGCACCTGAAAGGACAGGGGCGACACCTCCGCCCGGTAGGTGTTGGAATCCGTCTCTGCCGTTCCGCTGACGGTGGCTGCGTCAAAGGTGGGCCGGAACGTGACCACGGCGGCGCGGTCCGTCAAAGGGACGGTCCCCTCCCCCGCCTGGGCCTCCGGCGGAAACGCCAGCAGCGTGACGGGGGGATTCAGCAGCCTTTTCAGCGGGGGCAGATCCGAGAGATCGGCGCCGATCAGGTAGCGCAGCGTCCGGCTCTCCGGGTCGAAATCCAGGTATTGGGTGTGCAGGCTGTACCCGCCGTCGTCAAAGAGGAATGCGGATCGCAGCTCCTCCGGATCCCGGTCCCGGATCTCCTCCCAGGTGAGATTCTTCCGCCCCAGGGAGACGGGCAGGGCCGCCCCGCCCCTCGCCGCCTCCAGGTCCGCGTCCTCCGGCAGCTGGTAGTCCAGCAGGATATACAGATTCTTCTCATCCCCGATGGCCTGCCGCACCGTCAGCGTGACGCCGCCGCAGGTATTCGCGGCGTTTACCTCCCGGAATACGCCCTCTGCGCCAGGGGTGTCCCGGGACTCCGATCCAAACCGCTCCAGAAAGGCCGGGCTCCAATTCGCGGCTTCCAGGGCGGCCCCGGCCGAGGCCAGCAGGCCCGCCGTGACCAGCGCCGCCAGCAGGGTTCTCCTCCCGACGCGCCGGGGGCGGAGGGATCGCCTTTGTTTTCCTGCCAGGACGGCCGCCTTCAGCCGCTCCGCCTGCCCCTCCGGGATGGGGAGCTCCCCCATCATCGCCTGATATCGGTTCACGCGTCTCCCTCCCACTCTCTTCGCAGGGCCTCCCGGCCCCGCTTCAGCCGCATCTTTACCGCGGAGACCGTAATGCCCAGAATCTCCGCCGTCTCCTCCACGCTGTAGCCCTCTCCGTAGTGGAGGTGGATGGCCGCCCGGTGTTTCTCCGGCAGGGCCGCCACCTGCTCCCACAGGCCCAGATACTCCTCCGCCGGGGAGGGGAGGGCCTCATCCAGGGGTAGATCCCGCCGGCAGCGGCGCCTGTGCTCGTCGCGGCACTGGTTGGCCGCCACCCGGAACAGCCACCGCCGCTCCTGCTCCGGCGAGGAAAAGGCCGGCGCCCGGTACAGCCGTTTGCAGAACACCTCCTGCAAAACGTCCTCGGCGTCCGCGGGACTGCCCAGCTGCACCAGACAGAAGCGGTACAGCGCCGGGCCCCATGCCGCATAGGTTTTTTCAAACAGTTCCTCTGCCGTCTCCACAGCGCCTCCACCCCCTCATCTGCTGTATAGAACGATTGAACACGGGATAAGGTCACTTTTATTCTACAGGGAATTCCCGGAATGGGCAACCGCGGGACAAAAAAACGCCCCCGGCGCGGCTGTCATCCGGCGCCGGGGGCGTTTGCCTGTTTGTTTCGGAGGCAGCTTCGCAGCGGGGCCGCTCAGCCGGGGGAGACAACGGGCAGGGTGGATCCGCCGAAGGGCATGACCAAGACGGACGCATCCGGCCCCAGCCGCTCCAGTGCACCGTCAAGGGCCTGCTGCACCGTTGGGCAGGGTTTTAGAAAGATGCTGCGCACCAGATCCTCCGGCAGGTCGGAGACCAGCACAATCTCCGCCCGACGCAGCACCATGGCGATTGCCGCCGCCTTGTGTCCGCCCAGGCGGAAGTCCCGGCCGATCCACTCGATCAGATCCTCCGGCTTTTCGGCCCGCAGCATCCAGTCCTCAAAGGTGTCCTCCCCAAGCCCTTCACGGCAGGAGCCCACGAGGACGACTGTCCCGCCGGGCCTCACCGCGTGGGCGGCATTGTCCAGCGCCTTCTGCGTCTGGTAGAGATTCAGATCCTTGGGCGCGCCGCCCTGGGAGACGATGACGATATCCGCCTGTGCCGGGATCTCCTTTTGGTACAGCCGGTCCAGAAAGGCGCAGCCCGCCCGGTGCGCCGCAATCCGGTCGCCCGCCGTGGCGCAGATAACCTGCTTGCCGGCGTCCAGAACCACGTTCAGGATGAAATCCACCCCGCAGATCGCCGCGGCCTCCTCAATATCCTCGCGGACCGGGTTCCCCTCCATATGTCCGGCCCGCGCCTCGGGCCGGACCATCATGGAGTGGTTGCTCTGGATGGCGGCCCGGGTGGACACACCGGGCATAATGGCCTTGGCGCCGCCGGAGTAGCCGGCAAAATAGTGGTACTCGATGTTGCCCAGGCAGATTTTCCGGTCCGCCTCCGCAACGGCCCTGGTGATATCCACCGGCGTCCCCCGGGAGGTGACGCCCAGGCGGACGCAGTCCAGGGGGTCGCTGTCCACACAGCGGCAGGACCCGTAGACGGCTTCGCCGGCCAGGTGCCTCTTTTCCTCCTCCGTGTGGGGGCGGTGGCTGCCCAGCGCAAAGACGACGGTGACATCCTCCCGCGCAACCCCGCCGGCCTCCAGCTCCTCCAGAAGCGGGGGCAGCAGCACCCAGCTGGGACAGGGGCGGGTGATATCGCTGGTGACGATGGCCACTGTCTCGCCGGGGCGGACAATCTCCCGCAGGGGCGGGCTGCCGATGGGATGGGCCAGGGCGCTGCGCACCGCCGCCTCCCCCGTCTGCCCCGCCGGCAGGGAGTTGGGCGTTAAAACGCCCATTACGTTCTTATCCGGCAGAACCACCGGCTGGGAGCCGCTGCCGATTTTGATTGAGAGCTCCATCCGTTTAAATCCTGAAGAGCCGGTAGGCGTGGCTGCACGGTGCGCCGGGGGCAAAGAGCATCTCGCCCCGGTCCAGGTTCATGATGATGGAAAAGACCGTCCCCAGGCGTTTTCCGGGCTCCTCCAGGGGATCCTCGTGCCGGCAGATGCTGTCCGGATAGCCTGTGTGGTCGCAGAGCATCCCCTGGATGTCCTTCAAAGTGATCCGCCGGCCGTCCATCTCCCGGAGCATATCCCGCATCCGGCCCAGGCGCAGGTAGGTGTCCGGCAGGGTGATCCGCCCCGTGTCCCGGATCCCCACCGTCCGCGGCCCGTAAAAGTGGTTGGTATGTGCAACCCAGCCGTTTTCCGGATAGATCACATCGATGTCGCCGGCCCCGATCTCCACAGTGACCGCCTGGCCGGAGGCGGAGGCCATCATGTAGTTGGCGCAGCACGCCAGGGGGATCCGGCCCGCCGCCTGGATAGCGTCGGACAGCGTCCGGCTGTTCAGCACGCCCCGCAGCGCGATGTGCAGGGGGACAGTCTGCCCGCTGCAGGTCTTGTCGGAGGCCAGCGCGTTCAGCGCGACGCCCACGCCGGCGCTGTTGAAGCCGATTTTACCCACGATGCCGGCCTCTGTCACCATCAGGATGTCGGGCTTATCCGCCTGGGCGATCTTCAGCAGGATGCACCCGTCTTTTTCCGCCAGCTTCCAGTCCCAGTTCTGGGCCAGCCAGGTCTCCTGGGTGGCGGTGCGGGAGGGCATGAACGCGCAGGAGGTGCACCCGCCGTCCAGCCGGGCGTTCACCTGGCTCCCCTGCAGGACAATCTCGCTCCGGACATTCAGCGCCAGAATCTCGTCCAGCTCAAACCCGGAGCCCTCCGCAATTCCCCGGATCTCCTCCATGATGTCCGGGTCGTAGTTCTCAATCGCCGGAATAAAGGTATGCGCATACTGCTTTGCGCTCTCCCAGCTGATGCCGGAGTAGTCGAAAAACATCTGGCGGTAGTTTTCAATGCTTACCGCAATCTGCCGCCGCGCCTGTGAGCCGTGCTGGAATCCGATTTCGCGGGGAGTGCCCCCTGTCTGAATCATCGGGAACTGCGTGTTCTGATCCATCGTCTCATCTCCGTTTCGTTTTTGTTCAGGCATCCCGGAAACTGCTATAGTTTATGTAACATGCTACATACTACTTAATTTCATGGTATCCAACTCACGCGGCTTTGTCAAGGCGCTTTATCAACTATTTTTCCGGCGGATTGTTGGCGGATTTGTCAACAGGGGCAAAAAACAGCAGGGGCGCCGTTTTTTGGAAATCCGCTGTTCAGCAGGGAATTTGGAGGCCGAAAATTTTATGGAAGTTCACAAAAAAACGGTTTGCATTTCTGGAAAAGGACGAAAAAAACAATTGTTTATTAAATTTTCTTGACATCTCATGAACAAAGTGTTAACGTAAAATTAGTTTATGAAACGTAACATACTACATACCAGGGGCGAGAAGATGTTTGTGGAAAAACCCAGATCCTTGAAATCACAGGTATATGCCCAGATTAAGGACGCGATTATCAATAAGAAGATCAAGCGGGATACCATATACTCGGAGCAGTGGTTTGCGGATACCTTCCAGATTTCCCGGACCCCCGTGCGGGAGGCCCTGTTGCAGCTCCGCTCCGAGGGGATGGTGGAGGTTCTTCCCAACCGGGGCGTGATTGTGAAGCGGATGACCCTGCGGGACGCGCAGCATATCTACCAGACGCGGACGGCCATTGAGGGGTTTTGCTCCATGTATCTCGCCATGCACGCGGAAGAGGAGGAGGCCAGGCAGACCCTGGACCGGGCTGAGGCGCTGATTGAGGCCTGCAACCGCGATTTCAACCGCCCTCTGGAAATGCAGTTCCATATTGAGATTATCAAGTTTACGGGCAACCCGGAATTTCTCTCACAGTTTGATCACATGCGCTCCAAGATGGATATTTTCTGGAATGAGGTCGTCACCTGTGAAAACCGCAAGGAGGAAATTTACGCGGAACACATGCGTATTTTAAACTGCATGCGGGTGGGGGACGGGGCCGGCGCGTACCGCGCCAGCGCCGACCACATGGATATCACACTGCAAAAAATTCGAGAGGGCCGCTTTTTTGACGTGGAGGACGAACTGCAGCCGGCGGAGCCTGTCAAGTGACAGGCTCCGGAATCGTGTTTTCTTTTGAGTAGTATGCTACGTGTTACATACAAATATGTGGTAACTCAGGGAAAAAAAGGAGGTTATTTCATGGCAAAGTACAAGGTTTTAATGACGGACAGCATCTTTGCAGATCAGGAGATTGAAAAGAACATCCTGAGGGAGATTGACGCAGAGGTGATCCTGTCCCCCGGCAAGGACGAGGCGACGCTGGCAGAGCTGGCCAAGGACTGCGACGCGATTATGGCCACCTATGCGGAAGTGACCAGGCGGGTCATCGAGAGCTGCACCCGCTGCAAGGTCATCATCCGCACCGGCATTGGCTATAACAACATCGATGTGGAGGCGGCCACGGAAAAGGGCATCATGGTGGCCAACGTGCTCAACTACTGCGTGACGGAGGTGGCGGATCACGCCATGGCGCTGATCCTGGCCTGCCTGCGCAAGGTGGTGTTTTTGAACAAGTGCGTCCGCAACGGGAATTGGAATGTCAACCTGGCCAGGCCCATCGCCCGCACCGGGACGCTGACCCTGGGGCTGTACGGCTTCGGCAATATCGCCCGGCAGGTGGCCGTGCGCGCAAAGGCCTTTGACATGCACGTCACCGCATACGACCCGTTTTTGCCGGATGAGGTCTTTGAAAAGGCCGGCGTGGAGCGCTGCACGGATTTGGACGCATTTCTGCGGTCCTGCGATGTGCTGTCCCCCCATCTGCAGCTGAACAAATCCACCCAGGGGCTGATTGACAAGCACGTGTTCCGGAAGATGAAGACCTCCTCCTATCTGATCAACGTCTCCCGCGGCGGGCTGGTCAACGAGGAGGATCTGCTGGCGGCGATTGAGAACCACCAGATTGCCGGCTGTGCCCTGGACGTGATGGCCAGCGAGCCCGGGGACGTCCACTCCCGCCTGCTGACCTATGACAACGTGATTGTCACGCCCCACTCCGCCTTCTACTCCGACGGGTCCGACATTGAGCTGCGGGAAAAATCCTCCCAGGAGATTGTCCAAACCTTTACTCAGGGCTATCCGGAGTTCTGGTTGAACAAAAAATAAAAGAAAAGAGGTAGACGACCATGAGCAACACACCCTGGAGCCAGGAAAAATGGTTCACCAGCCCCTGGAACTTTGCGGAAGAGGCCACCAAGGGATTCGACTTTGCGAAGAAAATTCAGTTCCACGACGTGACCATGCGCGACGGTGAGCAGCAGGCGGGCCTGCTCTTCACCAAAGACCAGAAGATCGCCCTGGCCGACAAGATGGCGGAGATGGGCATGCACCGCATTGAGGCCGGTATGCCCGCCGTGTCCCCCCAGGACCGCGAGGCGATTATCGAGATTGCCAAGCGCTACCAGGGGCCCGGCGCACCGGAGATTTTTGCCTTTGCCCGCTGCATGAAGGCCGACGTGCTGAAGTCTGTGGACTGCGGCGTCAAGGGCATTGTCGTCGAAATCCCCGCCAGCGAGCACCTGGTGAAGTACGCCTACAAGTGGGAGTATGAAAAGGCCATCGAGCTTGCAATCGAGGCCACCCAGTGCGCCCACGAGAACGGCCTGTACACCGTGTTTTTCACCATTGACGGCACCCGCACCGAAATGGACACCTATTTCAACCTGATCACCCGCGTTGCCACCGAGGGCCATATGGACTCCCTGGCTGTTGTGGACACCATGGGCGGCCTGGCCCCCCACGCGTGCAGCTACCTCATCCGCAAGATCAAAACGGTGATTGACAAGCCCCTGGAGGTTCACTTCCACGACGATTACGGCCTGGGCGCTGCAAACACCCTGATGGCCCTCTCCGCCGGCGCGGAGGTGGCGCACACCTCCATCAGCGGCATCGGCGAGCGGGCGGGCAACACCGCATACGAGGATGTGGCGCTGTCGCTGCTGACCATGTACGGTGTGGATACCGGCCTGAAGTACGAGAAGATGTACGAGCTGAGCGAGATGATGCGCAAGTTCTGCGGCCACACCATCCCCAGCAACCGCGGTATTGTGGGCCCCACTCTGGCCGACATCGAGTCCGGCATCGTAGCCGACTGGTATGTGAACGCCAGCGCGGAGCATCCCCTGGAGATCTCCCCCTACGACTACTCCCTGGTGGGCCATCCCCAGGCAAAGGTCGTCATCGGCAAGATGAGCGGAATCCCCACCGTGGACATCTATCTGGACCAGCTGGGCATGCAGTGCGACGACAAGGAGCAGAAGCTGGAGATCGTGAGCAAGATCAAGGAGAAGGCCTTTGAAAAGCACGACCTGCTGACCGTTGAGGAATTCGCGGAGATCGCCCACAAGGTTTTGGGTTAAACCGGTGTTTTCTGCAGAGGCTAATCTGCGGATAACCGCTTGGCCTGCCGCACAAAACACATACCATTTGTTCAGCTCCGCCCCAAATGGGCAGATGCACGAAACAGGCAGACAGGCAGAGCCCCGTCAAAAGCGGTGAACTGCGGGATGGAGCGTCGCCGCAGCGCCGCAGAAGAGGGCGGCCTTTGCACGCGGCCTGTAAATATCTGATTTTGCAGAAGGGAAGAATCCGCCATAATAAAATAGGAGGAATTAAAATGAAGAAATTTTTAGCTCTTGCGTTAGTCCTGATGATGACCCTGTCCCTGGCTGCCTGCGGCGGCAACAACGCCGGACAGTCCAACGCGCCTGCGAATAACGGCTCCAATAATACGCCTGTGGAGACGCCTGCGTCCAATGAAGCCGAGTACACCATCATCATGGCAAACAACGGCACCACTGATATGGAGAACCCCCAGAACGTGGGCAACTATAAATTTAAGGAACTGCTGGAGGAGCGCTCCGGCGGCCGTATTACCGTAGAACTGCATATCGCCGGTGCGCTGGGCGGCGCGCGTGAGATCGTGGAAGGTGTCCAGCTGGGCACGATTACTATGGGCGACATCGAAAACGGCCCCATGGACAGCTTTGTCCCGGCTGCCGCCCTGTGGAATCTGCCCTACCTGTTCAGCTCGCTGGAAGAGATTCACGCCATCCAGGCCAGCGATATCGGCAAGAACATTCAGGCCGGCTTTGAGGCTGTCGGCATCAAGCACCTGGCCTTCAACGACGGCGGCTTCCGCTATTTCACCAACAGCAAGCGCCCCCTGACTACCGTCAGCGACTTCAAGGGTCTGAAGATCCGCGTGATGGAGAGCCCGATTTATATCAGCATGGTTGAGAGCATGGGCGCCTCCGCTGTCCCCATGGCGTTTTCCGAGCTCTATACCGGCCTGCAGCAGGGTACGGTTGACGGCCAGGAGAACCCCCTGGATCTGATCTACGCCCAGTCCTACTTTGAAGTTCAGGATTACCTGTCCCTGTCCGAGCACCTGTATTATCCCCGCCAGCACATCATGAATTTGGACTTTTACAACAGCCTGCCTGAGGATCTGCAGGCCCTGGTTCAGGAGTGCTCCATTGAGGCCTGCGAGTATCAGAACGAGTACTTTGTGGATTATACTGCCAAGATGCTGGATGTCCTGAAGGAGAAGGGCATGGAGGTCTCCGATTTCGACAAGGTGAGCGCCCAGGAGGCTACCAAGGGCATTTGGGCCGATTATTATGATATGATCGGCAGCGGCGATGCGGCGGCCGGCGAAGCGATTGTCAACCGTATTGTCAGCGGTGAGTTCAAATAATCCGCAGCCCCGCAGGTATTTTAACACTTAAGCAAATCGGATCTGGCCTCAGGGCTGGGTACTGCCTGGCCCTGAGGCCGTATGATACGGAGGGACGCAATGATAATTATTAAAACGGTTGACAAAATCATCAAGTACATTCTTGTGGCTCTGATGGTCATCCTCTCTTTTTTGGGCGTGTTCCAGGTGGTTGGCCGTCTGACAGGTGTTGTTCCCTCCTGGACGGAGGAAGCGATTCGCTTCCTGTTTGTCTGGGCCAGCTGTGTCGGCGCGGCGATCGGCATTAAGGAGCATATTCATATCGGCATTGACGTGATCGTGAACCTCTTTTCCTTCACGGTGCGCAAGGTCATTGCGGTGATTGTGCAGGTTCTGCTGCTGGTATTTGATGTGTTTATCGTCAAATATGGTTTTCTCCTGGTGGAGAAGACCATGACGCAGCCCTCTCCCGCCCTGCGGCTTCCCATGGGGTATGTGTATTTGGCGATTCCCGTGATGGGGATTTTAGGCCTCTATTACAGTGTGCTGGAGATCGTCCGGATTATCCGGAGCAAGGAGGGACAGGCAAATGCTTAAAGTCCTGTTTATTGCGGTCATTTTGTGCCTTATCATCAATATGCCCATTGGCTTTTCACTGGGCCTGGCCTCTGTGGCGGCGCTGTTTGTCAACGGGGATACGGCCCAGATGCTGCTGGTCCCCCAGCGGATTGTCGCGGGCATGAACTCCTTCCCCCTTCTTGCCATCGTGTATTTTATGATTGCCGGCGCAGTCATGGAGCTGGGCGGTGTTTCCAAGAGAATCATCAGTTTGGCCAGTGCGTTTGTGGGGCATAAACGGGGCGGAGTTGCCTCCGCCGCTGTTATCAGCTGCGCGATTTTTGCGGCAATTTCCGGCTCGACGCCGGCTACCGCCGCAGCCATCGGCTCTATTACGATTCCTGAGATGGACAAGCGGGGCTATCCCATGGATTACTCCTCGGCAGTGGTCGCCTCTTCGGCCTGCCTTGGCGTTATCATCCCCCCCAGCATCACCATGGTGGTTTTTGCCAATACCTGCGGCACCTCGGTTGGGCAGGGGTTAATGGCCGGCATCATCCCCGGCATCATCCTGTGTGCGGCGCTGTGCTTTACCAACTGGCTGTTCTGCCGCAAGGCCGGCTATGAGGTGGAGCCCAAGTGTTCGCGCAGGGAGGTTTGGATGGCGCTGAAAGAGGCGTTTTGGGCCATCCTGATGCCCGTTATTATTCTGGGCGGCATCATGTCCGGCTTCTTTACACCCACCGAGTCCGCTGCCATTGCCATTCTCTACGGCCTGATTGTCGGCTTCTTTGTCTACCGTGAGCTGAAGGTGAAGGACTTGGGCGGCCTGTTCTATAAGGGCGCTCTCAATTCGGCCATGATTATGATTCTGATCGGCTGCTCTTCTCCCTTTGGCTATATCATGACCACCAATAAGGTCCCGGAGATGTTCTCCAACTTTATCCTGGGGATCTCCAATAATTATTACGTGATTTACGGGCTGGTTCTGGTCATCTTCCTGATCCTCGGTACGTTTATGGAGACCTCTTCCATCATTTTGCTGACAGTCCCCATCATGACCCCCATCATGCGTGCTATCGGGGCGGATATGGTCCACTTTGCCTGCGTCGGCGTTATCGCACTGGCAATCGGCATGGCCACGCCGCCGGTGGGCATCTCCCTGTTTGCCACCTGCGGCATCTCCAAGGTGACGATGGGGCAGATTTCCAAGAAAGTCTGGCCGTTCCTGCTGGTCATGGTCCTGTGCCTGTTCCTCTTTATGGCTTTCCCGGGACTGTGCACGTTTTTGCCCGGCATTATGTTCGACTGACCGATGTGATACTAATTTCAAATAAAACTATTTAGTTTTATTTGAAATGGAAACGCATGTTGCGTTTCCGTTTTGCGACATCCTGGCGCAAAACACGTCGCATAAGAATCC
>ERZ808035.1384-NODE-1384-length-12297-cov-5.619231_pt1 | contig 12297 bp, 14 predicted proteins | sample MGYA00380189_ERZ808035 | MGnify/ENA primary metagenome ERZ808035 (study PRJEB31490, sample SAMN06133407) | mouse gut metagenome | isolation source: M5_1 | host: mice | place: China: Chengdu | collected 2015-05 ...
GACGTAGCGGTCAATCAGCAGCCGGATTTCTTTTGATAAATCCATCCTGTCCAGTTCGCCGGAGTATATGTCCGACTTTCGGAGAATCGCCTGATATTCCCCGTCACTGCTCACGATACCGTTCATGACGCTGTGCATGCGGGTGTCCATGAGCTGGTACAATGCAGAATCTTTTTCCAATCCAATCCCTCCTTCCGTGGTGTCGTATCTTAACTCTGTTTTGGAGGGATAGCAAGAGGAAAAAGAAAAAAGCCGGAAAACCATCTTGTAGCGTCCGACATTTTCTGATAATATATTCACATGGGGTACTGCCATAACGGGTAGGCGGTCAGTTTTCCGATGCAAACGCAGAGGGGACTGCCCCTCTGACTACGGGTAAAACCGGGAAAGGGGGGATGCTTGATGAGTGACTATGAACTGCTGACGGTTGTTCTGATGATTCTTGGAATCATTGTATCAATCTTGATTGCGTACATAAACCACACAAAAAAGTGACCGCCCCAGCCAAAGGTAAGGTCACTTCTTTGTAAGTAATTTTATCGGGGCTGACCGTCTATCGGCAGTATTCCCTTTTGTGCTTTTATTGTAGCAGATTCCCCCGCATCTGTCAAACGCTGCGGAGCGTTCCTCTGGAATCATTTTATAGCGGATTCCGCATAAAAGCAAGGGGGATTTATGAGAGATTTATGAGGAAAACACTAAATGTTGAAAAAATATTGACATCACATACAAGATATGCTATTTTGAAAAATATAGGAGGCTTTGTTTTTTGTGTACAAAGGAAGGCGGCACTAGAGAAGAAACATTGGAGGACTGGAAGTAGCAGTCAAGCACATTCTTGATGTGGACGATGATTGTATACAAATGTTGCGGTACTTCTTAAATGAAAGATATTCAGCAACGCCAGTGATGATACAAATGAGATAAATTTAGTTTAAGAAACTTTAGATAGGAAAATAAAAAGAATCATCACAATAGTTGTCAGTTTAAGGAGGAAAAAAGATGCAACGTGATATGGATTTAGTAAGGAAAATTTTATTTTATGTTGAAGAAAATTATGTAGCTGGTGGCCCCGAAATATCTGTTCATATTGATGGCTATTCAGATAGTGTGGTTTATGAACACTGTATCTTAATGAAAAATGATGGCTTGATAGGAAGAATTCTTGACACTTCGTCATTGGAAAGCAAGTCTTGTGATGTGGGAAACCTAACTTCGGAGGGATTTGATTTGCTTGATAAGATACGGGCAGATACAGTTTGGAATAGGACAAAATCAGTGATAAGTGAGAAGGGGCTTCCGCTGATTACGGGAACAATAAAAACAATATCAACAGCACTGATTACGGCGGCAGCCGAAGGAGTCACCAATTCGATATTAAAAAATAATGGCCTTGTGTAAACTGCAATTTGTCGATTTGTCGAATGTCGAATTGGGTGGGGTAAATGGGGTAAAGAGGGGTAAAAGTCATCATAATCTAACAGCGGCACAGGCGGCTATCAATAATTGATGCCATAGGAATTTGAGTACGATTTGGCGAAAGTATAAGAAAATGGCTTGAAATCAAGGGATTTTGGGCATGGAGGGGTTCACCGGAGTGGCTGGTGGGCTCCTCTTTTTGCGTTTTGGGATAGGGCTGCGAATATGGCGATTGGGAAATTACGGATACAATTTGGCGAAACCTCGGACTTTTGCCAAAAAGTATGGTTTTGCCAAATTGTATAGGGTTTTGCGTGATAGTATGAATTTTGTCGAATGGAATGAGTTTGATGTATTTAACTACTACAACTAATTTCAAATTTGTGATATAGTAGAGAGGAAAAATTGTTAGGTCAGGAGGTTATAATTTCTATGCAGAACACATTTCCCAAAGATATAAAGGACTGTATGAAAGGGTGTATTTTATCTGTTTTTTGGCCTAAAAAAGACATAATAGATTTTTTCAAAAATGTTAGTTGTACTTCTAAAGAATTATTAACAGAGAGCGAATATAAGGAACTTTCTAGAGCGAAAATAGTGGATGTCGTTTTTGATAACCTGGAGAAACGGAGTGATTTAGGCATAGGACAATTCCGGGCAATGTTAAAACAACTGACGGAATGGGACTATTTTGATCCTTATTATTTTAAGAAATTGAATAAGTTAAATGAGGATGAAGCAAAGAGAAATATCATGCATCTAAAACAATTACAAGAAATTAGAGATCATAAAATAAGGCAGGAAAGACAACATCAGGATGAACTTGAGAGAAAGCGAAATAATATAAGCATCAACATAAATGAATTGAAAGACATTTTTTTAAATCTGTTTAATGGCAAGGATCAAGATGGAAATAAAATCAATAATCAAAGACGAGGTTATCTATTTGAGGAGTTTTTGAGAAAATTATTTTTAAATGAGAAGATGGAGGTTACAGAACCATTTAAAATAACTGGAGAGCAAATTGACGGAGCAATTAAATATGATGGGGAACATTATATAATTGAAGCTAAGTGGCACGATAAATGGAGTGCATCTGATAGTTTATATCCATTTGCTGCAAAAGTGGAAGGAAAAATGTATGGCAGAGGAATCTTCATTTCTATAAATGGTTTTTCTCCTGATTCTGTACAAGCATTAACAACAGGAAAAGCATTGAGAACTATTTTGGTAGATGGGGGAGATTTAGTTCTAATTACGGAAGGTATGTATACATTAAGGAAATTACTGGATAACAAAATAAAAGCTGCTCAGACAATGGGAAGGATATATGTCGATGTAACGGATTTGTCGGATAAAATTAATTAGTATATATGGAGGCTTAATTTATGCAACACGAAAGTGATATTGAAAAAATGATTGACGTAGTAGATACGGAGTTGAGTTTTGAATCTATTTATAATAAGAATTATATGCCTAAAGAATATGAGGAAGAAATCAAGGCTGCTAATATATTGTTGATACCTAGAGAAAATTTTAGGGATAAGCAGGGATTATTTTTTCCAGAGTGTACAGATGAATTTTTGGAATTCATGAAAGAAAGGGAAAATGCAAATGTAAAGGTCGACATTTGTATTTCGGACGAAGATTTTATAAAGTTAGAGTTACATGCTGATATTATATATATTGCCACAATGATTGTGCAGTGGGCTGTATGGCCGATTACAACCAGTATAATAGCGGCTTATTTGTATGATAAGTTAAAGAAGACTAATAAATCGCCCAAAGAGACTAATACAGATGTAAATGTAATTGTTGAGAAGAACGGAAAAAGTAAGATGGTTCATTATCAGGGAAGTGTTGAGAATTTTGAAAAGACCATGAAAACAATAGATCAAACAATTTTCAAATAGGGGTATATATGCAATTATATGAAGTAAAAAAATACTTGCAACAACAGCATTTAGACTTTGACAACAACATTGATGAAGATTTAAAGAAAATTAAACAAAAGGCAGTTTTAGAGTCTGATGAAAAGTTGGCAAATGAGATATGGTGTTTGGAAGAAACATATAAGATTCAGAAAACATATATTTCTATGTATAATCAATTAAAAGCGGGAAAATATTTTGAAGGTTGGTTGTTATTAGAGCAAATCGATATTAGTTTTTGTTCCCTAAGAGAGAATTTTGAATATAGCAATAATTTATATAATTTGCAGTTTATAGAAAGAATTATTATAGAATATGAAAAAACATTTCCCCAATACCTCTATTTAAGCAGAGAATCACTTATTAAGAGTGAAAAATGTTCTATTTGTGGGAATGAGTTTTCGTTAAGAGGCGGATGTAATCATAAACCAGGGAAATTGTATATGGGAGAATTATGTTTACGAGAAGTAACTGATTTAGAGTTTCTTGGTACAGCAATTGTAAAAAAGCCTTTTGATAGATATGCAGTTATACATATAGAGGGACAAGAATATGATTATTCAGTTTTAAATAATTTGATGAAAGCTCTTTTGTCACCCTACATACCTTGGTATGTTGAGGAAATGACCAGAAAGAAACCGGAATTCCTACATATAGGACGAAATGATAAGTGCCCTTGTGGTTCGGGAAAGAAATATAAGTATTGCTGTAGGGAAACAGATAATGAATATATGCCTCACAAAAAGATTACAATACTCGGAGGATATCAAATTAAAGAAAAGCAATAGAACATAGTCATAAAATTATATGATATGTGCTTGCTTGTAAAAGCTGTTGAAATTTGAGCATTATTGTCGAATTTAATCAAGGTATTTTAGTTTCTGGCATATACGAACACGGAAGGTCTGCAAACATGGAGTTTCCAGTATTACATATTTTTGAAATTACATATTTGACAGTACAAGGGACCGCCGCTATGGGAAATCGCCCCATAGGCGGCGGTCTGTCATTTTCCCCTGCACTGGATTATTGGCTTGGCAGTTGGGGAGGATAGAGGTAATATGCAGATGGCCCTATCGGACGAAAGGTGGAAAACATTAGACAAAAAAAATGAAAAATCTGCGATTCACGTAGCCAGATTAACCATTCACGAAGTAGGCGTTAGAAATTACCCTGTTTTTTCCGATAAGTTAGTTGAAGACTGGAGGTGGCAGACACGGTAAAAATTGCAGTATGTGATGATGAAAAGAATATAAGGGCTTATCTTGTCTCGCTCATTAAAAGGCAGGGTGCAGAATGCAGCATCACGGAATATGCCTCTGCTGGCGAGTATCTGTCAGATGGCAGGGAGCATGATCTGGTGTTTCTGGATATAGAGATGGGAGGCCCCGGCGCGGAACTGGATGGCATGGGGCTGGCAAGGCATATCCGGGGCATGGATGCCCGCGGGCAGCCAATCATCATATTTGTCACGGGCTATGAAAAATATGTTTATGACGCCTTTGACGTAGGGGCGTTCCAGTATCTGGTGAAGCCCGTGGATGAACAGAAGTTTTCGGAGGTGTTTGGCCGGGCAATGGGGCAGATCTTATCCGAAGCAGAACAGGGAAAGAAAAAACTTGTGATCCAGTATGCGGGCGAGGGAAAAGCCATACCGCTGAATGATATTTATTACATGGAGAGCCGGAACCATAATATCGTCCTGTACCTGAAAAGCGGAAATATAGAGTATTATGCGAAGATTGGTGATCTGGAGGAGGAACTGTCAGGGAAGTTTTACCGCATCCACAGAGGGTATCTTATCAACCTTTTCCATGTGGAAGGATACGATAAGACCGAGGTAAGAATGGCGAATGGGGATAAACTCCTGCTTTCAAGGTATAAATATGACGGCTTCGTGCAGGCATACATGGATTACATTTCGGAGGAAAGCCTATGAGCCAGCCAGTATTTGAAATGATAAACAGCATATTGGATATATGGAAGATCATCATACAAGCCATAATGTTCCTTGTTTTGTGGGCGGCAGCTTTCAATGTAAAGAAGGGGAAAAGGGATGGCATTGCGGCAGTCATATTCATGCTTGCAAATATGGGATTATGGTTTCTGCCATGTGCATCATGGGTCAGGTATGCCGTTTTAGCTTTGGCAATATTGGGATATGGTGCAGTGAACTATAAAGAGCAGATAGGTAAAACGGTCTTTGTAATGCTTGCTTTTTATAATCTCCATTGTCTGAGCTTTCTGATTGCGAACAGCATTTATATGAAAGCAGCAAACATGATGATGAAAGACCTCGATGCCTTGTCAGGGAACTATCAACAGCAGATGTACCACAGTGTATCAATTGGGATGGCTTTATCCGTATTCCTTTATATGGCATTGTTTGTGGCGATGGCGGTCATTCTGCGTAAGCTCATCAAAGGGGCGGGCATAATGGCATGGCAGGACGTTCTTCTGCTTTCCGTGCTGAATTTTGTGGGAAGCCTGATTGCAGGTGTGGTAAGCAGCCTGCTGATTGTAAATATAGGAAGCGGTGCGTTTATCCTGTTTGACGAAAAGCCGGATCTGCTCTGGAAGGTTCCCATGATAGCAGTCCTCATATTTGCAGGGGAAGCCGCACTGATCTATTTCTGGCAGAGGTACCGTATGCTGCTTGCCGAGAGGCAGAAGCATTTTGTTGAGGAACAGCAGGTAAAAGCCATGAAGAAACGCCTGGAGGAAGCGGAGAATTTTTATGGCAGCATCCGGAAGGTGCGCCATGAGATGAAGAACCACATGGCGAACATCAGGGGGCTGGCAGGAGCCGGGGAGTACGGGGAGATTGAGGACTATGTCCGGCGGATGGATGAGACCATGCAGGAGCTGGAATATAAGTATGTGACGGGAAATGCGGTGACGGATGTCATCATCAATGACAAATGCCGTAGGGCGGAGAAGGCGGGCATCCGGTTTGAAGCTGATTTCCGGTACGGCGGGGAAATCCCGGTATTTGACATGGGGATCATACTGAACAACCTTCTGGATAATGCCATAGAAGCCTGTGAGAAACTGGAGCCGGGAAAAAGGTTCATACGTCTTGTCCTGAAACGGAAGAAACAGTTTTTACTGCTGGATGTGGAGAACAGCTTTGACGGGGCTGTGCCTGTGCAGGTGCGTGGCGGCTCGGCACCGCCTACAACGAAACAGAGTACCCTGCCCGGAATCATCACGGAGCATGGAATCGGGCTTTCCAATGTAAGGGAGATGGCGGAGCGGTATTTTGGGGGTGTAAACATAAAAGTGAAAGGGGATGTATTCCATGTGACGGTCATGCTGCAGCAGGGGGAGGTGGAAGCGGAAAAGAATAAGTAACAGGATGCTATTAACTGAAAACAAAAAATGGAGGATTAGAAAATGGCAATCAGCGGAGTAGGACAGAATTATTATCAGAACAATGTGGCAACAACGAAAAACACAAAAAATGTGAATGGCACGGAGAAATTTGCATTGGAGAAGACAGGCGAAACAGAGGAATTATCGGAAGCGGAAGAAATGGAATTATTCAAGAAGGAATTCTATGAAGACCTTTCCAAGATAACAATACATAAGACATTAAACAATGTTGCTATCAATATTTCAGAAGCAGGGTTTAAGGCTATGAAAGATGACCCGGAATACAGGGAAAAAATCCTTTCATTGCTCAAAAGGGATTTGGGGAGTTCGCTGGCGCCAAGAAACTGTTCTGGAGTGTTTACAGTTGGCGCAACAATAAAAGAATATCGGGGCGATTCGTGGCCTGTCGGTTATGATTCGGAATTTTATGCCCGTTCTGGGAACAGTTTTTTTAAGAAGACAAGTGAAAAGAAAGACAGGCAGAAGGAGATTCTGGAGGAATATCTGGAAAAGAGAGCGCAGGCGAAAAAACAGCAGCAGGAAATGCTGAATGAAAAGATTGCAAAGGCGGAGCAGGAGAGAAGCAGGCTGTCGCAGTCATGGAGCAATGAGAGGCAGATGGCAAAAGCGGCAAATTCCTATGATACCAATGTTATGACGGGAACTGATGCGGGCAGTGCTTCCCTGCTTGGCTGATGAAGGGCATTATGCCCGGACTTACCATAAGGGGGCATGGGTGGTTCCGAATGACAGAGGGGTCGCCATTCAAAATTTTTCAAGGATGATAGCAATGAACATAAGCAGATTTAGTGTAGGCAGTAATCCAGCCTATAAGGGAATCAATACAAACAGCAAACAGTATAAGGCGGCGGCAAAGGATTATCTGGCGAACCATCGTGCAGAGGTGGCTAAAATGTCACCGCAGGAAAGGCAGATGTATGGGCTGTTTGGTGGAGAACAGGCTTATATGAGAAATGTAATGAAGATGTACAATTCTGATGGGGATTATGTCGGGGCAGATGGCAGTGTTGTGCCGGGAATGGTGGCGACAGGGATACCGGAATCTGAAAGGCATCAAATGATAAGTGTTTCGGAAGATTACCGCCAGGAAATGTTTAATCTGGTGAAGAAAGAGTTCATTAGTGAAAACGGAGTTGCCAATGGGGACACGACAAAAAGGTCATCTGTGTACCGTGAGTATCAGCTTAGCATTGCCAAAGAAGATAGGTTAAAAGGAACATGGTCAATGCAGCAGTATGAATCAAAGTACCGCAAAGCAATGTATGATGCTGTGAGGGCATCTAATCCAAGCTGGAAACCGGGGCAGTCTTTTGATACCAGCGTGTTGGACAGCATTACAAGGGAATCAGTAGAAGGCACACTTATAAAAAACGGCAATACGCTTGTGAAGAAGACGTCTACGGGGAGTTCATTGGATATAAAAATATAATCTTTACACCCGATTCCGCAGAGGCGCATAAAACTCTGCTTCTGCGGAATGCCCGGACTTATGGGCGGCTCTGGCCGACAGAGGGGTGTATGAAACTTTTTGGAGGATTGTCTCGTATTACAAGCAGAAGGGAGGTGTTGGTCATGAAGTTTGGCAGGGGAAGTTAGGATGTATGTTCACATGAAGGAATAACTGCTCGGACTTATCGCAGGGGAGCAGGACGGCTCTGAATGACAGATGAGCCGTAATAAAAAATGGAGATAATGGAGGACTTAAAAAATGAATGTAAATGGAATAGGAACAACAGGATATCCGGTGACAGGGTATACAACAAAAAGAACGCAACAGAATGCAGCAGGAAAAAGTTTTGCAGACCAGGTGAACAATGTGGCGGGCAAAAAAGGACACACTGTCTATATGAAAACGGACGATATGCTGTATTCCGGCGGGAACGGAACGGGGCTGTCTTTTTACATCAAGTATGCAGAATGCTCAACGGAAGATGATCCGACTGTGATTGCAAAGGGTGTTGACGAGAATGGGGATGAGTTTGAGCAGACCATACATATCAACAAGATAAATCCCAGATCTGCGACAATCGTGGAGATGCGGGCGTTGGAAGCATATACGGGAGTGGAAAAGCAGAATGGCTTTAGTTCCCTTCCGATGGGAACCGGAAACATGGGGCTAAATGACAGACGGGATTTCATGGATATGTTTAAGAATGCTATAAGTGATATGAAGCTACTGAGCCAGAAAAAGGCTGCGGCATATTACCAGTACAGTATGCAGGCTTATTGGGATTTTATGAATAAGAAATAAAGCATATTTCCAATACCCCACAGAGGATAAGCAGGCATCCCGGTTTCCGGTGGATTGGCAAATCGGGGAGCAGGGGGGGTTTTTCTCAGAAAGGATATTTTTGTATGGAGATAACAGGAATTAAGAATATACATCCGGCAGCAGGAAAGGCATCCTCCAAAAAGGAATGGAAACTGACGGACTCCCTCCGGGAGAAGATTACTGCGCTTGCCAAAGAAGATGCGGCGCAGAATGTCTATATGGGAAATAAGTTCCTCGCCCTGCGGAAAAGCGAGGTCGCCAAAGTCGCGCCGGACAGGGTGGCACTGATGGGCAGAATGAACCGGGCCATGTCTGGCGATATGGGAAACATGAAGCAGATAGAGGAGGCGGACAGGAGGTGGCTGTGCCTCCTGTTTGGCGAGCCCTATGAAGCCGAGTTCCAGTCCGGCGGCGGAGTCCATGTGTATGATGAAAACGGTGACGAGATACTGACGTATACCGCAGGCGTGGGCTGGCATGAGAAGGAGTCGAAGGCGGAGACGGAAGTGCATGGCGCTCTGAAGGCTGCCTACTATGGTGCGTACCATGCGGCAAGGCAGGAGATAAATTCCGGGATGGAAGCACATGGCGGGTTTGACGCGAGGGCGTAAGTAGATCCGTGTGCAAGCGTTCCCAGTTTCCGGCAAATCCGGGGGACAGGGGTGGCTTTGGCGGATGGCGGAGGAAGAAAACAGGAAATGGAGGACATTTGAGAAATGAGCTATACGCACTATATTGGCAGTCCGTTGATAAATGGTTCTCATTATGGGAGCGGGCGTTTCGCCTCTCCCATGAAAGAACTGAATGAACAGACTGTTCTGGTAGAAAACTGTGAGGAAAATAAGAATGACAGCTACCGTCAGAAAACAAAATACGATGACAGGGTAGACAGCTATTACAGCACATATGATTTAGGCATATTGCTGCAGAACCGTGACAGCTATCTGGAAGGAAAACTGGATGCAAACGGGGACGTGGACTGCTATTCCTTCTCTTATGCCCAGAAGGGCTTTTATGAGAAGATGGGCATAGGAACGAAGGTAACGATCCGGCTGGAAAATATTCCGGAGGGCTGTAACTATGACCTGGTTGTGTATGACAGGCAGGGCAGCCAGATAGGGATAGCGAAGGATAACGGTGACGGCAGCAGGGAACTTACCCTGCCGGATTGGGACGGCTCAGAGAGTTATACCATTAAGGTGGAAAACCACGGCGGCGGGAATGTGAATACAGAAGCGCCTTACCGAATCCGGATTACGGAAGAAAAGCACCAGAAGCAGGAGAAGGCGGATGGCGGGCAGGAATACAGGGATGAAATCGAAAAGCTGCACAGGGAGCAGTTTGATTCCCTGCCGGAAGATGAACGCTATACGGGTACAGAAAGCGTGGAAGAACTGTTGGCGAAAAAGGCATCCGGTGAACCGCTGGATAAGCGGGAGGAGGCATACCTGAAAATCTTTGCGAACCTGCACGATTATGAGCGGGCGGCTGCTCATGGCAGGATACAAAACACGCTGCTCCCGAAAATGCAGGAAGCATTGGAAAAGGCGGGGATTGATGTGCAGGGGAAAGAGTATGCCATAGAAATGGATCTTTATGGGAAGATAACGATTACCGGGGATTTACCGGAGGAAGAAAAGCGGAGGGCTGCAGGAATACTGGAAGAACAGTTTTCAGATGAACTTTGGGACTGCCATATGCAGGCGTCTGATTATACCACGGAAGAATTCAACCGGATCAATGCATATAAGGAGCTTTCCGGTTTTCTCGGAAAATCAACGGGAGGACAGTATTCATGGAATGATATTTCAGTAGACGGGAACGGAAAGATCAGCGGGCTTCCCGAAAAGATGTGCCAGCTGCTAAATTCACAGGAAAGCAATGGCCGGTATGAGCAGTTAAGGGATGACATTTTGATGCTCTATGATTATGGGCGGGTGTATGGGATGGATGCGCTCTCAGGCTACAAAGTAAGATACGAGGTGGCTGGCTCGAACATAAAGATTGCGGATGATTAGTATGTACCGCACAGGCAGTTCTGATACATAGACACCACAAAAGAAAACCAATAATGCACAAACGATAAAAGGGAACCAGGCAGAGGTAGGACCATACGCCTGTCAGGTTCCCTTGTTCCATATCAGTGCGGGGGGATAGCAACAGATGTATTTTGGGGGAGAGGAGGTGGTATTATCCGGAAAATGAAATGCCCGGAGAGATGGTGCAAGAAACGGGCCTGTGATATTGGGGAGACGGGTTCCGGCTGGATTATCGTGTCGCTGAAATGCCCTAACTGCGGCAGGGTAATAAAGGTGTACTGGAAACCGAAAGGAAAAAGATAAATATACATAGTGGGAAAGAATGGCAGGAAGGTATCCTGCTATTTTTACTTTTATAGATTAAAGCGTTTCTTTTATGGTCATACTAAAGTTATCAATGGAAATTTTTGGAAATTCCCATTGTGCGGCTTGGCAGGTCAGCCATGCCGGATAACTGAATATGTACCGAGCGAGTGGGACCGCATTGTGTCGAGTCACGAATGGCCGGAGTAAAGCTAGTGAATTTTTAGATTTCTTACAATAGAGCTTTCTCAGGGCCATTTTTTGCCTTTTTTCAAAGCCAGTCCCACATCTAAATTTAAAGCGTTCCTAACTTTACGAAGCCGTAAAGGAAGGAACGCTTTATGTCTGATAGGAAGATCACAGTCAAATCAGGAAATGAAGAATCCACACTGGAAGTTACGGAAGAGGAATACAGGAATTACTTTAGGCCGTGGTGGCAGCAGAAAAAGCATGAGCAGAGGAACCGGGAGGCAATGGAGCAGAACGGCTATACAGAAGAATCTTATGAGGCGTGGCGGGATAATGCCTCGGAGGGAGCGGGCATCCCGGATATGGAGCTGCCGGGGGTGGATGAACTGGTGGAAAAAAAGCTGCTGCTCGGAGTGCTTGCGGATGCGATGGATTCCCTCCTGCCAGAAGAGAGGGAACTTGCCATAAAAGTGTTCGGGGAGGAAATGAGCGTCTATGAGTATGCACGGGTAAAAGGCGGGAACAGGCGGACGCTTGATTTCCGCAAAAACAAGGTCATGGAGAAACTGCGCCTTTTTTTCCGGGAACGGGGGTTTGATGTGTAGTTCTTCCCTTATTCGACAGGAAAAGATGTGTTTGTCGAACGGTTTTCAAAAAAGTTTCATTTTTCATGTAAGCGATACAAAACACACCGTAATGAAAAGAAGTGCATGTTGTGATATACTCTATCAAAACATACACTTCTTAT
>ERZ808035.1385-NODE-1385-length-12297-cov-3.626759_pt1 | contig 12297 bp, 10 predicted proteins | sample MGYA00380189_ERZ808035 | MGnify/ENA primary metagenome ERZ808035 (study PRJEB31490, sample SAMN06133407) | mouse gut metagenome | isolation source: M5_1 | host: mice | place: China: Chengdu | collected 2015-05 ...
GTGCCGGTGTCGGTCACGGGGTCGGTGTTGGGCATCGTGGCGACGTCGGTGAAGCCGCCGTGGGTCGCGGCGCGCACGCCGGACGCGATGTCCTCCTTGTACTCGAAGCCGGGGTCGCGGAAGTGCACGTGCATGTCCACCAGGCCGGGGACGAGCACCTTGCCGGCGCAGTCCACGACCTCGCAGCCCTCGGGGGCGTCCACGGTCTCGGCCACCTCGGCGATGACGCCGCCGTCGACCAGCACGTCCATGACCCCGTCGACCCCCACCTGGGGGTCGATGACGCGGGCACCCTTAAGCAACATCATTGTCGTCTCCTCCGAGCAGCAGGTACATGGCGGCCATGCGGGTGCAGACACCGGCATTGACCTGGTTCAGGATCTTGGAGTTGGGGGCGTCGGCCACCTCGGGCATGATCTCCATGCCGCGGTTCATGGGGCCTGGGTGGCACACGATGGCACCCTCCTTCATGCGGGCGTGGCGCGCGAGGTCGAGGCCGTAGAGGCGGTTGTACTCGCGGCGGCTCGGGATGGCGGCGCCACCCATGCGCTCGAGCTGGACGCGGAGCATGTAGACTACGTCCATCTCCTCGATGACCTCGTCGAGGGAGCTCGTCTGCTCGACGCCGTAGTAGGCGGGGTCGATGACCTGGAACGTGGGCGGCCCCACGAGGGTGACCTCGGCGCCCATGGTCTTGAGGGCGGGAACGAGGGAGCCGCACACGCGGCTGTGGAGCAGGTCGCCCACGATGGCGACCTTGAGGCCGTCGAGGTGGCCGAAGTGCTCGCGGATGGTGTAGAGGTCGAGCATGGCCTGGGTGGGGTGCTGGTGCTTGCCGTCACCGGCGTTGATGACGCGGGCGTCGGTGTTCTCGGTGATGAGGTGCGGGGTGCCCGCGAACTTCGCGCGGCAGATGAACATGTCGACGTTCATGGCGTCGATGGTCTGGATGGTGTCGGCCAGGGACTCGCCCTTGACCACCGAGGAGGTGGAGCCGCCCATGTTGAGGGCGTCCGCGGAGAGGCGCTTCTCGGCGAGCTCGAAGGAGCTGCGGGTACGCGTGGAGGGCTCGAGGAAGAGGTTGACGATGGTGCGGCCGCGCAGGGCGGGGACCTTCTTGATGGCGCGGCTGTTGACCTCGTCGAAGGAGCGGGCGACATCGAGGATCTGCGTGATGTCGTCGGCGGTCAGAGAGGTCGTGTCGATCAGGTTGCGAACGGAAAGCATCAGGCCGCACCTCCGGGCTTCTTCTCGGTCTCCACGTCCCAGATCTCCACGGCCACGTGGTCGTCGAGGGGCTCCAGGCACACGCGCACGTCCTCGTCGCGGGAGGAGGGCACGTTCTTGCACACGTAGTCGGCGCGGATGGGCAGCTCCCGGTGACCGCGGTCGACCATCACGGCGAGCTGGATGGTGGCCGGTCGGCCGAAGTCCATGAGCGCGTCGAGGGCCGAGCGCACCGTGCGCCCGGTGTAGAGGACGTCGTCGACGAGGATGATGTCCTTGCCGTCGACGTTGAAGGGGATCTCGGTCTTGTGGAGCACCGGCGCGAGGCGCCTCGTGACGTCGTCGCGGTAGAAGCTGATGTCCAGGAGGCCCACCTGGGGGCGGGTGCCCTCGATGGCCTCGATCTCGTCGGCGAGCTTGCGGGCGATCGTGGCGCCGCGGCGCACGATGCCGACGAGGGCGATGGTGTCGGCCCCCTCGTTGCGCTCGAGGATCTCATGGGCGATGCGCGTGATCGCGCGGTCCATGGTGGCCTCGTCCATGATGGTGGCCTTGGGCTTGGTCTGCTCCATCTGGCTCCTTTCACAAAAAAGACGCTCCGGCCGATGCGGCAGGGCGTCCGTGCGAAGGCGGGCCAGATGTGGCCTTATATGTTCTATCGCCTTGACGGCATCCCGTACCGCTCTTAAAGGTCTTGGACACCGTACCCGAAGGCGCGGAGGAATACAAGGGACAATCCGACGCCCCCGAAAGATCACGGCTGCGTGCGCGACCACGACTCCGGGCCGAAGCTCTTGAGGTAGCCGATGAGGTGGCCCAGGCGCAGGGCCTTCTTGGGGTTTGGGTCCACGAGGGCCCGGTGGATGCGGCCGTCGAGGAAGCCGTCCGGCTGCCCCGCCCCCGCCACGACGGTCTCGAACAGCGGGTCCTCCCTCACCTTCCCCACCCAGGCGACGCGCTCCTCCTTGGGGACGTCGCTCATCTGCTCGGTGATGCGTGCGATCTCGTCCATGATGGCACGGCCGTAGACGGCACCGAGGGCCCGGCGGCTGTCGGGGGTGTCGAGGCCGTGCTCCTGCTGATGGAGCTGGAGGGCCGCCACACGGCGTTCGCTCTCGAGGAAGGTGCCCTCGGTGAAGGTGAGGTTCCGCTCGGCACGGATGTGCTTCTCGAACCGGTAGGCGCTGCGGTCCACCACCACGACCTTGCGGGCGCGCCCCATCATCTCGAGCACGAAGAAGAAGTCCTCCGAATAGTGGCGGCGCCCCACCTCGAACCGGGTCTCCCCCACCATGGAGCGTCGGAAGAACTTGGTGAACACGAAGTCGATGAGCCTGCCCACGCCCAGAGGCAGCATGAGGCGGTCCACATCGTCGCCCTCGTAGACCCCTGCGGGGGCGCGGAGCTCCTCGGAGAAGGCGACGTTGCCCCGGTGGTTGAAGTAGTCCTCGACGACCCCCTCCACCACGATGTCGGGGTCCTCGGCCGCGACGGCCTCCGCGGCCACGGAGAGGTAGTCGGGCTCGGGGTGGTCCTCGGCGTCGGGGAAGGCCACGTAACGCCCGCGGGCGAGGTCGAGCCCGCGGTTTCGCGACGCGGCGAGGCCCAGGTTGGCGTTGTTGTGGACCATGCGGACCCGGGGGTCCCTGCCCGCCGCCCTGAGGGCGCGGAGCACGGACCGGTCCTCCGCCGCGTCGTCGACGATGATGAGCTCCCAGTCCTCGAACTCCTGCGCACGGAGCGCCTCGACGGCCTCCCCCACGTATGACTCCACGTCGAAGAGGCACATCACCAGGGAGAAGAGCGGGGTGTCGTCCATGGGGCCTCCTCGGCAGGGACTCGGGGCAGGGACGGGGACGAGCGCCGCGCCGCCTGTCGCGGCGCGGCGCCCGGCTCCCCATGGTAGCTAGAGCACGTGCACGTCGTCACGGGTGAAGTCGACGAACGCCCGGTCACCCACCTCGTAGACCTTGTGGTTCTTGGGGTTGAAGTCCGTCACCTTGACGAGGGTGCCCCCCACCTTGACATGGTAGTTGTGGTAGTTGCCCATGAAGCGGGAGAGGACGACCTCGCAGGGCAGCACCCCCTCGTCGGCCACGCGGGCGGCCTCGGGGCGCAGCACGAGGGTGCAGGTGTCGCCGTCGCCCAGGTGCTCGATGTTGGCGATGGGCACGCGGTGCCCCTCGACCTCGGCCACGCCGTGCCGTCCGTCGTGCTCCACGATGGTGCCGTGGAGGAAGTTGGACTCGCCGATGAAGTCGGCGACGAACTCGTTCGCGGGACGGTAGTAGACCGTGTGCGGGTCGCCCATCTGCTCCACGACGCCCTTCTTCATGATGATGATGTTGTCGGAGAGCGCCATGGCCTCGGACTGGTCGTGGGTGACGTAGACGGCCGTGATGCCGGCCTCCTGCTGGATGCGGCGGATCTCGTTGCGCATGTCCACGCGCAGCTTGGCATCGAGGTTGGAGAGCGGCTCGTCGAAGAGCAGGACGCCGGGCTCGAGGACCAGGGCGCGGGCCAGGGCCACGCGCTGCTGCTGGCCGCCGGAGAGCTGGTTTGTCATGCGGTCCTCCATGCCCTCGAGGCCCACGAGCCCGAGGATGTTGACCACCTTCTTGCGGATCTCGTCCTTGGGGACCTTGCGCAGCTTGAGGCCGTAGGCCACGTTGTCGAAGATGTTGTAGTGCGGCAGCAGGGCGTAGCTCTGGAACACCATGGCGGTGTCGCGCTTGTTGGGGGTGAGCTCGTTGATAGGCTCGCCGCCGAGGTAGATCTCGCCCTCGTTGGGCGACTCGAAGCCGGCGATCATGCGGAGGATAGTGGTCTTGCCGCAACCCGAGGGGCCGAGCAGCGTGACGAACTCGCCGGGCTCGATGGACAGGCTCACGTCGTGCACGGCGTAGAAGTCCTTGCCGGTCTTGGGGTCCTGGTAGATCTTGGAGATGTGGTCGAGGCGAACGCCCTTCTTCTCTTTTGCCATGGTCTAGAGCTCCTCCACTTGGCGGCTGTCTTCGAGGTAGTCCTTCTTGATGGTCTCGGGGAGGTCGTCGTCGGCCCCCTTGAGCCTGCGGCTCGTGCCGAAGTGCTTGATGGCGAGGTTCATCAGCAGCACCGAGCCGTAGGTGATGGCGATGAGGATCGTCGCGAACGCGCACGCGATGCCGTAGGCGCCCTTCTCGGCGAACTCGTTGATCTGCACCGTAATGAGCAGCACCGACGGCGTGACGAGCAGGATGATGGCGGAGATGGCGGTGATGGAGCGCACGAAGGCCGTCACGAGGCCGGAGAGGAACGACTCCTTGATGAGCGGCAGGGTCACGGTGCGGAACACGGTGAAGCTGTCGGCGCCCATGTCGTAGGCCGACTCCTCGATGGACTTGTCGATCTGGCGGAGGGCCGAGATGCCCGAGCGCGTGCCGGTGGGCAGGGAGCGGACGATGAACACGATCACGAGGATGGCGGCCGTGCCGTAGAGGCCCTGCAGGATGCCGGTGCCGAAGATGCCGCCGGAGAAGCCGCGGATGTAGCCGACGCCGAGGACGGTGCCGGGGACGGCCATGGCGAGCATGGAGACGGCCTCGATGAAGCCCTTGGTCCTGAAGTCGCGCTTCACCACGAGGTACGAGATGATCATGGACAGGATGGCCGTGATGGGCGCGGCGATCAGCGACAGGGCGAAGGAGTCCACGAAGGCGTCGAGGCCGTGGTAGTGCGTGAAGAGCTGGATGAACCACTTGGGGGTGAGCGTGAAGTCGTAGCCCCAGGTGTTGAAGAGGGCCCCGAACGGCACGCAGAGGTACATGATCACGACGAACACGGCCATGGCGCTGCAGAGGACCGTGAGGGGCACGGTGACGGAGCGGTCGGCGATGAGCATGCGCCCGCGGCTCGCCTTGCCGGAGAGGGTGGCCGTGCTCTTGGCCTCCAGGACGTACTTCTGCACGGCGAACATCACGAGCGTGATGCAGAGGAGGACGACGGCCATGGCCGCGGCGCCCTGCTTGTCGTACGCGCCGGTGATCTGCAGGTAGATGGTGGTCGCCAGCGTGTCGTAGGAGCCGCCGATGATCATGGGGTTGGCGAAGTCGGCGATGGACTCGATGAAGGTGACGAGGAACGCGTTGCCGAGGCCCGGGGCGATGAGGGGCAGCGTGACGCTCGTGAAGACCTTCCAGCGGCTGGCGCCCATGTCGCGGGCCGCCTCCTCGAGGGATGGGTCGATGTTCATGAGCAGGCCTTTGAGCATCATGTAGCACACGGGGAAGAACGTCAGCGACTGGACGACGAAGATGCCCCAGAAGCCGTAGACGCTGTTGTCGTAGATGCCCAGCAGGTAGCGGGTGATGATGCCCGACTTGCCGAACAGCATGATGATGGAGAGCGAGAGCACGAACGGCGGGCTCACCACGGGGAGCATGGACACGAGCGAGAAGAGCCCGCGCATGAACCTCGTCTTGAGCTGCACGTAGACCTCCACATAGGCGAACAGGAGGCCCACGAGGGCGCTCACGATGCCCACGAGGAAGCCGACGGACAGCGTGTTGGTGATGGCCGTGGTGAACGAGGGCATCTGGAAGATGCGCGCGAACACGTCGAGCGTGAGGCCGCCGCCCGAGATGAACGAGTCGACCAGCAGCATGGCGAGCGGGTAGAGGATGAACAGGGTGAGGAATGCGATGAGCACCACGATGGTGGTGATGAGGATGGGGTCGCCCAGCAGTTTCTTGCGGTCGAGCGCCTTTCCTTGGTCTTGGGCCATGGGCACCTGCCATTCAGGATTTGTCATGCAGTCTGCATTCAGCAAAAGTGGTACCGGGCGAACCTGGGTCCGCCCGGTACCTTGCGATGTCGAACTCTAGATGGGAACCGACAGCGGTTGCCGAGCCGGATGGGGCGAGGGGCTACTCGGTCTGGAAGCGCTCGGTGTCGCCGCCGCCTCCGAGGGCCGTCATGACCTCCTCGACGTACCGCTCGGTGTTGTTCTTGGCGTCCTCGAAGTCGTACTCCATGACGTTGTCGGGGTCGAGGCCGTACTCGGTGGCGACCTCGGGCTGCTTGGCGTTGTCGAGCACCAGGAACTGGTAGGCCTTGGCCTCGGCGGCACGCTCGACGCAGTCGGGCGAGAGGGCGTACTCGATCCAGAGCTTGGCGGCGTTGGGGTGCTTGCAGCCCTTGAAGATGGCCGTGGCGCCGACCTCGTAGGAGGCTCCGGAGGAGGGGATCACGAGGCCGATGTTGCCGTAGCCGTTGTCCACGATCTGCATGATGCCGTCGTGCAGGAAGCCGATGCCCACGGTGCACTCGCCGGTGCCCACGTTCTTGGAGGGCCCGGAGCCGGACTTGGTGTACACGTGGATGTTCTTGTCGAGGTCGACGAGGTACTGGATGCCCTCGTCGTGGCCCTTCTTCTGGATGATGGTGTTGATGACGAGCTTGGCGGTGCCGGCCGTGTTGTAGTTGGACAGCCAGATGAGGTCCTTGTACTTGGGGTCGAGGAGGTCGTCCCAGTCCTTGGGCTCGTCGATCTTGAGGCGCTCGAGCTCGTCCTTGTTGACCATGAAGCCGAGAATGCCCTTGTAGATGCCGTACCACTGGCCGTCGGGGTCGCGGTAGGTGTCGGAGATGAGGTGGCTGGCGTTCTGGGCCTCGTAGGGCTCGAGCAGGCCCTTGGTCACCGCCACGTTGTAGGGGTCGGTGGTGCCGCCGAACCAGACGTCGGCGGAGGGGTTGCCGTTCTCCTCCTCGATCTTGGCCTGGACCTCGCCGGTGGACAGGCGCTGGAACTGGACGTCGAGGCCGAAGAGCTCCTTGAAGTGGTCGACGCAGGCCTGGACGTGCTCCTCCTCGCAGGAGCCGTAGACGATGAGCTCGCCCTCCTCCTTGGCCGCGTCGATGAGCTCCTGGGGGGCGTTTACGGTGTTCTCGCTGGTGTCGGCCTCGGCCTGGCCCGAGTTGCCGCCGCTGCAGCCGACGAGGCCGAGCCCGGCTGCCGCGATGGCGGAGCCGCCGATGAAACCCCTGCGGGAGATGTTGCGCATTTCGGTTCCTTCCCTAGAAGACAACGTTGACGCGCGCCGCTGAACGGCGTTTGGCATGCCTTCTTTTTAGGGCCGAACCAAGTATTTCAGTTTGTAAAAGCGGGGGGACTTCCCCGGGCGGCGCGAATGTCTCGGTGAGAAGAGACAAGGTGGACTTATTCAGCTCCGTGTGCTATGACCCGCGGCCTCGTGGTCCATGCGGCCGAGCAGGCGGTCCAGGGCGCTGGCGTCGAGGCGCACCGCGCCCGCGGCCAAGGCGGAGAGGTAGCGGCCGTCGGTGGCGGCGCGCAGCCACGGGTGCTCGGCCCCGAGCCACGCCCTGAACGAGCGGGCGCGGGCGCGGCCCCGCCTACGGTCGCGGTCGTAGACCAACATCACGTTGTAGTGCGTGTTCACGAGGAGGCGCGCACGGAGCCTGAGGTACTCGGCGGCCTCGGGGGTCGTCGACGGGTCGGCGAGACGCCCCTCCACGAACCGGCACACCTCCCTCACCACGCGGTCGTGGTCGTCGAAGCGCCTCACGTACCCCTCGGCGGCGACGCTCTGGGACGCGTTCCCCACGAGGTACTGGTACACCTCGATGTCGAGAAGGGTGACGGTCTCCGCGCGGGCCGTCGCCTCCACGACGAGCTGCGTGTCGACGTAGAAGGTGTGCTCGAGGAGCCTCACCCCGCAGGCGCGCAGGAAGTCCGTGCGGGCCGAGACGGTGTGGATGGAGACGCAGTTGGTGCGGGCGGCCTCCGCCGACACCGAGGCGAAGGGCACCTCGCGCCCGGTGGGCAGGCCGCCGGGCAGGGGCCTGAGCTCGGTGGACCCCGTGCCCATGTGGACGTCGCGGCGCACGTCCACCACGATGTCCGACGAGATGCCGGGCAGGAGCGCGAGCTCGGCGGCCAGGCCGTCGGGGTCCACCCAGTCGTCGGCGTCCACCACGCGGAAGTAGCGGCCCCGGGCGGCGTCGAGCCCGGCGTTCACCGCGGAGCCGTGGCCCCCGTTCTCCTTGGAGACGAGGCGGAAGACGTCGGGGCACGCCTCCACGAAGCGCCTCGCGACCCCGGCCGTGCCGTCGGTGGAGCCGTCGTCCACGACGACGACCTCGAGGGCGGCGGACAGGCGGGGGTCCGAGAGGCTCTCGAGGCCCCGTGCGATGAGCCCCTCCACGTTGTAGCTGGGCATCGCTATGGTGAGCTGCTTCTCCACGGCGCCCCTCCCTACCGCTTCTGCTGGATCCGTCCGAAGGCCCCCGAGGCCGCCGCCCTCGCCACACCCACGGCACGCCCGAGGGCGAGGGCCAGGCCCGCGTCCCGCGTGCGGAGCACCGCGAGCGCCGCGTTGGTGGCCGCGCTCTCGTCGGAGTAGGCCACGGTCACGAGACGGTCGAACAGCGAGTCGGAGAAGACCCCCGACACCCACTCCCTGCGCCCCGCCGCATCGAGGCTCGAGCGCGGGTCGGAGGCCCGCATGAGGGCGGACACGATGTAGCGGCCGTACAGGACGCCGACGAGGCGGCGCGTCTCCGTGCCGTCGAGGCCGTGGTCGCACAGGTAGCGGTAGAGCCTGGCCACGCGGCGGCGATGGATGTCGTAGTAGGTGTCGTCCCAGCGCGACGTGAGCGAGCCGCTCGGCCGCTTGAAGTAGCGGTACGCGGCGCACGGGACCACGGCCACGCGGCGGGCCCGCTCGAACATCTCGATGGAGAAGAAGAAGTCCTCCGAGAGGCTCGTGCCCTCCTCGAAGCGGAGGTCGCCCACGAGCCCCAAGCGGAAGAACTTGCAGTTGACATAGCCGATGAGGGTCTTGACCTCGAGGGGGAGCACGGCACGTGCCACGGCCGGGCCCTCGAGGCGGGCCTCGTCGGGCACTATGGGACGCTCCCGCTCGACGGTGCCGTCGGCGCGCTCGTAGACCTCGGTGATCCCCTCGACGACGATGTCGGGGTCGAACGCGGCCACGGCGTCCGCGGCGGCGGAGAGGAAGCCGCGCCCCACGGTGTCGTCGGGGTCGGGGAAGGCGACGTAGCGCCCCCGGGCGGCCTCGAGACCGGTGTTGCGGGCGCCGGAGAGCCCCCGGTTCTCGCCGTGGCGCACCACGTGCACACGGGGGTCGTCCCCCGCCGCCGCCAGGGCCGCGTCGAGGGAGCCGTCGGGCGAGGCGTCGTCGACGAGGATGAGCTCGAAGTCGCCGAACGACTGGGCGAGCACCGCCGTGACGGCGCGGCCCACGGTGCCCTCGACGCCGTACAGGCACATGACGAGTGAGAAGAGGGGCCTCTCCCCCGCCGCCGGCATCAGGAGCTCCCGAGTGCCTTGTAGGCGTCGCAGACCTCCTGGCACGGGCCGATCATGCGCTGCTGGCCCTTCTCGATCCAACAGACGCGGTCGCAGATGCGCTCCACGAGCTCGATGGAGTGGCTCACGAGGAGCACGGTGACGTTGTTGGACTCCACGAGCTCCTGGATGCGGCGCTCGCACTTCTGCTGGAAGAGGAAGTCGCCCACGGAGAGCGTCTCGTCGACGATGAGGATGTCGGGCTCCGTGATCGTGGCGATGGCGAAGGCGATGCGGGCCACCATGCCGCTGGAGTAGTTCTTGAGCGGCATGTCCATGAAGTCGCGGAGCTCCGCGAAGTCGATGATCTCGTCGAGGTGCGAGTCGATGAACTCGCGGGTGTAGCCGAGGAGCGCGCCGTTGAGGTAGATGTTCTCGCGCGCCGTGAGGTCCATGTCGAAGCCTGCGCCGAGCTCGATGAGCGGGGCGATGGAGCCCGTCACGGCCACCCGGCCCTCGCTGGCCTCGAGGACGCCGGCGATGACCTTGAGCATGGTGGACTTGCCCGAGCCGTTGGTGCCCACGAGGCCGAAGGCCTCGCCCTTGCGCACCTGGAAGCTGATGTGGTTGAGGGCGCGGAACTCCTTGAAGAACAGCTCGCGCCGGACGAGGGAGATGAAGTACTCCTTCAGGGAGTTGAGCTGCTCGGAGGCCATGTTGAAGACCACCGAGACGTCGTCGACGTCGATGCAGACGGGCGCGTCCGCGACGATGTCGGCGTGGTCGTCGCCGAACAGGTGGTCGAAGCCCTCGGAGGGCGTTTGGGTGGCGTTCAAGGCTGCTCCTAGATGTACAGGATGAACTTGTGCTCGTTCTTGCGGAACACGAGGTAGCCCACGGCCAGGGCGATGAGGGCCATGACGAGGCACGCCGCGTTGGCCCCGAGGCTCGGGGCCTGCTGGTAGAGCAGGAAGGTCCTGAAGTAGTCGATGTACTGGTACATGGGGTTGAACCGCATGAGGTGCTGGAGGGTCTCAGGCAGGATGTCCATGGTGTAGAAGATGGGCGTGAGGTAGGTCCACGCCGTGAGGACGACCGACCAGAGGTGGATGACGTCGCGGAAGAACACGGCGAGCGTGGCCAGGAAGAGCCCGAGACCGATGCAGAAGAGCAGGATGTAGACCAGGAACGGGACGACGAACAGGATGTTCCACGAGAGCGGTATCCGAGCCCACACCATGACGAGGGCCACGGCGATGAGCGAGAGACCGAAGTTCACGAGGGAGAAGAGCACCTTCTGCACGGGGAAGACGATGCGGTTGATCTTCACCTTCTTGAGCAGCGGCGCGGCGTTGATGATGGACCACATGCCGTCGTTGGTGGCCGTGCTCATGAGGCTGAAGGTGATGTTGCCGATGATGAGGTAGACGGGGTAGATCTCGGGCGGCATGTTGGCGCCGCGCATGAAGTGGGTGAACACGACGCTCATGACAATCATCATGAGCAGCGGGTTCAGGACCGACCATGCGACGCCCAGGACGCTCCGGCGGTACTTGAGCTTGAAGTCCTTGCTCACCAGCTCGCACAGGATGGACCAGTCGCGTTTGATGCCCGTGTTCCACGTGGCGACGGCTGTGCCGCCGTCGGTGGGGACCTTGGTCTGCTTTGACACGCTACTCCTTCGTGGAAGGTAGGAAACCGCAGCTCAAAGGCCCGAATGGACCTCTTGGTGCGAGAACGACTCTAACACAGGTTCCCCGGGGGCCACACAAGCCATAGAGGCGCGGCGCCTCGGCATGAAAAAAGGCCCCTCGCGGGACCTTGGAAGAGTCTGGCTCCTCGGGTAGGGCTCGAACCTACAACAGCGCGGTTAACAGCCGCGTGCTCTACCATTGAGCTACCGAGGAATCGGGTGCGCCTTGGCACGAGCAAAGAATATACGCGCACTCCGCCGCGGGCGCAAGGGTGAATCCGGAAAAAGCGGGTGCGAAAACGACCGGTAACAGGAGGCGCCCCGGGCCCTCCCGTCCAGAACGGCGGGCGGTGCCGGGGCGCATGGCACAAGAAAGGTGTCTACCTGCGGTTTTGCCGGACCTTACTCCTCCATGTAGTCCTTGAGCTTGCCGGAGCGGCTGGGGTGGCGGAGCTTGGCCAGGGTCTTGGACTCGATCTGGCGGATGCGTTCTCTGGTGACGCCGAACTCCCGGCCCACCTCCTCGAGGGTGCGGGGATGGCCGTCCTCGAGGCCGAAGCGCAGCTTGATGACCTTGCGCTCGCGGTCCGCGAGGCCGTCGAGCACCTGCTCGAGCTGCTCGCGGAGCATGGAGTCGCTGGCCGCCTCGGGGGGCGCCACGGCGCCGGCGTCCTCGATGAAGTCGCCGAGCTGGGAGTCCTCCTCCTCGCCGATGGGGGTCTCGAGCGAGACGGGCTCCTGGCTGATCTTCTGGATCTCGCGCACGCGCTCCGCGCTCATTCCCATCTCCGCGCCGATCTCCTCCGGGGTCGGGTCGCGGCCGAGGTCCTGGAGGAGGGTGCGCTGGATGCGCACGAGCTTGTTGATGGTCTCCACCATGTGCACGGGGATGCGGATGGTGCGGGCCTGGTCGGCGATGGCCCGGGTGATGGCCTGGCGGATCCACCACGTGGCGTAGGTGGAGAACTTGAAGCCCTTGGTGTAGTCGAACTTCTCGACGGCACGGATGAGGCCGAGGTTGCCCTCCTGGATGAGGTCGAGGAAGAGCATGCCGCGACCAACGTAGCGC
>ERZ808035.1387-NODE-1387-length-12267-cov-2.816325_pt1 | contig 12267 bp, 9 predicted proteins | sample MGYA00380189_ERZ808035 | MGnify/ENA primary metagenome ERZ808035 (study PRJEB31490, sample SAMN06133407) | mouse gut metagenome | isolation source: M5_1 | host: mice | place: China: Chengdu | collected 2015-05 ...
GAGGAGCAGTCTATCGTGTTAACGTTCACGGGATAGCCGCTGAGCAAAAGTTTCTGTGTGCGTTTGGTATAAAAATCGGGTTCCATGGTATGTTCACCTCTTTCTAATGTGCTGATTGTCTCATATTTGATAAATAGTTGCGGAAAAATGCGTCTCCTATTGTTTTCGTTTGTATGGTTATATTATACATAATTGTAAAAAATAGTATAGATATTTTTATAAAAAAATAATAGTAATCATATCAGGTTTGCGGTATAATGAGTCTGTTCATTTTATCGGATTTTTGAACAATTTTTCGGGGGAAGTAACAGGAGGGATATAGATTGTACAAGAGAAGTAGAAGGGATGGATATGCATACAATTTTTCAGCCAAAAATCGTAGTCAGTGAGAACCAAAGAGTGTCAGAACTTGAAATGATGAAAAGAAGTCTGGAGATTCAGCTACAGGAAATGGCGAAGACGGTACAAAGGCAGCAGGAAATGATTGACCTAGCAAAGAGGGATACACTCACAGGACTCAGGAACCGCCAGGGAATTGCAGAGAAGATTAACGCTTTGTTAAAGACGGATTGCAAAGGGACTTTCTTTATCATGGATATGGACAACTTTAAAGATGTCAATGATACATATGGGCATATGGAAGGAGACAGAGTACTGGTCAGATTTGCCAAGGGACTCAACAAGGCTGTGGATGTCAATGATATTGTGGCTAGGCTCGGTGGGGATGAATTTGTGGTTTTTACACCAGGGTATTACGGCAAAGATGAGCTGAGAGCAAAAGCCCAGCGCATTATTCGGCAGATTGAACGGGAACTGGTGGCGCCAGGCAGGTTATTGCGAGTCACGGTGTCAATGGGGATTGCCAGTGCACCGTTGGACGGGACGGATTATGAGGCGTTGTATGGAAATTCGGATAAGGCGCTTTATAATGTAAAGAATGAGGGAAAGAATGGATATCGATTTTTTTCGGATATCAGTGCGTCAGAAAGCAGATGTTTTGAGGATGCCAGACCACACAGTTCCCTAAAGGAGATTACCAGAAGATTGAAGGAGAGGAAAATGGAAGGTTCTTACGAAGTAGCTTACAATGACTTTGAAAAGATATATCGTTTTATGGAGAGAAATCTGATTCGCGAGCACCGGGAAGTACAATGTGTGTTATTCACTTTAGATGATTATGCGGGGATAGATGAAGCAATACTTCAAGAACAATTGGCATATTTGCAGCATGCTGTAGTTTCTTCGCTGAGGAAAGGGGATGTGACGACAAAGTACAGTTCCTCACAGGTATTGGCACTGTTGATGGATGTGAGCGGGGACAACGCGGACGTAGTCGTCAACAGGATTCTTGAGAAATATCGTATGGAAGTGGGGAAGAAGGAAATGAGAGTTCTATATGATATCCAGCAGCTTGCGGCAAGTGAGGAAGTTCACTGATCAGGGACACCCAGAAGGGTGTTCTTGTTTTTTGTATTTAATGCATAATAAAATACTTTATTTTTAGATAAAATAAATCTTGTTTTCTGTTTCTTTTTGTGGTAAAAATATAGTAACAATAATCACAGATTTGGAGGGTATTCATGAAAACAGGAAAAAATTATAAGTTTTGGTTTGCAACAGGTTCACAGGATCTATATGGTGATGAGTGTCTTAGGAATGTGGCAGAGCACTCAAAGAAAATTGTGGAAGGACTCAATAACTCAGGACTATTGCCGTATGAGGTTGTCTGGAAGCCGACGCTCATCACAAATGCAGTGATCAGAAAGACCTTTAATGAGGCGAACGCTGACGAGGAATGTGCAGGCGTCATCACATGGATGCATACGTTCTCACCGGCAAAGTCATGGATTCTTGGCTTGCAGGAGTACAGAAAGCCCTTGATGCATTTCCATACACAGTTTAACGAGGAGATTCCATATGATACGATTGATATGGATTTCATGAATGAGAATCAGTCTGCGCATGGAGACCGCGAGTATGGTCATATCGTGAGCCGTATGGGAATCGAGCGTAAGATTGTAGTGGGACATTGGCAGAACACAGACGTGATTAAGAAGATTGCGCAGTGGATGGTGACTGCTGTAGGTGTGATGGAGTCCTCTCATATCAGAGTGTGCCGTTTTGGAGACAACATGAACAATGTTGCTGTTACAGAGGGGGACAAGGTCGAGGCTCAAATTAAGTTTGGCTGGGAGATCGATCATTACAATGTCAATGATTTGGTAGCGTATGTCGATGCGGTTTCAGATACAGAGATCAAGAACCTGACAGACGAATACTACAGCAGATACAAGATTCTGACAGAAGGCAGGGATGATGCAGAGTTCAGAAGGCATGTAGAGGTGCAGGCAGGCATCGAGATTGGAATGGAGAAGTTCCTTGAGGAGAGAGATTATCATGCGATTGTCACACACTTTGGGATGCTTGGCGGTTTGAAGCAGCTTCCAGGTCTTGCGATTCAGCGCCTAATGGAGAAAGGCTATGGCTTTGGTGGTGAGGGAGACTGGAAAACCGCAGCGATGGTCCGCCTGATGAAGATTATGGCGTCGAATGTCAAGGATGCGAAGGGTACATCCTTTATGGAGGATTATACTTATAATTTTGTTCCGGGCAAGGAAGGCATTTTGCAGGCGCATATGCTGGAGGTATGTCCGAGTATTTCAGAGGGTGATATTTCGATCAAAGTATGTCCGCTGTCTATGGGCAACAGAGAGGATCCGGCAAGGCTTGTATTTACATCGAAGACGGGTGCTGCTGTCGCGACATCACTGATTGATCTTGGCAATCGTTTCCGCCTGATCATCAATGCAGTTGACTGCAAGAAGGTAGAGAAGCCGATGCCGAAGCTGCCAGTTGCGACAGCGTTCTGGACACCGGAGCCGAACCTTACGGTAGGTGCAGAGGCATGGATTCTGGCAGGCGGTGCACACCACACAGCATTTTCTTATGATCTGTCCGTAGAACAGATGGTTGACTGGGCAGATGCGATGGGCATCGAGGCAGTTGTCATCGACAAGAATACGGATATCAGGACATTTAAGAATGAGCTGAGATGGAATGCAGTGGTATATCGTTAAATCTATTTCCAACTATTCAAAATATAGTCGTTTGGGCTTTTCGACAAACTCGACTTCATCGAGGTCTGCGAAGGCGTCTATGAAATCCTCCCGAACGGTTGCGATGGCGTAACCGTTGATCAGCGGTTCGATGTGGATGACTTCCGATTCGAGGCGTTCGAGTGGTCCGTGATATTTGACGATCAATTCCCATGTTTTTGAGGCAGGACTGTACCCTGTTCCGAGAACATGGGATTTTTGTATTTCTGCTTCTGTTGCGGAGAGGGCGAGATTGAGGAGATTTTCGAGTTTTGCGTTTGGCATATGAGGGAGTCTCCTTTTTTGACGTGCTGACAGCGTTTGATAGCAGCATTTTTATACTATATTCTTTAGAACATAGAATGTGATTGAAAAATTGGCAAATTTTTATTGACAAATATATCGTGAGATGATATATTCAAAATATAATATATCACTTCACGATATATTTCTAAGCGGTATATCATTACGTGATATAAAAAAGAACTGTCAACAAGGAATTCAAGTTATTTGACTAGTTGTTTGTGAACAGCAGCAAAAGGAGGTGAGGTTTAGTGACAGAGGCTGTCTACTATATTCTGCTGGCACTCAGGAAACCCAATCATGGCTATGGTATCATCCAGGAGGTTGAGCGACTGACGAGCGGGCGCGTGGTGCTGGGAGCAGGTACATTGTATGGTGCAATACAGACGCTTCAGAAAAAGACATGGATTGAGATCTACAGCGTTGATACCGCATCCAGAAAAAAGAAGGAGTATGTGATCACAGCGCTTGGAAGAGACGCTTTTGAGGCGGAGCGTATGCGGTTGGAGGAATTGTTAAGAAATGCAGAATTAATGGGGGATTCGTGTGAAATATAAAATTTCACCATCCTGATTAGTACGCCTGCTGAAGCAGGCAGATGGGAGTTAAAATGAAAAAGTTTCGTTTATATTTTGACAAGGACAAAGAGACAGCGTGGCTAAATGAGATGTCCGCGCAGGGGTGGGCGGTAAAAAGCTTTTTTGCAGGGCTTTTTCAGTTTGAGGCGTGTGAGAAGGGCGCGTATGTCTACCAGATTGATTTTGGCAGCAAACTATTTGCTGTCAGTGAAGATTACAGGGAATTTATGGAGGAAGCAGGGATTGAGATTGTTCAGACGTGGGGATATTGGATTATTCTTCGAAAGAAAGCCTCAGAGGGAGCGTTTGATCTGTATACAGATGTCTCTTCAAGCTTGGCGCATTACAAGAAAATCCGCAGGATGTTTAAGGTGGTGACAATCATAGAGCTGATTTGTCTGTTTATAGAATTGTATGTAGGGTTTGTCGGAGGCAGCAGATTGGGAATTGTCTTCGCACTGTTGATTGGTGCTATTTTTGTTGGATGCGTGAATATATTGACTCGGCTGAATGCTAGGATTGGACAGTTGCAGGAACAACAAAATGGCATGGGCAGTGTAAAGCGGTGCAGGACCGTTTCTGCTTTGGTGGTGGTCGGTTTATTGTTAAACTCTTTTGCGATTTGGATTGAGGAAGCAGCAGCACAACCTGTCAAAGTATGCGTACAGGTGATTGCAATTGTCCTGATGGCCGTTGGGCTTGTTGTGACATGCAAAGATAGAAAGGGCTAAGGATTCGTGTTGTTTTTTTTGTAATATTTGTTGACCGATTGTTGATTTTCGAGTATAATTATGGTAAATATTTGCCAAGAATATCACGTAGTGGATTGTAAATTTTAGATAATTTCTAATACTTTTTTACTGAAAACATGGTATTTTTAACAAATAAAGCGTAATGTTAGTCGAAAGGATATGGTTGCAGGTATGGAGAAGACGAGACATGTATCTACAGGTGAAGTATTGGGAAAGAACAGTCAGGTGGCGCGGCTGAGAAAGATTGTGAAGCAGACAAAAGGCTCGCTGGTGTTAGGCGTTGTCCTGCTGTTGCTGCTATTTTTTGCCAGTGTTGGCTACGCGGTGGTGTCGAATGATCAGCTTGAGAGTACGATGTATCTAAATCAGTATCGCATAGGTTCCAAGTCATTGACAACTGCGGTACAGTCCTATGCAGTTTCAGCAGATAAAATATATTATGACGCTTATATGAAGGAGCTGAATACGGACAAGAACAGAGATATCGCATGGGCTGGCTTAGAAGCGAATGACATCAAGGATTATGAGTGGGATGAGCTTAAGGAGATCGCAGCGCTCTCTAATAATCTAGTTCCGCTTGAGGAGGAAGCGATGCAGGCAGTCGCAGCAGGAGATGTTGCGGCTGCTACGGGGTTTGTGTTTGGCGAGGAGTACAGCAATACGATTCAGAAGATTAATTCTCTGACAGATGAGGTTATCAACAAGATTCAAGACAGACTGGATTCCTCCAAAAAAATGCTCCTGATGATTCAGATCATATGTGCTGTCGCTTTTTTGGCAGGCTTTATCAGACTTGCACAGCAGTGCCTGCGGACGATCAAATTCTCGCAGACAGAGTTACTCACTCCGATCATCAAGGTAGCAGACCAGATGGCACTGCTTGCAGACGGTAATCTTCATGCGGAATTTGACTTGAAAGAGGATGACAGTGAGGTGGGCAACATGGTTGCTGCCATACATTTTATGAAGGATAATATGAGCGCTATCATTGATGAAATTTCTTCTATTCTGGAACAGATGGGGCAGGGGAATTACATTGTGACAGTGCAGCAGAATTATGTTGGAGATTATGTAAGAATTAAGGATTCCTTGAACCAGATTGTCAGTGATATGCGCAATACAGTGAGCATGATACAGGATGTGGCCAGAGAGATTGACAGCGGCTCTGGGCAGCTTGCCTATGCCGCAGATGATCTTGCGACAGCGTGTACAGGGCAGGCGACAGAGGTTTCAGATCTCATGATGCTGCTCACAGAGCTTGGCAACAGTATTGCATATAATGAAAAAGAGGCGGAGGAGGCTGTAAAGATATCCAACTTGGCAAGCTCTACGCTGGTGGTAGGTGCACAGAAAATGAAAGAACTCAGAGCTGCCATGAGAGACATCAATCAATGCTCGGAGCAGATTATTGCAGTCATCTCAGCGATTTCAGATATAGGGGAGGAGATCGATCTGCTTTCACTGAATGCGTCCATAGAGTCCGCAAGAGCTGGTGAGGCTGGCAGAGGCTTTGCAGTCGTGGCAGAACAGGTGAAGAAGCTCGCAGAGGCGTCTCAGAATGCAGTGGGTCAGACGTCTGAGCTGATCAAGCGGACGGTCGAGTCGGTTGAAGTTGGCACGCGTATTTCGCGTGAGGCTGCCGCAAACATGGAAGAAGTGCAGATGGGCGCGGAGGAGACGACAGGCCGTATTAACGGTATTGTGGATAAGCTGAAACTCGAAGTTGAGAGTATAGGACATATCAATGAGAGTATCGGCGTCGTAGCCGGCATAGTAGATAATAACTCCGCGACCTCAGAGGAGACAGCGGCTGTCAGTGAGCAGCAGAAAGCGCAAGTGGAGTCCATGGTAGATATGATCAGCAAATTTAAGATTTAAAAACAGAACACAGATTGTCACAGTGGCATATGATAGAAAATAGAACGTTATGAATGAGAAATGATGTGGTTGTTTTATGAATGATTTGGAAAAAACACAGTCCTGTGTCGCACAGGTAACACAGCAAGAACCATATCTGACAGGTGAAAATGTGATCATTGCCGTACTTGACAGCGGAATCGATTACTTTCTGCCGGAATTTCGCGGTGCTGACGGACAGACGCGCATTTTGGCAATCTGGGACCAGACGCAGCAGCCAGACGAGAAGCAGGGAAGACTGCCTCCGCCGGGATATCGGGAGGGTGTGCTGTATACAAGAGAAATGATAAACGAGGCACTGGCTTTGGGACGTGAGAACGGTCAAAAGCTGGTGCCCGTTTTTGATTTGTCGGGACATGGGACTGCGGTGGCAGGCGTGGCGGCAGGCACGGGCATGGGTGTTGCGCCAAAAGCGGATTTGTTGATTATCAGGCTGGGGCATCCGCAGGCCGATTCGTTTCCCAGAACGACACAGCTCATGCGAGGCGTTAATTATGCAGTCAACCTGGGTGTAACCTTAAACAGACCAGTGGCTGTCAATATCAGCTTTGGCAACACTTATGGAGATCATCAGGGCAATTCACTGCTGGAACGCTTTATCGATAATGCCTCAGAGGTGGGAAGGAGTGTGCTTGTCATTGGGAGCGGGAATGAAGGGACATCAAGAGGGCACACGGCAGGGATTATACAGCAGGAACGCCGTACAGTGGAGCTTGCGGTGGGTGATTATGAGACAGGGCTGAGCATACAGTTGTGGAAATTTTATCAGGATATCTTTGAGCTGGGCATCACATCGCCTGGAGGGGAGCAGACTACACTCGAACTTTCCAGGCTTAGAGAGGCGCAGGCACAGCGGCGGACACTAGAGCAGACGCAGCTTTTATGTTATCTCGGAAAGCCGCTGCCCTACAATGTACAACAGGAAATTTTTATCGATATGATTCCGAGCGGAAGCTATATCAATAGCGGCGTATGGCGTCTGGAGCTGATTCCAGTGTCGTTGGTGACAGGGGAGTACCGCTTTTATCTGCCAAGCTATGCCGCCAGAACTGCGACAACAGGATTTTTTCTGCCAACGCCAGAGATGACAATCACCATTCCTTCGACAGCTAGAAGGGCAGTCACAGTCGGCGCTTATGATATATCGCGCAAAAGCTATGCGGATTTTTCAGGCAGAGGGTACGTATACCGTTACAATGACGGCAGGACGGACACGGCAGGCGGCCAGCAGATTATTGCGGATGTGAAGCCTGATCTGACTGCGCCGGGTGTCAATATCACAGTGCCGATGCCAAACGGAGGATATGAGCAGGTATCGGGAACTTCCTTTGCGACACCATTTGTCACTGGCGCAGCGGCGTTGTTGATGGAGTGGGGAATTGTGCGCGGCAATGACAGATTTCTCTATGGAGAGCGTTTGAAGGCGAGTCTGATTCGTGGGGCGCAGCCGCTTTCTGGTGTGTCAGACCGCCCGGACAGCAGAATTGGATGGGGGGCATTGTGCGTGCAGAGGGCGCTGGCGGGCGGCTGAGCTTTATATCCGGTGAATCTCAAAGGTATCGTCGAGCAGCAGCCAATTTGCGCGAAACAGCCGCATGATCTGCCAGTATCCCATTCCACGAAGACCATATTCTGTGATAAGATGGAATTTCTCCTTCATGCTTCGCACATCCTCGAACCAGACTTCATGTTGTAGCCCGTCTTTTTCATAGTGAAAGTAGGGAGACAGTGCCGTCTGGTCAAACTGTATTACCGCATCATTTTCAATGGCAAGCTGCACGGCTTCGACATTGCCAATCGTGCGCGCCTTGGAGGTGCCTTGGACAAAGGGCAGTGTCCAGTCATAACCGTAATTGGGAATGCCTAGGTCTATTTTTTCCGTTGGAATTTCTGTGACCGCATACTCCACAACCTCGCGCACTTTGTTGATCGGTGCGACAGCCATGGGAGGCCCGTAGGTATAGCCCCATTCATAGGTCATGAGCAGGACACTGTCTGCCGCCGCGCCGAGCAGCTTATAATCTTTTCCTTCATATAAAAGTCCCTTTTGATTTGCAGAAGTTTTCGGCGCGAGCGCCACAGAGACAGTATAGCCCTTTAATGATGCCTGCGCTCTGACATTTGCGACAAAATCTGCATAGGCCACTCGGTCCTCTGGCAGAATGTACTCAAAGTCGAGGTCGATGCCGGTAAACCCCTTTTCCTCCATCAGCAGGAGCATTTGATCGATGAGGTTCTGCTGGGCTGTCATATTGTGGGTAATTTCACTGATCAGATAATTGTTGAACATTCCTGTCTGGTCAAAGGGCGTTAATACCAGAATGGGTGCGACGCCCTTTGACCATGCTTCATGAATCATCTGGCTGTCATCCACTTGGGGCGGAATCAGTGTTCCATTTGGTGTGAAGCCATAGGAGAACACAGAAAGCGTGGTCAGATAGGGCAAGGTTTCTGTCAGTACTTCGCTGCGTATATATGGATAGGCATAACCGTTGACATAGACCTCCTGTTTCTGGTAGTTTTCCTCCTGTGTTGGAATCAGCAGCGCCTGACCTACCGCTAGGGGATATGGCGCAGAAATCTGGTTCGCATAGGCAATTTCCTCCGCATTGACCATGTACGCGTCTGCGATACTGTCCAAGCTGTCATGTTCTTTGACGACATAAATCTGCATCGAATCAAGATCCTTTCGAAAGTTATCTATTACCTAATAGTATGAATGACAAAGCCAAATCATGTAAAAAGAACCCCTTATTTGGCGGGGTTCTCATATTTTTTTACAATGGCAGTCATGTCGTGCCACTTGGCTTCCATATCGGCTACGAGTTTGAACTGTGTTCTTGCACGGTCTAAATTATGATGCTCACGGTGAGTCTTGAAATAGTGGTCTCCTGTCAGGAAATCCGCCAGAAACCGGATGCCGCACTCGTATGTCATCAGTTTTGCGCCCATGGGGAGCATCTCGATCTCCTTTGGCGTAAGGCTTCCGGCGCAGCCCTCCAGATAGCCTTTTGTGAAGGCTTCAAACAACGATAGATCCAGTTCTACTTTTGATAGATCAGTCTCGTCCTCTGCACCTGTGTTTGCACCAAATCGAATGGAATCTCCAAAGTCGTACAGAGAAAGTCCGGGCATGACCGTATCAAGGTCAATGATACACAGTGCTTTGTGGGTGTCTGCATCGAACAGGATGTTGTTGAGCTTGGTATCGTTGTGTGTCACCCGCAGCGGCAGCTTGCCTTCGGCGAGCAGGTTTGTCAGGACTGCTGTATCCTGTTTGCGGTCGAGGGCGAATTCAAGCTCTGCCTGTGCAAGCGCAGCCCGCGATTTGTCGCCCTCCTGAACAGCCTTCTGGAAATCCTCAAAACGAGAAGAAGTATTGTGAAAATTAGGAATGGTTTCATGCAATTTCCTGACAGGAAAGTCTGCAAGCTGTCTCTGAAAATTTCCGAAAGCGACAGCACTGTCATAAAAATCCTTTTCGCTCTCCACTTTTTCAAGGCATACAGAGCGCTCGATAAACGGGAAGACACGCCAGTAATTTTGACTGCTGTCCTGATACCAGTCTGCGCCGTTTCTCGTTTGCAGTACATTCAAGGTCTCTCTGTTTGGATCACCGCCTTGGGAGAGGATGGTACGGCGCAGGTGTTGTGTGACCTGGACCACATTCTCCATCAACTGTGGCGGGTTTTTGAAAATATCATGGTTCATACGCTGTAGGATAAACTTCGTCTCGTTTTGATCGGGGGATGTGCAACGCAGCAGGAAGGTGTCGTTGATATGTCCGTTTCCATAAGGGCGTCTCTCCACGAGACTGCCGTTTTGGGCAGTCTCTATGGGGAATGCGGCGATCGCCTCATCGATTTTGGCACAAGCTGGATGTTCTGTATTCATTGTTTCTCCTTCTCATTGATCTGAATCCACCGCAATTCCATCGGTGCTAAGTCTAATTGTGCAAAGCGTGTACCCTGCACATACAAATCAGTTGTCTGCGGTTCCTTTGAATTGTTGATGACAGCAATTTTTCCGGTCTGCTCAAATGCGGCGAGCTCTGTGTCCACGTTGGTGACATAGTATTTCTTCATCTCCTCTTCCTGGTGTGCAGCAAAATAAATTGCGCGCAGCAGGATGCGGCAGTTCTGAGGAGAGTACGGAAGTCCTGTGAAGTAGACGCTTCTGCCTTTGCCGTATTCGTTGACGACCAGACGGCTGTATTTTCCGTCCATATTCAGGATTTGGTAGTGCGCACCCTGCGCATAGATACGACTCTTGCCCTCGCCAAAATCAATTTCGCCGGGGATATCCTCCAAGATAAAGTGTTTGCTGTCCATAGTATTATATTTGTCTGTGCTCATGGAGAAGCCAAGCTCTCTGTCAACACCCAGCACATCGCTGAGCTGGAAATAACGTCCCTGATACTGGCACGCACTCGGTTCGCCCACGCCGATGAAACCGCCGCCCTCATCGACAAACCGGCGTAGAGTGCAGACAACCTTTTCGTCCTTCCAATTCTCGGCGCCGCTCCATGAAGTGTAGGCGTCCCCGGCATTGATGATCACGCGGATTTCGGGATCGATGCCATTTCTGATTTGATCAAAGTCAATAAATTCAACGTCGATTGGCATTCCGCTCAGACACTCGATAACGCCTACATACGAATAGATTTCTCTGTACCATAACGCGTGGTGCACCTGATTGGACATCCAGCGCCGGATGCCGCCCCAGCAGTTTAGAATCGCTACTTTAAAAGGGGCTGTGTGCGCTTTTGTTCCCTGCATGTTTTGGTGGATTTGCCGAAACTCGTCAACGACGCGCTGAATCTGGTCAATAAAGCCTGGCCACTGTGCTGCCAGCTTGAGATATCCGCCATATCCGATGCGGTCAAGCGGGGAGCGAAGGATTGCTCTGCGCGCCTTGAGCCAGTTGTCCTGCGCCTCGCCAATCGGGTCGCCGCCCTCGGTGAACACATCGGGGAAAAAGTAGGGCAGCAGACGTCCCTCCGTGTATTTCACACCCTTGATATCCGAAATCATGCGCAGTGTGACGCCATCTCCAACAGAACCGACAACAGCATCAAGTCCGATATTCTGGAAATATTTGCCGAAGGGTTCTGTACCAATCCAGTGATCGCCCAAAAACATCATTGCCTCTTTGCCGTAGCTGTGCACGATGTCCACCAGCTCTTTTGCAAGCTTGGAGACTTCAATCTGCTGAAACTCGATAAAATCGCGGAATTGTTTGGAGGGCACTCGAAATGTGGAGTTGTGATAACCCTGATCGACAATATATTCTGGACGGAACGGATAGCCAGCCCACTTTTCAAATTGTTCTAAGATGTAAGGGCTGACGCTGGCGCTGTAGCCAAACCACTCCACATATTTTTCACGCTTCTGATCATCAAAGGTCAGAGTAAACTGGTGGAAAAAGGTGGTAAAGCGCACTACATTGACATTGGGATTATCCTCACACCATTTTTTTAGTTTTTCTTTGACATAAGCCTGCGTTTTGGGCTGCCGCACATCGTAAGTGAGCTGATGCGGTGCGTCCTTCCAGTCGTTTGTGATAAAATTATACATATGTACAGGATCCCAGATCAGGAATGCGAGGAAGCTGACAGTGTAC
>ERZ808035.1390-NODE-1390-length-12184-cov-15.390683_pt1 | contig 12184 bp, 5 predicted proteins | sample MGYA00380189_ERZ808035 | MGnify/ENA primary metagenome ERZ808035 (study PRJEB31490, sample SAMN06133407) | mouse gut metagenome | isolation source: M5_1 | host: mice | place: China: Chengdu | collected 2015-05 ...
GCCGCAGTTTCTTCTGTGTAGTTATCAATGTTTGGAAGATAGAAATCTCTCACCTCATCTGCCAGAGTTTGCAGCGGCTTATTATCTCCGCCAATAAAATCAAGCATATGTACCAGTGCAAGCAGTTCTTTATATACCTGATTGACTTCCTCCTGGCTTACGGTATTATCCGCTAAAATCGTCTCTGCTTCCTGGTATTTTGCTTCCAATGCCATCCTTACTGCCGGGATTACACTGGCATACCCGTCTTTTGCCATCTGCTCTCCCGCATAAGCAAAGAGGACTTCCAAGTCTGACTTGTCTGTTTCCACCGGCCCTACCGGAATCTCCTCGGAACCCGTCACACGAAGTTCCGCTGCCGATGCAAAATCATTGTCTGCCTGATCACTCACTGCATCCAGGGAAATAAGTTTTACATACTGTGCTGCTACCGCCTTAAAGGACACTGCTTTCCATGCTGCGTCTGTATTCCAGTTGCCCTGTGCCGCATCCACCCAGTTCTCACCGTCACTGCTTACCTGGATTTTATATTCTGTAATTTTACCATTGTCTCCGCTGCTCTGACGAGGAAGATATCTGATACCATCCACTAACATAGATTTTCCAAGATTTAGCGTGATCCAATGATCTTCTCTTCCAAGTCCGCCATTCCAATCCGTATGCCATAAAGTATTGCTGTCGCCATCCAGTACTCTTTCCGGACCTTCTCCGCTCTGATAATCTCCCGCTGTTGCTGTGACTCCATCTAACGGAATATCTCTCTCATCATCAGATGGATCCTGCCCGATATATCCTAAGTCTACTTCCATATCCGTAGAACTTACAGACAATCCTGCCTCATTCCTTACAGAACCATTTTCATCAGAGATAATCTTTGGTCCCCGGAATGCAATCTGCCCTTCATCGCCATCTTTCACCACATATTTAAATACCACTGCTGTATCGTTATTTCCGCCGGATACATAGTCTGCATAACGCGCTTCCCCATTCAATCTGAAACGCAACTGCGGATTTCCTTCCACAATCACATTTTGATCCATGTTCGCAGTGAACATATAAGTATCACCTGGCAGCGTGGACTTATGCTCTGTCTCTTTTACTACATCATAGCTTACAGAGGTAATCCTTGGGTTTAATAAGTTCACTTCACTCTTAATGAAATCAATGTTAAAAGATGTAAACTTAATTGTATTTGCCTTTTCATAAAGCAGTCCCATTATGCCCTCACCCATGTCAGACAAACAAGAGTATGCATAATTTCCCGGAGCAAACATCTTCGATTCCGTCCATTGAACACTGAAACTATCCTCCGTCTCAGTCACTTCACCGATACGAAGCGTTCCGTTATTTCTTCCGCTTCCGCCCGGGTTTGACATAATGACTCTGTCTTTTCCGTTTTCTGTCACTCCAAAATGTAATACGGACAACTGACAGTATACTTCTGTAGCATCTGTATTAATAGGAGCGCTCCATGTCTCACCACCGTCCGTACTTCTTGAGACTGCAACTTTTCCGTTTCCGCCTGTATTTCTCATAAACTGAAGAAGATTTCCGCTGTTTAACTCAATAATCTGACTCTCTGTCAGCTGCTGGCTAAATTCAGGATTCTGGGAATCTCCCATATCTTCGCCCCTTGCATCATTCGGAGATATTCCTCTTTCCCATGTCACGCCATTGTCATCACTGTAAATACATGCAGAGGACTGAAAACCTGAATTGTTGGTATAATAAATCGGGAATACAAGACGTCCTGCATGTTCGCCATTCTTAAGCTCTATACCAAATCCAGGACCGGTACCGCAGAATTTCATCCAGCTTTCCTTAACCTGTCCACTTACGTTCACCGGATTACTCCATGTCTGCCCGTTATCATCACTGTATGTCAGCCACAAATAGCATGTTCTCAAAATCTGCAGCGGCGCTGAATCATTTCCGGCACGCTGACTGCTCAAATAAATATTTCCTACATATTCTTCGCCATCATACAAATCACCTTTGTTATGATATGCATTCTCGCCGGACCCTTCGTCTACCCTATAATCTGTCTTGTTCCCCGCTGCGTCATATACTTCACTTCCACGAAGCGTATATTTATTGCCCTGTGCATCTGAAAGTTCAAGATAACTCTTTCCATCCTCTGCCACAACAAATCCATTACCTGCGGTTGAAATAGACGAAAATCCTGTAGATTCCGGGAACATATCCACCAACATCCAGACACGTCCGGACTCTGTCGAAATCATAACCGGGTCGATCAAGAACGCCGACTGTGCTCCTGTATCATATGGCTGAGACTTCAAATCGATCACCTTGTTGAAATCACTCCATGTCTGACCTTTATCATTACTGATTCTAATAGTTGTATCAATATCTCCCCAGTCAGACCAATGATCATTTCTCTGGTCAGCTGCCGCAATTACGACATCATCTTTTGTTGTAACAAGCGCCGGAATACGATAATTGAAAGCATCCTGATCTCCCATATCAAAAATGCCGTATTCCTCCGTCTTCACTACGCCTTCTTCATACTCCGGAAGGTCTTGTGGTTTTGTATCTCTATTTAACTGGCGAACCTCATCTGCATTTAACACATAGTCATATACATGTACACTGTTAATCGTTCCGCCAAATGCCCACTTAGAACCTGCTCTTTGAATACCACCGATAGACAATGCGTCCGGTGTCCATGTACTTCCGGTAAGAACGCCTTCCACCGAATTCGAACCTACGAGTTCACCATCCAGATAATAGACAACTTCCTCTCCGCTAAAGGTAACCGTTACCGTATGCCAATTCGTATTGTTCATAGCTCCATCCGCAGCTGTCACAAACTGATGACCAGAACCATCTCTTACCTCCATACCGATCCTTCCATTTGCCGGATTGATATACATTGCGCCATATCCGTTTTCTGCATCCTTCTGCGACAACGCAAACAATGCATTCAAACCATTGGATAAGTTATCCAATTTATATGCGAATGAAAAGCTTCCTTGTGTAAGTGCAGCAACCGCTGCTGCGTCTTCATCCTTAGCCACAATCCCTTCGTTCGTTCCGTTAATTACGCTGCGTCCATATGTAAGAACCGGCTCTTCCAATACTGCTCCGCCATGATCTTTGATCACCTGCTCCTCAGAAATGGCCCCATTATAAAGCTTTGCATTTTTAATGCTTCCTGTATAGAGATAACTGTTTCCACTGATTCTGTTAGCTCCGCCAAATGTTACGGAAGTCGGTTCCCATCCCATATTATTTACAAAATGAGTGGCAGAAGCTGACACATTCATAACATTTTTCTGATCAAGATATAATTTATATCCCTCATTCTCTGCCACTATGAATGTGAGCGTATGCCAATTATTATCAGCAAGATTTACATCAGCTATGTCCACATATCTGTGATCATTTCCTCCCTCACTGTCTCTTAACTCAAATCCGATGCGATTGCCGCCGCTGATATATAGGGAGATATAATGATTTGTACTGGTCGTTGAATTAACTGCCGCAAGTGACATAAGCCCTGTATTTTCTGTCTTAAAGCTTACCGTGATCGCCGCACTGCCAAGATTTTTCACAAACTCTAAGTCCTCATCCGGAATCGCGTATCTTGATTCTGCAGTTCCATCATAAGTGCGTTCCTCTTCCAAATATGTCTTTGAGAGAATCTCTTCTGCCTGCGCTGCGATATCAGTAGTTTCTACCGCCTTAGGCGCTCCTGCAAGCGAAACAACGGTACTCTGACAGAGCATAGCTGCCGCAAGTAAAATCGCCAATAGTTTCTTCCTTTTCATACTTTTTTATTCCTCCTTTTCTTTTTTGGGATTTGCTTAAAATTCAAATACTGCAACCCCATATGGCGGTAATTTATACGCGAACGAAAACGGTCTTCCATCACACTCGCCTTTCACCGCTTTATATACAAGTGGACGTTCTTCACCTTTCCCACCGTATTTCTTTTCATCGCTGTTAAGAATCAACTTATACTGTTTTCTTCTCGGCACGCCTACACGATAATCATCGCGCGCCATAGGCGTAAAGTTGCATACAAACAGCAGATTCTTCTTATTTTCTTCTGAATGCCTGATAAAACTGAAAATACTTCTGTCACCGTCATCTGCATTTACCCACTCAAAACCTGCCGGTACAGAATCAAGCTCATACATCGCTTTATTCTTTTTATAAAGATGCAAAAGATCCTTTGTAAAATTCTGAAGATACTGATGATACTCCTCCCCAAGCAAATACCAGTCAAGCTCTCGTGCCTCACTCCACTCCCGCAGCTGAGCAAAATCCTGTCCCATGAACAACAGTTTCTTTCCAGGATGTCCCATCATAAATGCATAACCCGCCTTGAGGTTAGCGAATTTGTCAAATCCAAGTCCTGGCATCTTATTGATCATGGAACATTTCAGATGAACCACTTCATCATGAGAAAGTACAAGAATATATTTTTCACTGTATGCATAACTAGACGCAAATGTCATCTGATTATGACATCCTTTTCTAAAATATGGATCCAGTTTCATATATTCGGTAAAGTCATGCATCCAGCCCATATTCCATTTCATACTGAATCCAAGACCATCATTCTCCGGCTTATCTGTCACCTTCGGCCATGCTGTAGACTCCTCAGCAATCATAACCGCACCTTTATTCCTTCCAAGCACAACAGAATTCAAATGTTTAAAAAATTCAATCGCTTCCAGATTCTGATTACCGCCATACTTATTGGCTACCCACTGTCCGTCCTGTTTGCCGTAATCTAAGTAAAGCATGGAAGCTACCGCATCCACGCGAAGTCCATCCACATGATAATGCTCCATCCAGAATAATGCATTCCCAATCAGAAAATTCTGCACTTCTTTTTTGGAATAATCAAAAATCTTGGTTCCCCAGTCCGGATGCTCTCCTTTGCGCGTATCCGCATATTCGAATGTCGGCGTACCATCAAAATCTGCTAATCCATGAGCATCGCGCGGAAAATGTGCAGGTACCCAGTCTAAGATAACGCCGATTTTATTGCGATGAAAATAATTGATCATATATGCGAAATCTTGCGGCGTTCCATATCTGGATGTCGGTGCATAATATCCCGTTACCTGATATCCCCAGGAACCGTCAAACGGATATTCTGCAATTCCCATCAGTTCAATATGGGTATATCCCATCTCCTTCATATACGCTGTAGCCTCATGTGCAAACTCTCTATATGTGTAAAATCCATCCTCATCCTGTCCCGGATGTCTTTTCCAGGATCCAATATGCGCTTCATAAATAGACATTGGCGATTCCGTATGACGCCATGTTTCCCGCTTTTCCATCCATGTCTTATCTGTCCATTTTAAATTGCCGATATCAGTAACTTTTGATGCTGTCCCCGGACGCAGCTCTGCATAATTTGCAAACGGATCTGCCTTAAACAGATACTCGCCTTTTTGCGTTTCAATACAAAATTTGTACAATGCATCCTTTTTCACCCCTGGGACAAAACAGGTATAAATTCCGACTGGTTCCTCTCTTTGCATCGGATTCGCTGTCACATCCCACTCATTGAAATCTCCTACTACCGATACTGTCTTTGCATTCGGCGCCCAAACCGCAAAATAGACGCCTTCTTTTTTTCCATCTTTCACAAGATGGGCACCCAGCTTTTTGTAGATTTCATAATGTGTTCCTTGCCCAAACAAATACTGGTCAAGTTCTCCGATTTCATACGCTTTTTTTCTTGCCATATGCTCACTCTCCATTTCGCTTCCGCATTATAGGTACATTATACTTTAGCCACAGATAAAAAGAAAGAGTTTTGCAACTTTTTTCACAAATTTGCAAAACCCTTTTCTTCTTTTTTTGTTTAAATTCTAAAATCGTCTTCTTTCAAAATGATTCTATCTGTATCATCCGTTCCCTTACCAAATACACGCTTCACAAAATGTTTCATATTTGCCTTCTGTGAATGTGCAATTGCTTCATCCATGATTTCTTTCACTTCTGCAACCGTCACCGCATGATCTTCTTTCTGCATCATATCTATTCTGCTGTATAATGCCAGGATACCCATCTCATCAATACGATATCCGTTTTCTTTCGCATAAGTCTGACCAAATGTAACAAGTTCATCATTGATAAATACCGGAAGTTCCAGTTTTGACGTGAACTTTTTCTTAAAGGCCAAATTAGAATTCAACATTTTTTCCAGCGGTTTTCTCTGTTCCTCCAAAACAAACAACAATTCTTCGGTCTGTTCTTCCATCAGATCATTCAATTCACGAATTGTTCTGGCATTTAATTTTCCAGCCTTTTCGATGATCAAAGCTCCGCCCTTTAATTTCTGCACAATACCGGTCAGCTCTTTCTTGTTCAAAGATTCCCCTGTAATGATCGCAACTTTCCCCTGTTTGATCTTTCTTTGCTTCTGGATTGCTTTTACAACATCTACCGCTAAAACAGTCTTGCCGCTACCTTTACGTCCGATAATCAACAGATTCCCTGTCCTTGATGTTCCAAAACGATTTTTGCATTTCTTATCTGCATCGAGCACTTCTACCAACTGCTCACTCATACCTCGTATCGGCACGAAATAAGAAAATAATCTCTTCTGTTCTTCTGTCAATCCCGCCTTAAGACCAATCTCACTTTGCGCTTCCAGATCATATCTCCCCTGAACAACAAATCCAGTATCATATACAACGCCGCCCGGAGAACGTTTTACCTGCGGATTCGGTTCCTCAATCTCTATCGGCTCTTCTTCCGTCACAGCTTCTTCCGGTTCTTCCGCTTCATCCTCAATGTCTTCATACGCTTCGTTAAAGTCATCATCATACAGCTCTTCCTCATCATCGCTGTCCATACCGGAAAATTCAACCTGTTCTTCTTCCGCATACGTCACTTCTTCAAAAGCAGGATCCTCTATCTGCGCCTCATCAATTAAGACATCATATACTTCTTCGATTTCTTCAGATTCTTCTGCAAACTCTGCTTCTTCGAAGTCCTCTTCCCCGTAGTCCTCTTCGGATTCATACTCCGCTTCTTCGTAATCCTCTTCCCCGTAGTCCTCTTCGGATTCATACTCCGCTTCTTCGTAATCCTCTTCCCCGTAGTCCTCTTCGGATTCATACTCCGCTTCTTCGTAATCCTCTTCCTCGTAGTCCTCTCCGGATTCATACTCTGCTTCTTCGTAATCCTCTTCCTCGTAGTCCTCTTCGGATTCATACTCCGCTTCTTCGTAATCTTCCTCTTCGTAATCTTCCTCTTCGTAGTCCTCTTCTTCGTAATCTTCTTCCTCGTACTCGTCATCATCCACAGTTAATGACTCTACAAGTGCACCCATATTCTCAATCGGTTCTTCTTCAAATGCTTCTTCCTCTTCGACCGGCTCTTCTGCTTTTGGCTCTTCTTCTGCCGCACTGCCTTCCGCTTCATTTTCAATATCATCAATCAGACGCTGTATTTCGTCTGGCAAAATAGATGCTGTGTCCTGCAGTTTCTTCTGAGCTTTCTCGATAATCTTCTGAGCGCTTTCATTTCGTCTGGCTTCTTCATTCGCCTCCACGATCTCTTTTTGTTTCGCTTCCCAGCCTTCTAAAATCTCCTCGATACTCATCTGACCCGTGATCTGCTTTTCCACTGGCCGCTCTTCTTCTGTCTCTAAAATGTCACTTGCCATTTCCAGGTCGCTTTCAACCTCTGCCGTACTTGCCGGCGCTTCTTGTCTCTCCTGCTCTTCTGCAGTTTTTTCCTCAGCTTCCTTTACCGGTGCTTTTTTCTTTTTGTCTTCAAAACGCTGTTCATATTTTTCCTTCTGCAATGGCGTCAGCGGTTTATAACGCATCTTCAATTCCATAGCCTTATAAACATATTTCCCCTCACTAAACCAAAGAATCAAGTCATCGCATTCTTCGAGACATTCCGCTGTTCTTCCCGCTTCATGATACAATTTTGCCAGCTCATATGCCCACTTTTCTATGTACTCTGCTTTTTTAAACTCCTCCAAAGCATCGATCTGCTGCTCCACCGGAGCTTTCTGTGCTTTCAGGATCTTGTAACGTAAAATGAACTGATTCGGATCCTTTGGCGCTACTCCTATAAATTCCTCATAACAATCCATTGCCTCACTGATGTCATTCATTTTCAATGCAAGGATTCCCAGTCTGTAAACAATCTTTCTGCTGCTTGGTGCACGGTCATAAGCGATAAATAATACATCTCTGCTCTTCTGATATTCCCCATTCACCTCATAAATCTCACTTACAGAATTCAGCATAGGAATATTTTTCACTTTACGCCAGTCTATTGTATCCGCAATTTCCATTGCTTTATCATAGGCTTTCTTGTTTACATACTCAAGCATTTGCTCTGTTTTTACGCGATATTCATATTTATCCAACGTTCTCACCTCTATTAATTATTTTTATTTCTTGTTTTTATCTGGCTGCGTTTTTCTTTTTTGTCACACTAAGAAGTAGACAAATTCACACATACAGTTTAGCATAGCCATTGTGTAATGTCAAAAAATAAACCGTTACAATTCACAAATTATAACGGTTTATCATTTATTCAGTTTTATTAAATTCATGTTTTTTATATATACCGGAGGAAATTTATATATTGTATTCCTGTAAGCCCCATCTTTTATTCAGCGAATATTTTACATATTCTGTCGAACTTATTTTACCTTCTACTCGGCTATTCCTATCTATAACTTTTCAGGTCTTAAACCCTTTTCTTTTTCTTATTTAGCTATTCCGTCTATAACCTTTCCCTGAATGGTAAAATATATATCATGAAATCTTTTAGCTTATGTTTCTTTACACATTCTCTAAACTTTTCAATTGTGGTATATTTTCAATATGTCTGCAAATCCTCTTACATATTCTCTATTCCAGTTTCCCTTCTCCGGTTCCCTTTTTTTAAATTACTGGATTTTTATCTTTTTCTATCTATGGTAAAGGCTTCTATCACAGGATTTTTCATTTGCCATACCACCAACATATTGAATATTATTTTCTAAACTGTCCAAGGGTAAAAGCCTCCTCTCTTTCAAATTCATTTTCCAAGAAATACTTCTTACTTGAAAACTTCGCTCTTCCTGATTTCGGATTTCCTCTGAAAACACATCCCCCACTTCAATCATTTCCTTTCTCGTCAGAAATAATATATATCGGAGAACTTTTCATTCTATCTTACTTGGAATATGAAGTTCCCGTTTCGGATGTTTTCTTTGGGATTGATATTATAATAGCACCGGGTCTTTTATTTGTCAACACTTTTTTAAATTTTATTTTTAGTATTTTATTTATTTTTCAACGTAAATATTGTTTTCCGAATATTCAGACTTCTTTTCATGTGAAGAAATATAACAGCATAGAGTTAGGGGCACAGTTCAAAACTGCGCCCCTAACTCTATCTATCCGTATTTTATTAATAAGATTTTCCCCAGTAAGCCATATGTTTTGCCGGTTTCCCGCAGAAAATACAGGTATCAGAAATCATCTCTTCGTCTTCGATGAGACATCTTGTAGACGCTCCGCCTGTTACCGCTTTGATTTCATCCTCACAAGCTTCGTCTCCACACCAGCAGGCTTTTACAAAGCCGCGGTTATTCTTAAATTTTTCAATAATTTCTTCCATCGTGACCGCTGTGTCAATATGGTTATTCAGGAATTCTTCTGCTTTCTTATACATATCGCTTTGAATCGTTTCAAGAATTTCACGAAGCTTTACTGCGATCTCATCCAAAGATACCACGATTTTTTCACGTGTATCACGGCGTACCACAACAACCTGATTATTCTCGATATCTTTTGGCCCGATTTCAATACGGGTCGGAATACCAAGGATTTCCTGCTCAGAGAATTTCCAGCCAGGACTCTTTTCAGATGCGTCGATTTTCACTCGGTATCCGGCTTTCTTTAACTCATCCAACAATTCATAGGCTCTGTCAAGCACTCCTTCTTTATGCTGTGCAATCGGAATCACACGGCATTCTACCGGTGCTACGCGCGGCGGCAATACAAGCCCGTCATCATCCCCATGAACCATGATAAGACCACCGATACTTCTTGTAGACCATCCCCAGGATGTCTCATATACGCTTTGAAGTTCATTATTCTTGTCAATATATTTAATACCAAACGCATCCGGGAAGGAACTTCCGAAGAAATGACTCGTTGCTGACTGCAGCGCCTTTCCATCATGCATTAATGCTTCGATTGTATAAGTATCCTGCGCTCCGGCAAACTTCTCGTTCTCTGCTTTTCTTCCGGATACGAATGGGATTGCCATCGTCTCTCTGTAGCAGTCTTCGTATACATGAAGCATCTGGATCGTTCTCGCTTCTGCTTCTTCATATGTTGCATGAATCGTATGACCCTCCTGCCACAAAAACTCCCTGGAACGAAGGAACGGCCTTGTTGTCTTTTCCCAGCGAAGTACAGAACACCACTGATTCCATACCTTCGGCAAGTCTCTGTATGACTGTACAGTCTTCGCCCACAGATCACAGAACATTGTCTCTGATGTAGGACGGATACACAATCTTTCCTGCAATTTTTCCATGCCGCCATGTGTGACCCATGCCACCTCAGGTGCAAATCCTTCTACATGATCTTCTTCTTTCTTAAGCAAATTTTCGGGAATTACGGTTGGAAGATATACATTCTCAACGCCCGTTTCTTTAAAACGTCTGTCCAAATCCGCCTGAATCAACTCCCAAATTGCATATCCATTCGGAAGATAATTAAGGCACCCTTTTACACTCGAATAATCGCAAAGCTGTGCCTCACGAATAACATCTGTATACCACTGCGCAAAATCCACATCGCGTGGTGTAATGTTTTTGACTAATTTTTCTTTTGCCATGTTTTATCTCCTTTTCACTGCCACCATTAAATCGTATTCTACTCAAAATAAATTTTATTGTCAAGTTATCTCATCAGGATATATACAAAAAACGACACATACATCAAAAGGAAAACGATGCCCTCTTTTTTGCTGATTTCTCCCTTGCTAAGCGTCATGCCATATCCTATGACACTTACAATAGCAAGGATGATCGTATCGCAAATTGCCGTCATCTGCACAGTAATCGGTAAAATTGCGCAGGATGCCCCCACGATCAGTAAAATATTAAACAAATTGGAACCCACTACATTCCCAAGCGCCAAATCATTTTCTCCCTTTTTCGCCGCTACCAAAGAAGTCACAAGTTCCGGAAGCGACGTTCCCAAAGCTACAATCGTAAGACCGATAAACGTCTCGCTAAGCCCGAAGGTTCTCGCGATATCTGTTGCACTCTCCACAACCAAGTCTCCGCCAATAATAATTCCGGCAAGCCCTGCCAGAATATAAACACTGCTTTTTGCCGGTGACATTGCCTTTATTTCCTCTTCCTCGTTCTCTTTATAATCATTACGGTACTTCAGTGCATCTCTTACCGCATTCGCCACAAATACAGCAAACAGCACCAGAAGAACGATTCCATCCACTCGTCCCAGTATAAATTCACCGCTTCCGCCAAGCAGTTCTTTTATAGAAAGCGGTATCATCATCACCAACAATATAATCGTTGCAATAATAGAAAACGGAAACTCTTTTTTCAACACGGAAACATTCGCCTTGATCGGACAGACAAACGCACTCGCGCCAAGCACTACAAGAAGATTAAAAATATTGGAACCAATCACATTGCTAACCGCCAAATCATTTTTCCCCTGCAGCGCTGCGGTAATACTTACGGACGCCTCCGGCATGCTTGTCCCAAATGCAACCACCGTAAGGCCAATTACAATTGCCGGAACTTTTAAAAGCTTTGCAACACTCGAACTTCCGTCCACAAAAAAATCTGCTCCCTTAATTAACAGGATAAATCCTATTATCAACATCAGATAAGTCATCTTTTTTCTCCTTTTAAACTCAAATTCCCCAATTCCCCATAGAACAAAGAATGTGCTTCGCACATTCTTGCGCCTGCGGCGGTCGCATACGACAACTTCATTGTACGCCGCAGTGCGCATCCCGCGGAGCGTTTTATGATATTGGGAAAGTACAAACTTTCCCAATATCATAAAAAAAGACCTTATTGCGCTCTAATATGCTCCCTGGCATAACAATAGTAACAGTTCAGCCATAACAGCTCGGATTAGCTGCTTTGCAGCCTATTTCGCCACATACGTGGCTAAATCCTCGC
>ERZ808035.1391-NODE-1391-length-12160-cov-14.285360_pt1 | contig 12160 bp, 11 predicted proteins | sample MGYA00380189_ERZ808035 | MGnify/ENA primary metagenome ERZ808035 (study PRJEB31490, sample SAMN06133407) | mouse gut metagenome | isolation source: M5_1 | host: mice | place: China: Chengdu | collected 2015-05 ...
TCCTGATCTTATAGAAGTAATCAAATAATTCATAATTCAAATTTATTATGACTCTTTCCGAAGAAGTAGCTTCCCTTGAGCGTGCCGCGCACGACCTGATGTATTTGGGCATGGACGGGAGTCCCATTTACAGCGATGACTTGTCCCGCCGCAACAATGAAGTTTACCGCTTGACCACGACATTGTATAATTCCGGTGTCAAAGGTTCTACGGTTGAAGAACAGGGCTCTGTCTGTCTCGCTCTCCTGATGGGCTACAATGCATCGTTTATCGACCACGGAGAAAAGCGCGAACATATCCAGGAAATATTGGATCGTTGCTGGGATATCCTCGATATCCTTCCCGCTTCGCTATTGAAGCTCCGCCTGCTTACTGCCTGCTATGGTGAGGTATTCGACGAGCCTTTGGCCGACGAAGCCCGTGCTATTATCGCTTCTTGGGATTCGGTATCACTTACTACTGAGCAGCAAGAGGCTATCAACGAGTTTGAGACTGTGGTGGATAATCCTTATCCGTGGGAGTATGTTGAAGAATAAATTTGGATGAACGAAAGATAGTGATTTTTTGAGTAAGATACTTATCTGTAAGCACTCAATTTAGGGCTCAAAAATGATATATATCTTTGCTGCCAATCAACAAACAACTGTTATGTATAGCAGCGAAGATTTTGAAAGATTTTGTTTTCAGTACTAAATGGAGGCAGTCCCCCTCTATGGATTATCTTGGCAAATTTTTCACTGGAATTTTTAACGGTCGCAGAGATTTGGGGAGTCTGGTACCGCAAAATATAGACTTGGCTGTATGCCAATAGTTAAGAATCAATCGAATTTAATAACAACTTTTTATGAGGAATCCAGGCAGGTGTCTTATAAAAAGATATGTTTTAAATTGAGTGTTAACACACTTGTACACATTCATATAGTAACAATATATATTTAACCTTTTTCGTAAATTAATTACCCTTGACAATGAATAGAGTTTTCTCTTTTATCGCATTAATAATACTATCTGTGATGCTTTTTTCCAAAGAACAACAAGGGAAACCTTACTCTTTTAATGTCGGTTTAGAATTTAATAGTAAATATGTATGGAGAGGTATTCCTTTTGGTGATTCACCCGTAGTTTTTCCGTCTATTGGTTTTCAATATAAAAACTTATGTATATCGGCTGTTGGGGGATATGCTCTTAATGGTAGTCATTCTGAGGTAGACTTGTTTCTTACATATATGGTAGGCGATTTTACAATAGGGCTTGGAGATTATTTTTTTCCAGAGGAAGGGAGAGAGAAAAATAATTATTTGAATTTCAAAAAGAAAGAAACTTCTCATACAGTAGAAGCTGATGTAACTTATGCTCCATTCCAATTACCTTTTTGGATAACAGCTTCAACCTATGTGTATGGGAATGATCGTAAAATGAATGAGAAAAATTATTATTCCACTTATTTTGAATTAGGATATTATAAAAACTTCTCTGCCGATAGTAAATTGAGTTTTATTTTGGGATTTACTCCTGCTGCAGGTTTCTATTCTGAAAATTTCAATGTAGTGAATACAGCTGTAAAGTATGACACTTATATCCCATTTAATAATTATAAGTTACCTGTTAGTGGCTCTTTTGTACTAAATCCAAACACAGAAAAAGTTTTTCTCACATTTTCAATTTATTTGACTAAATAATCTTATATAATTAATTTGTATTATGCTGAATAAAGGACGCGTCTATACTGCTGGTGTTTTTGATTTATTTCACGCCGGTCACATGGAGAGTATTATGAAAATACTCAATCAATTTCCAGATCAAGTATTGATTATTGGAGTTGCTACTGATAAATATACGAAATCTTTTAAAAGAACACCGGTGCAAACGTGTTCGGAGCGAATTCATACTATTGAATCGATATTTTCTACTAATGAAAAGGTAATGGTTATTCAAGATCCATTAGAGACTTATGCAGATAACTATGAAAAATGGTTTTATGAAAAATTTGGTATCACTGACCACTGCCAAGGTACAGATTTTGATGAGAATCCTAAAGTGTATGAATATATAAAGTCTATCAATGGCTTTCATCTGATGGGACGTAGTGAATTAATGTCGACTACAGAGTTGATTAATAAGTTGACTCCTTCTCATGTAATAAAGCTGGATGGAGATACAAACCAAAATTTTCGTTTAGGTAACATTGTAATTAAAGAAGTGATACACGGCGATACCGAGTTTATGGATGATGCTTATACTCAACTTCTTAATAATGAATTATTTGGGGTTACTAATTATCAACGTTTTGGTAAATTAGTATTTCTGCCATTTATAGAAGGAAATGTGACTCCTAAAGTATCTGTTCACGATGTCGTATCTCTATCTGAGCAAATAAGTAAATCTGGGCTGAAGCCTAAAATATCTTTATTGGATGTATTTCAGAAATATAATTTTGTTCCTGATGGTAAACTGTATACTGAGTTATTAAAGGATGTCACTGTCGTGTGTCATGGTGATATGGCATATACCAATTTGGTAAAGGGACAAACAGGCTTAATCCCGATAGATTGGGAATTTTTGTGTTATGGAGTAAAATATTGGGATTTAGGTTGTTTCTTAGCGTCTCTGTATATTTACGGTCATTCGGATTGCGAAAATATATATTCAAAAATAGCTGAAACCAAAGACCTGAAATCGGCAATGCTCGCAACTTTGCTTCTCTGTGACTATTGGCTTGCATGGAGCGTGTCAACCGAATATGATTATTTCACAAAGGAATTGACAGAGTTAAGAGAATATTTATTTACTAAATATATTCTTCTAAATAACGATGAAAGCAAAAACGATATCTGATGTTAGGGGAGGGTATCTCCTTGGAATATTATCCGGCATGACATGGGGATTAGACACTGTGTTGATTGGTGTTATCATGTCTATAGCTCCTTTTACTACATCTGCTTTGTTACTCGTATCAGGAGTTTTTGTTTGCAGTTTCTTTCATGATGCTTTTGCGGCGATGTGGATGACACTGCTTTTAACCTATAAAAAGCGAATACAATTATTAGTATCTAAAGTAAAGACGCGCGACGGGTTATTTTGTGCCTTAGGTGCTATTCTTGGTGGTCCTATTGGCATGAGTTTTTATATGTTGGCAATAAAGAACGCAGGTCCTGCTTATACAGCTACTATTACGAGTAGTTATCCCGCTTTAGGTGTTGCTTTGGCAGTTGTTTTTCTGAAAGAGAAACTTTCTATGAAAGGGTGGTTTGGACTCTTGGTCTGCATATCCGGAATTATTTGGCTAAGTTATGAACCAGTAGAGTCGGCCTTGTCTCCAAGTGTATATATGGGGATTTTATTTGCCATAGTAAGTGCATTTGGTTGGGCTCTGGAAAGCGTTGTTTGTGCTTATGGGATGAAAAGTGGCAACGTTACTCCAGAAATGGCGTTGACAATAAGAGAGTTGTCTTCATTTGTAACTTATGGCTGTTTGATAGTTCCATTATTTTGTGGTGGATATCATGGAGTAATTGAAGTTATTACTTCTAATGCTATGTTCTGGTTGTTGTTGACTGCTTTAATAGGTGTCACTTCATACTTGGCATGGTATAAATCAATTGATACGATTGGTGCTTCAAGAGCTATTTCTTTAAATGTAACTTATTCATTTTGGACAATTCTATTTAGTGTTCTTCTCTTTGGTGGTACGTTTTCTATAAAGATGCTGATTTGTAGTTTATTGATTATTGGAGGTGTTACATTGGCTGTTGGGAAACCGAAGAATGTTTTGAAAATGGTAATAAATGAATAAAAATAGAATAATGAGTAATGATTTAAAACAAATAACGCCTGAGGATTTAAAAGCTGTTCAGCTAGATATACTGGATAAGGTAGCCCAGTTTTGTGAGACCAATGGTATCGTTTATTTTCTGGGATACGGTACGCTGATTGGTGCTGTAAGACACCAAGGGTATATCCCTTGGGATGACGATATAGATATCTGTATGCCAAGAGAGGATTATGATAAATTCATAAATCAATTCGATGAGGGTAATAGTGATTACGGCGTAAAGGCATTGGTAAATGAGAAAAATATCCCTTATCCTTTTGCGAAGGTATATAATAAGAAAACAGTATTGGAAGAGTTCTCGGATGCTGAAGAAATTAGTATAGGTGTAAATATTGATTTGATGCCGATTGATAATGTTCCATCTGATAAGTACAAAAGATGTAGGCAAATTAGTACCATTTGTATTCTAAATAAAATATTGAGTATTAAGTTGGTGAAGGTATCAGAAAAACGTGGGCAACTTAAAAATATGCTGTTGATGCTGCTAAAAATGTTTTTCGCTACATTTTCTATTAATTTTCTGATTACACGCATAGAGAAAGTAAGTCGGAGATATAATGGCGTTAAAGCAGAATATGTTGGAGATATTGTTTTTGGAAATTCAAGGACTTTTATTTTAAAAGAACAGTTGTTTAATACAATAAAATGTGAGTTTGAAGGTCGGAAGTTTAATATTCCTATGGGGTATGATGAGTGGTTAACAAAATGGTATGCTGATTATATGAAAATTCCTCCCTTAGAACAGCGAGTGACACATCATGCTTTTATTGCATATTGGAAAGGTGAACCAGCATTGTGAAAGCGCAGTTTAGAATTGAAGGTTTTAACAAATGGATGAATTGATTTTTTGGTTTGAAACACCACCGAAAGTGAGTAAGGGTGCTTTTAATTTTGTTGCAAATAATTGGGGAAATAAGGTCCTTTTTATATGTAACGAAGATTATCCTGAATATAGAAAAGCTGCTAATTGGGACGATGGTGATTACGGGAAAGCGGAACTTCTTTTTTTATCTGGTCAAGACGACGAACGAGCATATATTAAACATATATTTGATATCTATCCGGATGCAGTACATGTAATCAGTGGTTTTTGTAATACAGTACAATTCAAAATAAGACCATTTCTTTTCCGTTCGGGCATTAAGGCTGTTGCCTTTTCTGAAATGCCTGATAAAATGGGAGGGATGGTAGAGTCGCTGATTCGGGAGCTCTACTTTCTAATTAAATATAAAAGGATACATCGGCTGTTTTCGCCTTATATAAAAGCTTTTTTTCCTATGGGAGCGAAAGGAATGGATGTATTTGCCCGCTATAATTGGGATAGAGATAAAATGTTTCCCTTTATGTATTGTCCTGTCAATCATTTTAATATTGAAAAAGTACATGAAAGGAAACTTCATACACAATTGAAGTTTTTATATGTGGGGCGATTCTACTTCAAGACAAAAGGTGTAGATGTTTTAATGAAAGCTTGTGATAACTTGAAAGGAGATTGGCAGCTTGATATGGTTGGTGGATATGGAAAAAATAAGGTAGAAGTAGAAAACTGGATTGAGACTCATCCTAAAGTTAATTATCTGGGTAAATGGGATTCTACGGAAGTGGCTAATAGAATGTCCGGTTATGATGTGGTAGTGGTACCCAGTAGATATGATGGCTGGAATTTACTTTCGAATGAATCAATCTATGCAGGAGTAGGCGCTATTGTTACCGATAAAGCGGTAAGCGATGAAATTATACGTGAAGGAAACACGGGAATAATAGTGAAGGCGGGCAGTCATAAAGAGTTGGCACAAGCAATGCAATATGCAATTGATAATAGGAATATAGTAGAAGAGTGGAAGCTTAATACGGCTAATTTTTATGCTAATATATCCCCTGAAACTGTTGGCCACTATTTTATAGATGTATTGAAATATACATTTTATAACAGTGAGATCAAACCTCGTTGTCCATGGTTAAAGCAGTAGTAAGATTTACTAAGAAAAATCATTTTTCTTTAGTTGTTTTTTTTGTTTTATTGCTTATGTATGCTATACATGATGTGTCGACAAGTGCACAAGCAGGAGTGAAAGAAGCAAACCGTGGAACGGCACATTTATATCTGATTGTTTTGATTGCTTATATGACTATCGTTACTTTGAAAATGACAAAATTCAGGTTGTTGGACGATCGGATTTCTTATGCTGTTTTTTCTATTCTTATATGGGTGTGTTGTGTCAATCTGATAAATGGTGCTTCTTTTTGGGAGTCGATGATATATATAGCTTTTTCTTTTTGGTGGTTGGTTGTTTATAAATTTTCTACTTTTTACTGTTTGAATTACTATAAATCGGCTAAGTTATTCAAAGTGATTGTTTATATGATATTTATAGTTTATGTATTGGTAAATCTATATTCCAGATTTATGATTATGGTAAATTTTGAACGTGACAATGCAGTTACTGGATATATTTATTATGTAGTGACTTTTCTACCTTTTATAATGCTTGTCAGTAATAGGATATGGCAAACTATTCTTTTAGGCATATTATTAATAATGACTATTACTTCACTAAAAAGAGGAGCAATAATAGTATTGCCACTGATGCTGATTGTGTATTTCTATCTGCAAGCTAAATTACGAAATAATATAGTGTTGTTCTTTAAGAAAATGATTCTCTTTGTGATGATATTATTACCTGTTTTGATGATTGTAGACAGTAAATCCGATCATTTTTTATCAGCAAGGTTTCAAAGTGAGGAGTTGCAAAGCGGATCTGGCAGGGATGTCTTATATGAAACAGCGATTCATTCAATTATGGATAGAGATTTTGTCACATTCTTTATTGGTACAGGTAGTGGCTCTTCAGTAAAGCTTCTGGATACGGGAGTGCATAATGAATGGTTGGAGATCTTGTTCTCTTTTGGTTTTATGGGGGTTATCTTATATCTGTCGTTTTTGGCTTCTCTTATCGCCAAATTCAGGTATCTCAAAAGGATAAAGTCAGAGTATGCTCCTCATTTCGCAATGGTCATAGTTTATATTTTTATGGTGGGACTGTTTGGTGCTTTTTATTGGGTTCATAGTGCTTTCTTTATTTTTTTGACACTGGGATATTTGAACTATTTGGAAAAAAACGAAAAAATGAAAATAGAGAAATGAGAGTAAATATCATAGATAAAAGTGCTTGTTGCGGATGTACTGCTTGCCAGAGTAAATGCCCAAAGAATGCTATAAATTTGATAGCTGATGATGAAGGGTTTAAATACCCCGTTGTGAATGATGAATTATGTGTGGAATGTGGGCTTTGTGTTGCTGTATGTCCAATGATCTCGAAAGTAGAACATTTGCGAGATAATGATTTTCAGCCGAATGTTTATATGGTAAAAAATAAGTCGGATGAAGTACGGTATAAAAGCTCAAGTGGTGGAGTGTTCACCGCTCTTTATGAATCTGTTATACAAAAAGGAGGTGCTGTGTATGGGGCAAGGTATGAGAAGGAGTATTTTTTTAAAGTAAAACATGATAGAGCTACTACCATACAGGAATGTGAGCAGTTTCGAAAATCGAAGTATGTTCAAAGCGATCTTTCTGGAGTCTTCGAAGTTATAAAAGATGATTTGAGTAATGGTCGAAGAGTACTTTTTTCTGGTACGCCCTGTCAAGTTTCCGGTTTGAGGTTGTATTTAAGAAATATCAATATTGATAACTTATATATAGTGGATATGATTTGCCATTCTGTTCCGAGCCCTCTTCTTTGGGAAGAATTTATTAAATATATAGGAATAAAACATGGAAGCCAAGTGATAGATTTCACTTCACGATATAAGAAGGCCGGATGGCATACAAACTATAATTGTTATGTATTGAAAAATGGGAAAAAGTATTATCGCAATAAGTTAAGCTGTAATCATCACAGTTTATTTAATGCTAAATTGATTTCTCGTCCTTGCTGCTATAGTTGTAAGTTTACTGACTTACCACACACCGGAGATCTTACTATGGCAGATTTCTGGGGAATAGAAAATGTTGATAAGGCTTTTGATGATAACAAAGGAGTATCAGCTTTAGTGATCAACACACCGAAAGGAAGGCAGTTATTTGAAAAAATAAAAGATAAACTTGTTTGTCAACCTTCAACTGCTCAAACAATTCTTGCTTACAATCATTCTGAATCTATATCAATGAACCCTAAGCGAGATCAGTTTTGGGAAGATTATAGAAATTGGGGATATTTGTATGTCGCAAAAAAATATGCAGATTATTCTTATTCTAGAAGGTTGGTTTGGTATTTGAAGAAAATGGTTCGAAAATACATGCCTTCTGTGATTTTGCATAGACTGTTGAAGAAATAAAAATGAGATTACAGTCGCTGAGAGTCGGAGTAATTATATCATATATTACTACTTCGTTTTCTATCATTTCCGGACTTGTTTATACGCCTTATTTAATAAGAACTTTAGGGCTTTCCGATTATGCTATTTATATATTGGTATTTTCTGTTATATCGTATTTTTCTGTAGATTTTGGTTTAGGTGCATTTCAAACGCGGAATATTTCACGATTGATTGCAGAAGGGAAGAAAAAAGAGATTCCCAATCTGTTGGGAGTAACAACAAAACTCTATTTGTTGATTGATGTTGTACTTCTGTTGTTACTATTGCCGATTTATTTCTTTTCTGATCGTATTTTTACAGAGTTGACTCCTCTTGAATTATCAAAGTTTAAAGCTGTTTTTGTCTATTGTGTTTTTTATATTATATGCTGTTTCCCATTATTGCCACTGGACGGCATATTTATCGCTTACAAGAAGTATGCTTTGTCCAATATAATTGAACTAACCTATAGAGTACTGAATTTTGTATTATTAATATCTGTTTTATTTTATGGATTTGGTTTGTATAGCGTAGTATGCGTTTCTGTGTTAGTGAATATCTTTTTCCGTTTGGTAAGGCTAAGTTATGTGATTTCGAAGCTCAAACTGAGAATTAATTTATTGTATTTCGACAAGAGCTTATTAAAGACTATCTGGGATTTTTCTTCGTGGGCAACTATTGGCGTGATTGCAGATAAATTTTTCTTTGCAATTATTCCTATGCTTATGAGTGCTTTTACAACTACTCGTGAGGTTGCCTTTTTTGCGATCGTAATTTCTATTGAAGGATATGTCTTGTCTATTTCAAGAGCCATGAATAATGCCTTTATTCCGCAAATAATGAGCTTGATTGTTACTGATGCTCCCAGTGAGGCTTATCATAACTTATTGGTAAAGGTAGGTCGGATAAATTTGTATGTAGTTGGGTTTATTATAACAGGGCTGTTTAGTTTTGGATTCGAGTTCTTAAAGTTCTGGTTGGGTGAAGGGTTTTCAACCTCTTATTATGCAATGGTTATTGTTTTGTTGCCTTGCTTATTTCATTTGACACAGAATATAGCCGAGGAGCTTATTATAGCACATAATAAAATGAAATTCAGAGCCATTGTTAATATAGTGGGCAGTGTTTTAAGTGTATTGTTTATTGTTATTTTATCACCTGTATATGGTGCAATTGGGGTTGCGATAAGTGTTGCCATTAGTTTTATTTTAGCGCACAATGTTCTTGCAGATATATTTTATAAAAGATTGTTTAATATCAATATTTTGTCTTATTTTCAGAACTGTCATTTTAGGATTTTGCCGATTTATATACTAATGTTTTTGCTTGCTGTATTGATAAATAATATTGTTTCTAGTCAAAATATAGCTGTTTTCTTATTAAAGGTAGTTGTCTGGTCTCTATTAACTTCACTTTTACTGTGGAAATACAGTTTCAATACTGATGAAAAGAATTATGTGGAAAAAATAATAAAAATGAAATGAGGAAAATTGCCATCTTAAGTTTTTTTAGAAGTGCCAATTACGGGGCTGTGTTGCAAGCTTTGGCTTTGCAGGTAAATGTAAATAAGTTAGGTTACCAATCAGAATATTTATCTTTTGAAATGTGGGAACATAAATTTGTTTTCCGTGATATTTTTAGATTTGCCTATAATAATTTTGTGAGAAGTTGGTTAGGGTTTAAGCGAAGAAAAGCAAAATGTTTTAAGTTTGTTGATGAATATTTATTTTATTCCGAACCCTTGAAGTTGAGTTATCAGATAGAAGAGTTAGAAATGAAGTATGATGGATTTCTTGTTGGTAGTGATCAGGTTTGGAATCCATATTTCTATAATGAATCTAATGGTTTTTATTTGCTGGATTTCATTTATTCAAAACCCAAAATGTCTTATGCGACGAGTTTTGCTGTGAACGAATTGCCTAAGAGTCTTACACAAAGATATAAAAAATCTTTGTCCTCATTTAAGTTTTTATCTTCTAGGGAGAGTTCGGGTTGCAGCATTATTTCGAAGCTTGGAATGAGTAGTCAGAATGTATTGGATCCGACTCTTTTACTGAATGGGGAAGAATGGAAAAAATATTTTGTAAATGCTCCGTATTCATTCCATTATGTATTGTGTTATATAATGCCGGGTGACAATGCGATAGACTCCTTAATAAAAGAAGTAGCTTGTGCTATTGGCTCGTCTTTTCAAATTATTATTATTGGTGATAGGGAACATAAAAGAATATCACTTAAATATAAATATATCTGTGATGTTGGGCCGTCTGAGTTTTTGAATTTGATGTATAATGCTGCATGTGTAGTGACTAATTCTTTTCATGGTACATGTTTTTCAGTGAACTTCAATAAACCTTTTTATACAATATTAAACTCTACAAATAAGAGGAATTCACGGGTTACTGATTTATTGTACAGTTTAGACCTATCTACGCAAATAATTTATACGGATATTGAAAAGCAAAGTAAGATACCGAAATGTATTCCTGAATTGAATTATCGTAAAGTAAACGGACAATTAAACTTGCTTCGGAAACAAAGCCTTGAGTATTTGCAGGATTCACTATCTTTAATGTTTGACTGATGAAGTTGCTACAGATAAATTCAGTTGTTAATACCGGATCTACTGGCCGAATAGTAGAGGATATTGCTTTACTTGCTATGAAAAATGGTTGGGAGAGTTATGTTGCGTATGGGCGCAATTCTCAAGAATCTCAATCTGAAACTATAAGAGTAGGTAATTGTTTTGATAAGGTTTGTCATGGAATAGGAACTCGTTTGTTCGATCGGCATGGATTGGTTTCGAGAGCAGCGACAAAAATCTTGATTCGTAAGATAAAAAAGATGAAGCCTGATATTATTCATATACATAATATTCATGGCTATTATTTGAATTATCCTCTTTTGTTTAATTACCTATCGGATTCTGAAATTCCAGTCGTTTGGACGTTGCATGACTGCTGGTCTTTTACGGGTCATTGTACTTATTTTTCATTTATTGGGTGTGATCGTTGGAGAACAGGCTGTTTTAGCTGTCCTCAGAAAAAAAAATATCCGGGTAGTTTATATGTGGATAGATCATATAAAAACTATATTGACAAAAGAACTAATTTTAATCTATTGAATAATTTAACTTTAGTACCTGTGTCAAACTGGCTAAAAGAACTTGTTAAAGACTCTTTTCTTTCAAAACACGCTATTCAAAGAATTTATAATGGAGTTGATACTATGACTTTTAGTATAGATAAGCAAGCTGCATGGGCTGTTCGTGAGAGGTATTCGTTACAAGATAAAATTATTCTGTTAGGTGTGGCAACCGCATGGGAAGACCGAAAGGGGTTAACTGACTTTATCAAATTATCAAAAAGTTTACCCGGGAATTTTAAAATAGTTCTTGTTGGATTATCTCTCTCTCAATTAAAACAATTACCTATTCAGATATTGGGATTGCCAAGAACTGAGAGCCTTACCGAATTATCAGCTTTATATAATGCGGCGGATATTGTATTGAATCTTTCATCTGAAGAAACATTTGGACTTACTACTGTTGAAGGTTTTGCTTGTGGTACTCCTGGCATTGTGTATAATTGTACTGCTAGCCCTGAATTAATAACTGATGAGACTGGAGTAGTTGTAGAACGTGGTGATTTAACAGTATTGTTGAATGCAATTCATCTGATTGTTGAGAAAGGGAAATCGTTCTATTCAGTAGCCTGTAGACAACGTGCTTTGGATTATTTTGGAAAGGAAGATCGATATGCGGAGTATATTGAATTGTATAATAAATTAGTAAATTAATATAATTATGTCTATCTTTAAAAACAAGTGCCTCCTTATTACTGGCGGTACTGGTTCTTTCGGCAATGCCGTACTACGTCGTTTTCTTGATTCCGATATCAGGGAGATTCGTATATTCTCTCGTGATGAAAAGAAACAAGATGATATGCGTCACCATCTTCAGAATCCCAA
>ERZ808035.1393-NODE-1393-length-12136-cov-4.486027_pt1 | contig 12136 bp, 10 predicted proteins | sample MGYA00380189_ERZ808035 | MGnify/ENA primary metagenome ERZ808035 (study PRJEB31490, sample SAMN06133407) | mouse gut metagenome | isolation source: M5_1 | host: mice | place: China: Chengdu | collected 2015-05 ...
TGGTGGCTCTAAAGTGTTAAAATCCGAGGTGGCTCTCAAGCGATAAAACGGTGGCTCCGAAGCGTTAGAATATTCAGCAAAGGTCACGCCGGAAAACTTCTCATCCGAAAGGCTGAAATCTGTCACTGTCCGCGTCTGCATCACGGACTGCACGGGGGATTTCTACATCACGGATATCCTCCTGCAGGGCGGGCCGGTGGCAATGGGATGGGTGGGGCATCCCTCGGAACTGAGGTGGACGCTGGATGGCTGAGTTTGTAAGGCTTGCGGAAGTGGTCCATAAGAAAAAGGATATGCGCATCGTGAGCGTGACGGTAATTCCCACCATTGCCGACTGCTCCGGGCGCATCTGGTTTACCGACCTCCAACTGCAGGAAGGGCCGGGCCTTGCGGGATATGCCCCGCACAGGTCAACCTGCCTGCAGAAGCTCCGGGAGGATGGCGGGATTAAGTCTCCCGTGTGGTTCAACGGCGTGGTGCGCTCGGAGGAGACGGTCATCCTCTTTAACCTGGGAGAGACCTCCGCACCGTTAGATATCCACATCTACCCGAAATCCGATATGGCGGCGGGGACGGTGCGGCTTGCCCAGGGCGTGGGCGGCCAGAGGGTGTCTTTTCCCGATGCCGTGAATGCGGAGGATGATATTGCGCTGCTTGCTGAAAGCAGGGAGTGTACACGGAACGGTGCAGCATTTCAGAAAGAGGGATTCTACCAGTACAGCGCCGCATGGGATTCCAAGCATAAGGTAACGCTGGAAAGTGGGAAAACGGCGAGGCTATTGTTTACGATGCAGGAGATGCAGGAAGGGGGCGGGGCATTCTGATGGACACACTCAAAGGAAAGCAGATCATGGTATGGACGTTCATGGGCAATACAAGGATGTACCAGGCGCTCCGGGATTACGGCGACCGCATCAGCCAGATCGGGCTGTTTTCCTTCAAGGTCAGGGTGACCGGGGAAATCTACGAGAGCGGCGTTTCCATTGCGGAAGGCTCCACCATGCGGACATATATCCGGAAGTGGCCGCACATCAAGTGGCTGCTGACCGTGGCGAATGACGGCACGAACAGCATCTTCAAGGCGCTGCGGGAGAACACGGACGGGGCGCAGGATAAGTTCCTCTCGGAGCTTGTGCGGATCATGGAGAAATACCCGTGGTGTGACGGCGTGGACATCGACCTGGAAAAAGGGGATGATTACTCTACGGCGGCGAAGTCTACGGCTATGTTTCGCAACATTTACAATATCGTGAAATCCTACAACCCGGCAAAGCTGATGAACATCTGCCTGCCGGGGATGGACAGCATTAACGGTTCTGTCGGCGGGGAGAATTGGTGTGTTTACGGCGACCTAAACAATTACTGCGATACTGCCTCCATCATGAGCTACGGCATGGCATGGGCGGGCAGTGCGCCGGGGCCGGTGTCCCCGCGCTCATGGCTGGAGGGCATCTACGATTACGCCGTAAAAGTGATGGACCCGGATAAAGTGTTTTTAGGGATGCCCGCTTACGGGTGGAACTGGCGGATACACGATACGCCAAAGAATATGGGCGTGACTTACCGGGGGACTTCCAACACCTACTATGCCGCACAGCTATGGATGACGGGCGGCTACAACTTCACGGATGATAAGCCGCCGCAGCCCTTCATCCCCATTGTGGCTTATTGGGATGATTACGATAAGGTTCCGTGGGCGCTTCCCCATGTGTACGACTACATGGAGGGGCGGGACGCAGTTTCCCATGATTATCCGCTGCTTGCCGGCACCTACAACCGCAGGCATTATCTTACCGCCTACGGCAAGGAGCAGAAGACGGAATTTGAAAATATCCTTGTTGACCGGAGTGCAGATAATCCGTCAAGTGCGACAGGCATTATTTCCATTGAAAACGGCGTGGCGGTGCTTGGGGATGAAGGCTCGGCAACGTACCAATTTAGTGTATCTTCGGCGGGAACCTATGATGTGGCGGTGCGTATCTGTTATCCGTTTTGGGATAAGAATGGTATCTACATTTCGCTTGACGGAACGACATCGCATTTCACGGAAAGCCGCCTGTGGTGGCCGTACTGGAGGACTTCCTTCTGGACGGCGCTTGCAAAGGGAATATCGCTTTCGGCGGGGACGCATACCATCAAAATATCCGTGGACGTGAAGGGCGTGCAGTTTTATGGTTTCCGTGTCTGCAGCTCTTTTTTCGAATATCCGTCTGCGGGTGAAGCGGTCTATACACTTGCTCCGAGGAAATTTAAGGACGTGGACGGGAATATGGCGCAGCCAGATAAAGGCTTCAAGCTGACGCTGGAAATGCTCCGCAGGAAGCCGGATTCAGCACTCATCTGGTACGAGGATTTCCGGGACGAAAATCCCCTGCCGGAAAGCTACTGGATGACGCTCTCCGGCAAATGGGAGGTGTGGCGGGAGGGTTACGAAAACCGGCCGTACTCTCAGCTTGAGGGGAGCGGTCAGCTTGCATGGAAGTACAGCGAATTCAAAGAACTGCACCTTCGGGCAAGGCTGGCGTTCCCAGCAGGCGGCAGCGGGAAGGCGGGGGTGTTCTGCGGGGATGTTTTCTGCTGTTTGAATTATGACACACAGAGGGTGGAGCTTTACAAAGGCTCCACCCTCCTTGGCAGTTACGGCCAGACCATCAGCCGGACATCTAATGCCGACCTGCGTGGGAACCCCACCATGTACACGGTGGAGATGCGTATCCGTGGGAACAGGGTGCGTGTCTATTCCGGTGCGTCCTATATCCTGCGGTTTACGGCGACAGTCAGCGGCTTTTCCGGCGGCTATGCAGGGTACCGCTCGGATAATAGGACGGTCTGCGAACTGATGAGGCTTGGGGATGCATGGACGTATGAGCCTTACGAGCGGTTCGATGTGCGGATGCCGGACGGCAGTTTTAAATCCTTCGGCCGGATCAGCCGGAGCAATGCGGCGTGGGATGAGGAATTCCAGGTGTTCACGCTGACTGCTGATGTGGAGGAAAGTTCTACCCGCAGCGAGGACATTTCGATGGATTATGATTTTTTCCATTCAGATCTGATGGAGATATCCTGCGGGAACAACTACACGGCGGAGGTCATTCCGAGGGACATCAACATCTGGATTTTCCGGCTGTTTCTTGGGGATGCGGACGGGTTTTCCATCCTCTATTACCAGGACGTGGATTCGCTGGTCTATTGGGCGAACCAGGCGGCGTACCGCTGGAAGCTGCGGGGGATGTGTATGTGGTCGCTTGGGCAGGAGGACATGAGGCTTTGGGAGTGGCTCCCAAAGCAGATATAAAAACGTAATATTTCCATGGATACAGGGCTGTCTGCCGTTTGGCGGGCGGCCTTTTATCATACAAAAAAATCTTTTAAAGGAGGGTTTCACTATGAAGGAATTCTGGAACACGATTCAACTCATTTTTGCAGGCGTCGGTGGATGGCTTGGCTGGTTCCTCGGCGGCTGTGACGGCCTGCTGTATGCGCTGATTGCTTTTGTCGTGGTGGACTATGTCACGGGAGTGATGTGCGCCGTGGCGGATAAGAAGCTGTCCAGCGAGGTAGGCTTCAGGGGCATCGCAAAGAAGGTGCTGATCTTTTTGCTGGTGGGGATTGCCAACATCCTTGATGTGCAGGTCATCGGGAGCGGCTCGGTTCTGCGGACGGCGGTTATCTTTTTCTATATTTCCAATGAGGGCGTGAGCCTTCTGGAGAATGCCGGACATCTGGGACTGCCTATCCCGGAGAAGCTGAAGGATATCCTGGCGCAGCTCCATGACAGGGCAGAAAACGGGAAGGGGGACGAATAATCATGAAACTTGTAGAATCAATCTTAACGAAGAATCCCTGCTACACGGCAGGGAGGAAGATCACGGTAAAGGGGCTGATGCTTCATTCCGTGGGCTGCCCGCAGCCGAAGGCATCCGCATTCATCAATTCGTGGAACAGTCCGTCACATGATACATCCTGCGTCCACGGGTTCATTGACGGGAACGATGGCACGGCATACCAGACGCTTCCGTGGAACCACAGGGGATGGCACTGCGGCTCCGGCAGCAAGGGGAGTGGGAACAATACCCATATCGGGGTGGAGATGTGCGAGCCTGCCTGCATTAAATACACATCGGGCAGCAATTTCACCTGCTCTGACATGGCCACTGCAAAGGCGGTGGCGAAACGGACTTATGAGACGGCGGTGGAGCTGTTCGCCATGCTCTGTGAAAAGTACAGCCTTGACCCGCTTGCGGATGGCGTCATCATTAGCCATAAGGAAGGGTGCAGCCGGGGCATTGCCAGCAATCACGGCGACCCGGAACATTTATGGACGCAGCTTGGCATGGGGTACACGATGGACGGATTCCGTAAAGCGGTCAAGGCGGCAATGGGCAGTGCATCATCCGGCACGGATGGATACACCAAGATCATGGGGAATGCCGTGGCAACGGCGGAGCAGATGAAAGCGTACCTCAAGGCGAAGAATCCATCCGTGGCGCAGTCCGTCCTTGACATGGTGCCGCTGTACCTTTCGGAAGGAAAAGCGGAAGGGGTGCGGGGCGATGTCGCCTTTGCGCAGTCCTGCCTTGAGACCGGGAACTTTACCTTTTCCGGCTCTTCGGTTACCTTAGACCAGAATAATTTTTGTGGCATGGGCGTGACTTCAAACGGAATGAAAGGGAATTCCTTTGACACGCCGCAGCTTGGCATCCGGGCGCAGGTGCAGCATTTGAAAGCCTACGCCTCCAAGGATGCGCTGAAGAACGCCTGTATTGATCCGCGTTTCAAATATGTCACCAGAGGCTGTGCGGAATATGTGGAGTGGCTTGGGCAGAAAGAGAACCCGGACGGGAAAGGATGGGCAGCGGGAGCCGGCTATGGGGAGAAAATCCTCACGATCCTGAAAGGCATCCTCGGCATGGCAGGCGGCACATCCAAGCCTGCAGAAGCTTGGTACCGCGTCCGGAAGACCTGGGCAGATGCATCCTCGCAGAAAGGGGCGTTTAAAGTGCTGGAGAACGCAAAGAAATGCGCGGATGAGAATCCGGGGTATTCCGTGTTTGATGAGTCGGGGAAGGCGGTGTACACCAAGGCGGCAGCGTTCAAGCCATATCTGGTACGGGTATCCATCCCCGACCTGAACATCCGGAAAGGCCCTGGCACTGACTACGGAAAGACCGGGAAATATACGGGAATCGGCTCTTTCACGATTGTGGATGAGGCAGACGGTGAAGGTGCATCCAAGTGGGGACTGTTGAAGTCCTACCAGGAAAAGAGAAACGGATGGATTTCGCTGGATTATGGCAAAAGAGTGTAACTGAATATCTGAAGACAGCAGGACAGCCCGCGGCATTTCAAACGATGCTGCGGGCTGTTTTTCGCTTTATGTGTTTAAAGAATTTGCAAATTTTTTGTTTTTACCCCCTCAAAACAGCCTTTAAATCTCCGTATAGTGAGGAGGTGGCTCAAATGGCAGACGAACAGAAAAATAACCATATCACTACAGAAAATGGAAAGACAAGTGTATCAGTCAGTGAAAAGTATATGCTGACCATTAAGGAAGCTGCGGAATATTTCAGCATAGGGACAAAAAAGATGAGGCGGCTGGCAGAAGATAACCTTGGAAGGTTTGCAGTCTACAGCGGGAACCGTTATCTTATCATACGCACGAAATTTGAAAAGTTTGTTGATGAATCCTCTGCGATATAAAACCTTTTTATTTGCCACAAGTAGTTGACTTTCCGGGGCTTTAGAGTGATATATGTCATGACCCGGAAAGGTCGCAGATTTTAGGACAGGAGGGAACAGAAAAATGAGAAAACCGGTACTTGCGGAAAAGGATTTTTTAAATCCAGAGGAAGCAATCGAACTGTTCAATCTCAGCAGGAGAAAGTTTTACCGATTGATAAAGGAAGAAAAACAGCTTAGCTTTATAGCTCTTTACGGCAGCCGAAGGCTGGTCATCAGAGGAGAGTTTGAAAAGTATCTGGAGGCGAATCCGAAAATAAAGGAGGGACTTAAGAATGCCAGCAGGAAGAACAAAGACACGCCGTGATTCCAAGCACCGTGTCCTGCGCCGGGGAGAATCCATCCGGGCAGACGGAAAATACCAGTTTAAGTACCATATAAACGGCAAACCGCATTTTGTTTATAGTTGGAGGCTGGAACCGACAGATAAGCTGCCAGTGGGGAAAAAGCCATGTCTTTCGTTACGGGAACTGGAAAAGCAGATCGGCTATGATCTTGACACGCTTTCAGACCCGATGGGGAAGAATATAACCGTCGGGGAACTGGTGGAGCGCTATTTATGCACCAAAACAGGGGTAAAGCCGAACACGTTCGCCAATTACAATTTCGTGCAGAACCTTTTGAAAAAGGAAACTTTCAGCGAGAAAAAGATTTCCCAGATTAAGACATCGGATGCAAAGCTGTTTTTAATAAAACTGCAGCAGGACGGAAAAGGTTACAGTACCATCAAAACGGTCAGGGGAGTCCTCCGGCCGGCATTCCAGATGGCGGTGGACGATGACGTGCTGCATAAGAACCCTTTCGGCTTTGAACTGGCAACGGTGGTAGTGAATGATAGTGTGACAAGGGAGGCAGTCACCAGGGAGCAGATGAGGAAATTCCTCAAGTTCGTCCATGATGACAATGTCTACTGCAAATATTATGAAGTGGTCTATATCCTTTTCCACACGGGGCTGCGGATTTCAGAGTTCTGCGGGCTGACTTTGCGGGATGTTGACCTGGAAAACAAAATCCTCAACATTGACCACCAGCTCCAGCGGACTGCGAACATGAAGCTAGTGATTGAATCCACGAAGACAAATGCGGGTACGAGGAAACTGCCCATGACGGAAGATGTGGCGCAATGCTTCCGGGGCATCATTGAGGACCGGGAAGCACCAGGGAATGAGAAGATTATAGGCGGATACACGGGATTCCTGTTTTTGGATAAGAATGGGAACCCGGAAGTGGCAATGCACTGGGAGCATCGTTTCAATCATATGGTCAAACGGTACAATGAGATTTACCGGGTGCAGATGCCGAACATCGCGCCCCATGTCTGCCGCCATACCTACTGCAGCAACATGGCAAAGTCGTGCATGAACCCAAAGACGCTCCAGTATCTGATGGGGCATAGCGATATCGGGGTGACGCTGAATACATACACGCACCTCGGACTGGAGGATGCTGCGGATGAACTGAAGTGGATGGAGGATTTAGAGGTAGCGAGGAAGGAGCTGGAAAAGGCAAAGGGTGAAAAGCCTGTGTCGCAGAAAATGTTCCGGGCAATTTGATAAGGAGATGGTAAAGCGCTCTGCTTCGGCGGGGCGTTTTTTTCTAAATTTACACTCCCAAAATCCTGCAAAATATGGTAGAATAATTTTATACATAGCAATGTGGGTGTATCAGACGAAAATGTTGAGAAGGGAGCATGGTTACGTGCAGAGATTACCTGACTTTCTTATGCTTGATTTTTGTGAATGGATAAAGCACTCAATCCTCAGTAAAGCACAATATAGCAATATTGATATGTGGGACTTATTATTCGATGAGAAGTACGATAATATTCTCACGAAAAAAGCGGAAGAATTTTGTGATAGAGAAAGAATGCAGAAAAATCCATATTCAAATGAGAACATAAAAAAGATTTTTAACGAAATAGTTAAGATGTACTTTGAAAGCAGTGAATTTCAGGATTTATGTTATAGAATAAGACGGCATAAAGGGGATTATCCGCGAGAATATCTCTTTCATGAATTCCAAAGATCATATGAGTGTTTTTGTTATTGTTTGAATGATAAAATGCCAAGACATTTCAAAGAAATTTGCTATTACAATGGACAACATATTCCCCCATATGCTTTGATTGACAACTTAAGGCATTATTACAGAGATAGTTTAGGTAAAGATCAAGAACAGAATCCTATTCTTCAATTAATGGTTGAGGGTAAAGCTATAGAAGTTGAATTCTTAGAATGGATTGAACAAGAAAATATCGGAAGGGAAGTAGTAGAAAAGATAGACCTTATGCCAGTGGATGTATTTGAAGAATATGCCCGCCGTTTTTGCGAAAACACTGGTAATGGAGTATCAGTAAGGCGTCGACTTGTTAAAATTTTTAAAAGGTCGGATTCTGGTAATTTGCTAAATAAACTTAGTAGGTTACTTCCCTATGATAATGCATATAGAAAGAGAAATTTTAGATATGTATCTCAACGTTATTTGGCTGATAAAGCAATATACAAATGTGTGCTATTACCGATTGAAGCAGATTATGATAAGTTTCATGAATTGGTGACTAATAGATGGAAGGATTTGAATGACGCTTCTGATGATTACTTGGATATATATTATTGCTTTGAAAATTATGGCGAATCAGGACATGATTTGATGAAGCAATTGCATTATTTGCCAGAAAAGCTTCATGCGAAATTACCCTGTATTGCACTTTGGAAGGAGAATATGGATGAGGCAATGTGCATTCCGATTAATGAACTGTCAGTTGAAGATGTTTATTATATGATTGCAGGTGTTGGTGGAATTGTAGATTTGATTATTGAAGGAAAAACAATAAATGAAATTGTGGAAGGAGTAAATGACATGGGGGAAGAAAGAAGAAACAAAGAACGTCCGTTTAATAAATATGTCCAAAACGCTAATGGAGCAACAAATGTACAGCAAAGTATGGTTGTTAATAGTAGCAACACAACTATTTCGGGTGAACTTTTGGCAGAGAATATAGATACATTTGTTAAAGAAATATCAAAAGCCATTAGTCTGGTTGAATCAAGTGAGTTGGATGAACTACAGAAAAAAGAAGTGAAAAGTATTTTGGAAGAAGCAAAAGAAAGTGTTCAAGAAAAATCTGAAGAGAAAACTTCATCAAGTAAAAAGCGATTTTTTACTTTTCTTGCTTTTGCAGGAAATTCAGCTCAAAAATTGATTTCTGCTTTAGCTGGATTGTCAACAATCGCAAAGTTTTTTGGCATCTAACTGAGAACACGATTTGCATAGCATTTATGCAACCTCTTTTTTGAGTTATTATTGTATCCAAAAATATCTAAATAAAATATTTTGGATAAATTGATATAGCAAAAAAGAAGTTGTGTGTTGAGGGAATATATGCTAAAACTTGGACCATAAAATAGCATGAAAATGGATATCAGGATAGTATGCGGATTTGCTTTAGAGTAGTAAAAAATCCCAATTCTTACTACGTTTTTTACTACGATTGACGGCTTCAACTTGCCACATTTTGCCCATTCTGTGATTTTTTTAACAATTTTCTTTGGAAAAATAAATCTCGCAAAACGTGCCAAAACACGGCAATTCAACGCATTTTAGGAGGAATTTATATTATGATCAAGATACTTTTTGTCTGCCACGGCAACATCTGCCGCAGCCCCATGGCCGAGTTCGTCATGAAAGACCTGGTCTCCCAGGCCGGCCTCTCTCATCAGTTTCAAATCTCTTCGGCCGCCACCAGCACCGAGGAGATCTGGAACGGCGTGGGCAACCCGGTGTATCCCCCGGCCAGGAAGAAGCTGGCGGAGCATGGGATCAGCTGCGAGGGTAAGAGGGCGGTACAGCTGACCCGGGCAGATTATGACAGGTACGACTATCTGATCGGCATGGACAGTGCCAATATTAGGAATATGCTCCGCATATGCGGCGGTGATCCGGACCGAAAGATATCCCTGCTGTTGTCCTGGGCGGGAGTGGAGAGGGATATTGCGGATCCCTGGTACTCCGGGAATTTTGACGCCACCTATGAGGATGTACTGGAGGGATGCCAGGCGCTGCTTGGCGCGATACAATAAACATGGTTTCCCGGACCGGGGATTCTTTTCACTGTACCGCCGCCGGAAGCCCCTCCTGCAACAGAGCGCTGCAATACCCTGCAATCTCCTCGGGGGAGGCAGGGGTATCCTGATTCAGCCAGCATTGGATGACTCCGATGCAGCCCGAGACCATAAAGGAATAGAAATACTCAAAATGCTCTATGGAGCGTTCTGCATTGTCCATCATCATGCGGAGTTTTTCTTTGACCAGTTCTTTCAGCCGGTTCAGGAATGCCAGGTCTCCATGGGGTCCCATCAGTGCCCTGGCCAGGGCCCGGTTTCTGTCCAGAAAGATGAACAGATCCAGAAGCACCGGTTTGGAGATCACAGGGCCGATGCCGTTTATGGCCAGATCTCTCTCCAGGATATCGTTGAATTCCTGAAAAAGGGATTCTTCGATCTGCCCCAGCATATCATATACATCGCTGTAGTGGAGGTAGAATGTGCCCCGGTTGATGTCTGCCAGGTCGGACAGTTCTTTCACCGAAATATCTTTGACATCCTTTTCATCCATCAGTTGGATCAGCCCCTGGAGCAGTAAAGTTTTAGTGCGCCGGACACGCCGGTCCATTTTTTCCTGTGCCATATTTTTTCTCCTTATTTTATGCCGCATCTTTTCAGCCGCGGCGGCTACGGCGAATCCATAAAGATCTGCCAATTCTAAACAATTCATAAAATCTCTGGCGTAAATCAACATCTGTCACCAAAAATGTTTTGAATTCCACAATCCTTGGTATTTTGAATATTGCCTTTTGCCATATTTTCATTATAATTACTTTTGCATAGAAAATCAACTCATGTTGATAAAAAAACTTACTTCAATTATCGCACTCCTGTTACATAATTTACAGAAAGTGCAGTAACAGTGTCAACCGGGCAGATATTGCCGGAAGTGATAGAAACTGAGAGGGAGGAATCGCAGAATGGAAAAGGAGCAGAAGGACAATTCCTTTATGTTGAAGTTAGCAACCATGATTGTGGATAAGCGGAAGGGCTTTTACCTGGTCTTTATTCTGTTGATCATCTTCAGCCTGATCTCCATGAACAAGGTAAAGGTTAATAATGATCTGACTACTTATCTGTCAGACGACACGGAGACTCGCCGGGGCATGGATCTGATGGAGGAGCAATTCACTACTTACGGCACCGCCAGAATTATGGTCTGCAATGTGACTTACGAGGAAGCGGAGGCGCTGGCCGAGCGGGTCCGGGAGATGGAAGGGGTCAGTATGCTGGAATTTGGCGACTCCCAGGAGAGTTACCATGATATGGAGGCGCTGCTGGAGGTTACCTTTGACGGGGAGTCCAAGCAGGAGATTACCGGGGAATATTTCAGGCAAGTGCTGGACGCCCTGTCGGACTACGATGTCTATTATACTTCGGATATCGGTCAGGAGGAACGGGACGCGGAAGACCTTAGCAGGGACATGGTGGTGATCCTGTTGCTGGCAGGGGTGGTAATCGTGTCAGTACTGCTTTTTACCTCCACTACATATGCGGAGATCCCGGTGTATCTGATGACTTTTATCACGGCGGCCATTCTGAACAAGGGCACCAACTTTCTGTTTGGCACCATCAGCTTTGTAACCAATTCCATCGCCGTGGTATTACAGCTTGCTCTGGCGGTGGACTATGCCATTATCCTGGCGCACCGCTTCATGGAGGAGCATGAGGACAAGGACGCCAGAGAGGCGGTGATCGTGGCCCTGAGTAAGGCGATCCCGGAGATTTCCTCCAGTTCCCTGACCACCGTGTCGGGCATGGTGGCCATGATGTTCATGCAGTTCCGCATCGGTTACGATATGGGGATTATCCTGGCCAAGGCCATTGTTCTGAGCCTGGTGACGGTGTTCTTTCTGATGCCGGGACTGCTGCTGAACTTTTCCAGGGCCATTGACAAGACGCATCACAGGAGTTTTGTGCCCAATATCACGGCGGTGGGAAAGTTCTGCGTGGTCACCCGGTTTATAGTGCCGCCCCTGCTGCTCCTGGGATTGCTTGCAGCTTTTTACTTTTCCAGCAGGGCCAGCTATGTATATGATGTAAACAGCCTGGAGGCCAAGACCATGAGTGAGAACAAATTCTCCGCCTCTATGGTAAATCAGGAATTTGGCAGTATCAACCAACTGGCGGTAATGGTTCCCAACGGCGACTATGAGCAGGAGGCCAAAGTATTGCGGGCGCTGGAGCGGCTGGACTGCGTGGACTCCTGTATGGGCCTGGCCAATATTGAAGCCATGGACGGCTATATGCTGACCCAGCTTCTCACCCCCCGGGCGTTCTCGGAACTGCTTGAT
>ERZ808035.1396-NODE-1396-length-12114-cov-7.511838_pt1 | contig 12114 bp, 9 predicted proteins | sample MGYA00380189_ERZ808035 | MGnify/ENA primary metagenome ERZ808035 (study PRJEB31490, sample SAMN06133407) | mouse gut metagenome | isolation source: M5_1 | host: mice | place: China: Chengdu | collected 2015-05 ...
GGTGATCGTGTGGTATGTCATCGGGGAGCTGGGGAGCCTGGCGGAGCACGCCGTGGACATGGGGGCCCCGGTCCCCGCGTGGCTGCGTAAGGTTCTGGAGCTCAGCAGGGACGCCATCGACAAGGCGGGAGAGGCCGTCACCGGCCAGGGCGCCGATGAAGCACATAAGGTTTATTGACGGGATCCTGCGGGACTACACCGCAGGGGAGGCCAATCCGGAGAAGTCCGGCGCCGCCCCGGGAGAGGCTGGCTTCCGTCCGGAGCCGGGCAGGAGTGTGCCGGCGGGGATCTGATGCTCAGCCGGCCAGCGATACGGCAGCAGCTTTGTACTGTGCTGTGCCGGATGCATCAGGCGCCGGAAGGACACTGAGTATTACGGGTGGACGGGACCCGGCCGCAGACAGAGGAGAGAGATATGGCAAAGAGGAAAATTCAGCTGACAAGCCCGGGCTATGGGAAGAGCAGCGGGACGTCCGCCGCGTCCGGGGCCGGAGGCGCCGCGGCTTCCGTGGAATACGACCTGAACAAGGACTACTCCCTGGCGATTAAAAACGCCGGGAGCGAGGCGGAGCGGGTCCAGCTCCGGAGGGAGCGGCAGGCCAAGATCGACGAGCAGTACGGCGGTGTGGACCCATACAGGGGCACCAGCGATATTATGGGCACCGGAAAAGGCACGGGCGGCGCCTCCGGCACGGCGGGCAGCGGCTCCGGCGGCCTCAGCGCCGCACGGCCCGCCTCCGGGGGAACCAGCTACGGCGGAACCGCCTATGCCGAGGGGACGGACTACCACCGGCAGGCCGCAGACAGCGCCGCCCGGGGGGACTGGGACGCCGTGGGCAGGGCGCTGGCGGCCCGGCAGGAGAAGATTGACGCCCAGGGGGGCAACGACCGGGGCGCCAGCAACGCCCAGATCTTAAACCAGCTGCAGGAGCAGTACAGCGACAGCTTCGACGCCCTGTCCGGCGGTATGCAGGACTATGTAAAGCTGAACGCCGGGGAGAAGCTGCCCTATCAGACCGGCTACGGGACCACGGGGAGCGTGTACAAGGACCGGGGGTGGCAGCAGGGCACGGACTACCTGGCCGAGGCCCGGAGGCTGGCGTCCGCCGGGGATCTGGAGGGGGCGTACGAGGCGCTGATGCGCCGCGGGTTCAAGATGGCGGACACGGGCTCCTCCGGCGGGGGGACGAGCCAGGATCAGGCCTACGCCATGATCCACCGGCTGTACAGCGGGACGCCCGGGGCCCGGGGGCAGTATGAAAACGAGCTGGCGGTCAACCGGCAGCGGCTGCAGGAGCACCAGACCCGGTTCGGCCTGCAGACCGTCCCGGCGCTGGCCAACAGGCAGATTCTCAGTGAGGACGGAAAATACTGGGTCATCTACGACGGCAGCGGCACCCCGGCCGTTATGCGGCCCAACAACGGGAGCAGCCGGAAATACTCGGAGGAGGAGATCGCCCTGATGGGCCGGTATTACGGCGGGGCGGAGGACTTCTCAGAGCTGAGCCGGCAGCTGCACAACCTGGCGGTGGCGGAAACGGGCGTGGGGCGGCTGGTGGACGGGGCGGGGAACTACGCCAGCGGCAGGGCCATTGAACCGGTGCGTGCAGACGACTGGACAGGGCTGCCCCAGACGGACCGATACCAGGACACGGGGGCGCTGCGGGGGATTCTGGAGGAGATCAACGCCGGGGCCGCCTATTCCGGCGGCCCTGTGACGGTGCCCGTCTATGAGCCGGCTGACAATTACTCCAGGCTTACCGGCGGGACTGGGGGCATACCGACCTACGGAGGCTATGGCCCCGGGGCCGGGCTGACCTCCGGGGGCTATTATGGGGACTACGGCGGCTCCGGGGACAGTGACCTGGCGGCGTACCTGCGGCAGATATACCGGAGCAGCCTTGACGCGCAGCTGGCGTCGCTGCGGGCGGCGTATGAGCAGAACGCGGCGGAATACCGGGCCCACGACGACCTGATCTCCCAAGCGTACATGAACAGGCGCAACCAGGCGGCGGGGCAGAACGATCTGGAGCGGATGTACATGGCGGAGCTGGGGGCGGCGCGGGGACTGAATACGGGGGCGTACGGACAGCTGGCCCTGGCCCAGAGCGCGGCGTACCAGGGGAGCATTGCGGAGCTCCTGGCTGCGGAGGGGCAGGACCGGGCGGCCAACGACCTGGCGCTGCAAAAGCTGACGGCGGCGTACCGGGGGGATGTGTCCGCGGCCCAGGCCCGGAGCAGTACCGGGCTCGCCCAGGCACTGTACAGCGAGTATGTACGGCAGGCGGAGGCCGCGCAGGAGGCGGCCCGGTGGGAGGCGCAGATGGCGTATCAGCGGGAGCAGGACGCCCTTGCCCAGCAGAACCGGCAGACGCAGTGGGACTACAGCCTGGCGGCGGCGGCGCGGGAGCAGGCGTACAGCCTGGCGGTGGCGATGCTGAAAAGCGGGGTGCTGCCGGACAGCGCGACCCTGGCGGCGGCGGGAATCTCCCAAAGCGACGCGGCGGCTCTGGTTCAGGCGTACCGGCAGGCCACGGTTCAGAGTGTGAGGCGGAGCGCGGGGGAGGAAACACCGGCGGTGGAGCAGGAGGCGGACAGCGGGCTCCTGGAAACGGTTTTGCAGGGAGTGAACACGCAGCTGTCCAACGGGAGGCTGGAGCAGGCGAAGGGATATGTGGATTCGTTCTGGGCGAGGCTGTCCGGGGCGGAGAGGGAGAGATTGCAGGAGGTACTGGCGGCCTATGGCGTCCGGTACGCGCCGTGAGGCGGGAGGTAAGGATTGAGCGGGTTTGTGAGCGTAGAGACCGGGAAGAAGCTGGAGCCGGGGCGGAGGTATTCATCCCCGGCCTCCGTCTCCGCGGTGGAGCGGGCGGCGCGGACACTGGAGGCCAACACGCGGAAGGGTGCTTCCGCGTCCAATACTATCTCCGCGGCGAGGCTTCCCGTCTCCGTCTCCACATTGGAGCGGGCGGCGCGGACGCTGGAGGCCAACATGCGGAAAGGCGCTTCCGCGTCCAATACCGGCGGGGGGAAAAGGGAGGCGCCCGGCAGCGGGCGCCTCTTCGACGGTATGGGTGTGGAGGAGGACCCCAGCCTGTACGATGTACGGAGGAGCCGGGAGGCAGGGGCCACGGCGCCGGGGCTGTTTGCCAGGACGAAAACGGTAGAACGGACCTTTGGGGGCGGCCGGGACGGGGTGGCGGGCACCGTGGAGGTTGAGGTCCCCACTCGGTTCGGGCGGATGGCGGACGCCGTGAGCGGGGCGGTGAAGAGCTACGCCGCATCGCTGGTAAACGCGGGGGCGGCGCTGTACCAGGGCGGGCAGGGCGGCAGGAGCGCCAGGGACAGCGAGCTTCTGGCGGAATACCGGGCGGAGGCTGCCCGGGCGGAGCGGGAGCTGGAGGAGCTGCTGGCGATGGACGGGCTCTCCGCCCGGGAGGTGCTGGCAGGCCTGCCGCGGGAGGAGGGGTTTTTCTCCACGGCGCGGCGGGACTACCTAGCGGCGATGGGGGTGCGGAATCCGGCGGACGTGCTGGGCGCGGTGAATATGCTGGAGGCAGCCCAACGGACGGTGGGGGGCGTGGAGCAGGGGATGAGCGCCCAGCGGCCGGCGGCGGAGGCGGCGTATGGGCTGGCAGACCAGCTGTCGGAATCCGCGGCGAAGGATATAGCCCGTGCCAAGGAGGGGCTTGGAGGGCTGGGGCAGCTGGCGGTAGACGTGGACGTGGCAATGGGGCAGATGGCGGGCGACGCGGCGCTTGCGGCCGTCACGGGCGGCAGCGCGCTGATCCCACTGGTGATCCGGTCCTTCGGCGGGGCCAGCCAGGAGGCGCGGCAGAGCGGGGCAAGCCTGGACAGGCAGCTTTTGTACGGCGCGGGGAGCGCGGCATTGAGCGTGGGGACGGAGAAGCTGAGCAACCTGGCAAAGCCGTTCCAAAAGCTGTACGGGACCGGCGCGGCGGAGAAGATTGCCGGGTCCCTGGCAAAGCGGTTCGGGGAGAACGGCGCGGTGCAGTTGATGCAGAAGCTCTCCGGGACGGCGGCGGGGCGGGCTGCCCTCAGCGCCATCGGCGAGGGCGGCGAGGAGGTGGTGGAGGCGCTGCTCCAACCCTTCCTGAAACGGGCCGTCTATGATCCCGATGCCAGGTTTGATGCTGGGGAGGCGGCCAACGATTTCCTGGTGGGGGCCATCCTGGGCGGTATCGGCGGAGGGGTGGAGGTAATCGGGGGCATCGGGCGCAGCCAGGCGGGAACGGACGCAGGAGTGGATATGGATACGGCCCGCCTCGAGAGTGCGGCGCAGGGTATCCGGGATAGGGCCGGAACAGTTCGGGAGACGCAGATTCAAGCGGATAAAAAAGCCGTCCCCGAAGCGGGGACGGCGGTCAATGAAAATGGTCTGACAGCTTTAACGGCATTGGAGAGGGAGAACCTCTCCAGCGGAAAGAAGAACAGGGTTATAACTACATTTAGCGAGGCTGTCCATTTTATCCGAAACGCCTTGACTAACAAGCAGAGTGTGGATAGGGCCTATCTTGGGAAGGTGCCGGATGCGGTGGCACAGATGGTCTTGGAACAGACTGGGGTCGATATTTCCGGATACCAAGCCATGATGCTTAGCGATTCTGTGCGTCATATGTTCAAGAATCACGGCGATCCGGCTACGGAAACGGCTAGAGGTCAAATTCCTCTCACGCCGGAGACGGCTGCTAAGATCCCGGATATCTTGGCACATCCGGACAAGGTCTCTCTATCCCCGCAGAAAAATGCCAGAGGACTTCCTGTGCTGCTGTTCGAGAAAATGATTGACGGGTATTACACAACGGCACAGGCTGTTGCTGACGGAACGCATTCCATTCAGGCAGATACTCTTTACATAAGAAAAAAGGCTCCGCAAGGTGCAGTGTCCAATACCGGCAAACCTGCCAGCCCTGTACACAACGTCCAAAACGTCCTGCCGCAAGAGCCTTTTGAGGGAACGGATTCCCTTGTATCTAGTATAACACACAGAAGCGGAGCTGTCAACCAGGAGACAGACCCTCTCATACAGGCCATTCTTGACAGCCTGAAACCGGCGGAGGCAGGCCGTCCCCTCGACGTGCTGGAGCGGGAGGTGCGGCGCCTGTATGGGCCGGGAGGAGCTGCTTTGCCGGGAGCTGGGGATGATGCGCTGATACGGGCGCTGCTTGGCAGCGGGAAGCCTGCGGAGGCGGGCCGTCCCCTGGACGTGCTGGAGCAGGAGGTGCGGCGGCTGTACGGGCCGGAGGGAACTTCTTTGCCAGGGGTTGGGGATGATGCGCGTATGCAGGCTGCTCTTGACAGCGGGACAGCCTCTCCTGGCACGCTGGAACCCGACGCCTTCCTACTGGGATTTATGGACGATGGCGGCACCGGCTGGCAGGGGAAACCGGTTCAGATCGGAGCGGTAGAGTTCTCCGACAGGAAAGCTGTCCTGGTCCAGATAGACGCCGCCCAAGCAGAGACCGCTGCGCTGGACTACGAGGTCAACTGCACGGTGACTGCGGACGGGAAGGTCTGGCGGGTAGAGGGTGAAGCCGGAGAGGTTCACCCTGAGAACATCCCAGGCAGCCTGGCCGGTTCTTATTCGTACCATAACCATCCTGCGGCAAAAACCTGGTTCTCATTCAGTGCCGAGGATGTGAGGTTTTTCTTTGAGAGCGGAGAGGCATATGCAAAGGCGTCCGATTATTTGTATGAATATGTTATGGAAAGAACACCGGATACCCTTGCTGTATCGCCGGAATTGGTGTATCATAGGTTTAAAGAAATTGAAAATACAGCGGTTGCCAAAATGAAGTGGGATGGGTTGATTGACCCAGATATGGATGGGTTTCATGAAACAATGAAAATCCTCAGTCAGGAGCTGAAATTCTTCTATGAGCGGAAAAAGAGTGAATAGGGAGCATCCGGATTATCCGGTGTACATTTCAAAGTGCAAGGCGTTGTTTGCGGCTTACCAGAGACAAATTGAGGAGGAGATGGAAAAATACCCGGAACAGCATGGGCGGGACCATCCAGCTTACATTGTAACCAGGCAGCTTGACAGGGAAAAGAATGTTGAGCTACGAAAACTGCAAAAGGAATATTCCTATCTGTTTACGGAAGAAGCATGATACAGACTACCCACAGGCGGGCGTGGTAGAGCTGTCTGTGTGGCGGGAATCCCCTGATCTTTCAGGGGGTTCCCGCTTTTCTTTATATTTTTGTGGCGGAGCGGGCTCGGTTCCGGAGGGAGCGGCAGGCAAAGATCGACGAGCAGTACGGCGGCGTGGACCCATACAGGGGGACAAGCGATATTATGGGCACGGGGATGGGCGCCCAGCGGCCGGCGGCGGAGGCGGCGTATGGGCTGGCAGACCAACTGTCGGAATCCGCGGCGGAGGATATAGCCCGTGCCAAGGAGGGGACCGGGGCGCTGGGAGGCCTGGCGGTGGACGTGGGCATTGCCGGGGCGCAGATGGGGATGGACGCCCTGGCTGCGGCGTTGACAGGCGGCAGCGCGCTGGTGCCTATGGCGGTCCGGTCTTTCGGCAGCGGGGCGCAGGAGGCGCGGCAGAGCGGGCGACGGCCTCCGGCAGCGGAGGGAGATTTCGGAGAAAAATTCCGCCTCCTTGAACGATATAGGGATGGTGGGGTACTCTGGCCTGTTGTGGTGCGCAGGCCCGGCTGGGGTGGCAGCGAAATACCAAATCACTATTTTAGGAACATAGTGACGGTTCTGATTTTGGGAAAGAAGGTTCTGAAATCGGGACTTTTTTGCGAGTGTTTTTGTAAACTCACAGCGGACTATGTACACATGCTCCTGTATTTCTACAAATTTACGGTTCTTTATATAAGAAAGTGCAGACGATACGATAATTCTACCCAAATTTCCTTTTAATTTGGGCATATTATTTGCTATAATAACTGAGCAGGAAACTTCATACACCCGGAGGCGGGAGTGCCTGAAAGGGTGAGGCTGCAAAACAGAACAAAAGAGCAGGAGGACTTTTTATGAGACCTGACATCCGAAACGGCAGATTGTATCTCGGCGGCTGCGACGCTGTCCAGCTGGCCGGGGACTATGGCACCCCGCTTTATGTCTATTCCGAAGAGGAGATTGTTGGCCGTTTCGCCAGTCTGCGGGAGGTATTTCTCCGGCGCTGGGAGAACACCCGCGCGGCGTATGCCTGCAAAGCCTTTTGTACGCCCGCCATGCTCAAGCTCGTACAGCGGGAGGGAATGTGTATTGACGTGGTCTCCGGCGGCGAGCTGTACGCCGCCATTCAGTCGGGTTTTCCCGCCGGGCGCATTGAGTTCAACGGCAACAACAAGCTTCCTGCGGAGATCGATCTGGCGGTGGACTACGGTATTGGCCGTATCATTATCGACGGGCTCCAGGAACTGGCCCTGATTGAGGACGCATGCCGCAGGAGAGGGAAGCGGATGCAGGTGCTCTTCCGGGTGTCCCCCGGCGTGAAGGCGGATACCCACGACTATATTATTACCGGGAAGAAGGACTCCAAGTTCGGCATTCCCCTGGATGAGGACTTCATTTACCCCTGCATCAAAGCTGCAATAGATTCAGAGTGGGTGGATTTTCTGGGCCTGCACTTCCATATCGGCTCCCAGCTCTTTTCCGTGCAGCCATACCTGGAGGCTGCCGACGTCCTGCTGGAGCTGCTGCGGGAGACCCGGAGCCGCTTTGGATACACCATGAGCGAGCTGAATATCGGCGGCGGTTTTGGCATTTCCTATACCGGGGAAGAGGAGGTGCAGCCCTACGACTATTTCCTCACGCCCGTTATGGAGAGGATTCAGGCCTTCTGTACCGACCAGGGGATTTCGCGGCCCACCGTAGTGGTGGAGCCGGGCAGAAGCATTGTGGGAGAGGCGGGGACGACCCTCTATACGGTGGGCGCCATCAAGGATATCCCGGGTGTGCGGAAATATATTTCGGTGGATGGAGGCATGAGCGACAATATCCGCCCGGCCCTCTACCATGCCGCCTACGCCGGGTTAGTCGCCAACCGGGCAGACCAGCCCCTTGTGCAGCGGGCGACGGTCTGCGGCAAATGCTGTGAATCCGGTGACATCCTGCTGCGGGACGCGGAGCTCCCGGTTGTGGAAACCGGGGACATTCTCGCCGTATTCTCCACCGGAGCCTATGGCTACTCCATGGCCTCTAACTATAACAGCAACCCCATTCCCGCCGTGGTGCTGGTGGGGAACGGGGAACACCATCTGATCGTCAAGCGCCAGACCTACGGCCAGATTTTGGAAAATGCGGTAATTCCAGACCATTTGAGATAATTTTCTCCCAGGAGGCTGTTATGCGGACACTGATTCAAAACGGCACGGTTGTCGACCCGTCCCAGGGCATCCACTCCAGGCTGAATCTCCTGCTGGAGGACGGAGAGGTGGCCGGGCTCACCTCCCGGCCGGTGGAGGCCGACCGGGTAATTGACGCCGCAGGCGGGATTGTCTGCCCCGGCTTTATTGACATCCACATGCACGAGGATCCCTGGGACCCCCGGGCGGACCGACTGGTGCCGGATATTATGACCGCCATGCTCCGCATGGGCGTCACCACCGCCATCGGCGGCAACTGCGGCATCAACACCACGCTGCCGTCCCGCTACCTGGATCTGATGGATCGGGACGGCGGGCCGGTGAATATGGGACTGCTGGCGGGCCACACATTTCTCCGGGAGCTGGCCGGGCACAAGGACAAATACTCCCCCGTCACAGACGGGGAACTGGAGGAGATCCGCCGCCTGGCCCGGCAGGAGCTGGAGGCGGGATGCCTGGGCGTGTCCTTTGGCATCCGCTATGTACCCGGCCTGACCCGGCGGGAGATGCTGGCGGCTGCCGAGGGCTGCCGGGACAGGCAAAAGCTCATCGCCGCCCACGTCCGAGACGATGCGGAGCACATCTTCGACGCGGTCCGGGAGCTGGCAGATGTGGGGCGGGCGCTGGATATCCCGGTTCAGAACTCCCATGTGGGCAGCATGGGCGGTTTTGGGCAGATGGAGCGGCTGTTGGCCATGTTGGATGAGTACCGGGCCGGCGGCCTGGATCTGACTTCGGACTGCTATCCCTACTACGCCTTTTCCACCCGCATTGGAGAGACCACTTACGACCGGGGCTTCCTGGAGCGCTACCGGTGTGATTACCGGGTCATAGAGATCTGCGAGGGCCCCTATCGGGGGCAGCGCTGCACACCGGATATTTTCCGGGAGCTGCGGGAAACCGCCCCCCGGACGCTCACGATCTGCCATGTGATGCGGCCTGAGGATGTGGATACCGCTTTGCTCCACCCCGCCGTAATGGTGGCCAGCGACGGCCTGCTGGATAACGGGCAGGGCCATCCCCGGGCCGCCGGGACCTTCCCCCGCTTTCTGCGCCGCTATGCGCTTGACGGCGGTCTTACCGTGGACGAGGCCGTCTGCAAGATGACCTGGATGCCTGCCCGGAAGCTGGGGCTGGACAAAAAGGGCACCCTGCGCCCCGGCGCGGACGCCGACATAACAATATTTGACCCGGCCGCCCTCCGGGACGGCGCCACATTTGACGACCCGACCGCGCCGCCCTCCGGGATCACCGCCGTACTCATCGGCGGGGAGACCGCCGTATCCGGCGGGACAGTGGTCCGGTCTGATCTGGGCCGCTCTGTCCGCAGATTCTGACATTTGGAGAGGAGGTTATTTATGGATCCAGAGATAAGAGCCAGGCTGGAGGCAGTCCCCGGCCATGTGGGGTTCTTCTTCCGGAACCTGATTACCGGGGAGACCCACGCCTACCACAGCCAAGACTGTTTTCAGGCCGCCAGCATTATCAAGCTTCCCATTTTTGCCGCCGTTTTGCTGCGGGCCCGGGAGGAGGCAGGCGTTCTGGAGCAGAGACTCCTGATCCGGGATGAGGAGAAGGTTCCCGGCTGCGGCGCGCTTCAGCACATCACCGGGGACAGGGAGTACGATGTTCTGACCCTCTGCAAGCTGATGATTACCATCAGTGACAACACCGCCACCAACGCCCTGATCCGGCACTTCGGCATAGAGGCGCTGAACAGGGACTTCCAGCGGCTGGGCCTGGAGAAAACCCGGATCTACCGCCTGTTGTTTGACGCCGAGGCCGCGGCGGCGGGGTGGGAGAATCTTTTCCAGCCGGAGGAGCTGGCCCGGCTGTTGGAGAAAATCTATCGAAAGGAGTGTATCAGCCCCGAGGCGTCCCGGCAGCTGGAGGATGTTTTGGCCCTTCAGCAGATCAACCATAAGATCCCCGGCCGCCTGCCCGCCGGACTGCGGGTGGCCCATAAGACGGGCGAGGACAGCGGAATTACCAACGACCTGGGTATTGTCTACGGCCGGCAGCCCTGTATCCTGGTCTTTGCCTCAAACAACACCGATGTGCCTGTCTTTGAGCAGGTCATCCGCGATCTCAGCTACTACTACGCGGTCAAGAGAGACGAGAGGAGTTAAATTATGATTATGAGTGTCATTCAGAAGATTTCCGGCCTTTTATGGGGGACGCCCCTTATCGTTTTAATTCTGGTGGCCGGGCTTATCTTCACCCTGGGTTCAAAGTTCTTCCAGGTAATCCACTTCGGCCATATTATGAAGAACACCATCGGCACCCTCCTGGGGAAAAAGAGCGGTGAAAAGGGCTCCGGCATGATGCGGCCTCTGGAGGTCATCAGCATCGCCGTGGGCGGCGCCGTGGGGGTGGGCAACATCGGCGGCGTAGCCACTGCCATTGCCACCGGCGGCCCCGGTGCGGTGTTTTGGATCTGGCTGGCCGCCTTCCTGGGTATGATGATGAAGATGGCCGAGGTTGCCCTGGCGGTCTATTACCGCTCCCGGGATGAGAAGGGCGGCTATTATGGCGGCCCCACCTACTACATGCAAAAGGGCCTGGGCCGGGACAGGAATTTCAAACTCTGGGGCGTGCTGGCCGTCATCTTCGGTGTGGGCATCTTTGGAAATGTGTTCTCCATGCAGAACTTCACCGTCTCCCAGGCGGTTAACGCCACCTTCGGCATTCCGGTGATTGCCGTCAGCCTGGTGTATGTGGGCTTGACATACCTGGCCACTGTTCGTGAGATCCCCTGGCTGGGCAAGGTGGCCGCCGTTGTGGTGCCGCCCATGTGCCTTTTCTACCTGGTGGGCGGCCTCGCCATCATCCTGATCCATATCGCCGATCTCCCCGGGGCACTGGGGTTGATTGTCTCCAGCGCCTTTACCGGCACCGCAGCCTCCGGCGCTTTTCTGGGCGCCGGCGTGGCCATGGTCATCCGTACCGGTTTTGCACGGGCCATGTTCTCCAATGAGGCCGGCTGGGGCACCTCTCCCATGATCCACGCCTCCGCCAAAACCGAGCACCCCATCAAGCAGGGGCTCTGGGGCTCCTTCGAGGTCTTTGTGGACACGATGCTGGTGTGCACCGTCACCGGGCTTGTGATTGTGGTCACGGGACAGTGGAACTCCGGTTTGGACGGTCCGGCCCTGACGCTGGCCGCCTTTGAGCAGGTTTTGGGACCCGTGGGCACCATTATTATCACTCTGGGCGTATTTCTCTTCGGCCTGTCCACCACTTCCGGCTGGTGGGCGTATTTTGAGGTCTTGCTGCGCCATATGTGCGGTGAAAATGAGAAGCTGAAAAAGACGCTGATCAATATCTTCAAAGTGGTCTATCCCATCCCCGCGTTCCTGGTAGTCCTCCTCTACGCCCTGGGTGACGATATCTCCGGCGCGGACATCTGGGCCATCGCCGATCTCACCACCGGCATTCCCGCTTTTATCAACCTCATCGTCATCATTCTGCTGAGCGGAAAGTTCTTCCAGCTCCTGAAGGATTACCGTGCCCGCTATCTGGGCATCGGACAGGTGGATCCCAATTTCAAGCTCTTTGATGAGGATGCGCAGGCGGAGGACGACGGCAGATAACCCCGGTTTGGACAGGCCTGCATTTGAAGATGGGGCGCACATCGCAGCCTGGACGGATGGGGCATACCCCTTGCGGGTATGCCCCATCCGTTTTTTCACAACTTTAAAAAGTTCTGAAAATCCCTGATTTCAATCGCGCAGGGAACCCTTCCTGGGTTCATCTCCGCGC
>ERZ808035.1400-NODE-1400-length-12099-cov-3.460572_pt1 | contig 12099 bp, 7 predicted proteins | sample MGYA00380189_ERZ808035 | MGnify/ENA primary metagenome ERZ808035 (study PRJEB31490, sample SAMN06133407) | mouse gut metagenome | isolation source: M5_1 | host: mice | place: China: Chengdu | collected 2015-05 ...
ATGACCTTCTACCCTACTCCCGCGCCGGGCACCCGTCAGCTTCTGCTGACATGTTTCCTTGGGGTGCCCGTGTGCAATCGAGTAGGGAAATGACCTTCTACCCTACTCCCGCGCCGGACGCAGGCAGCTTTTGCTGCTTATTTCCTCTCTGCGTCCGTGTGCATAAAAAGATGGATATGGCATTTCTGCCATATCCATCTTTTTATTGTCTAGTATAAAGATTCGATTCTGATGTAGCTTGATTTAAAATGTAAATATTGCTGCTGTGAGCGGCGGCAATGGGAATGCAATGTGATAATCCCGCTTATCGCACAATCCCTTCTTCGCCTTAATCAGCTTTGGAATCTTGTTGCCGTTTCCACCAAACTTCTCCTCATCAGAATTGAGCAGCAGCTTGTACTGTGTATTCATCGGCACACCGACCTTATATTTTGGATACTCAACCGGTGTCATATTGATAACGAAAAGCATATGCTGTTTGCCGTCCTTGGTTCTTCTGACAAAGCTGTAGATGCTGCGCTCTGTATCATCTGCATTCATCCACTCAAAGCCCAGCCAGTCATTGTCAATCTCATAGAGGCAAGGGCTCTTTCTGTAGAGCTGCAAAAGCTCACTCATGTAATCATGCATACCCTTGTTAAAAGGCTCCTGCAACAAGAACCAGTCAAGCTCTCTGGCCTCGCTCCACTCGCGCTCCTGTCCGAACTCCTGACCCATGAACAGCAGCTTCTTGCCCTCATGGCCAAACATAAACGTATACAGATTTCTAAGGTTCGCATACTTGTCGATCTCGTAACCCGGCATCTTGTTGACCATCGAACATTTCAGATGCACTACCTCATCGTGTGACAGCGGCAGAATATAGTTCTCTGAGCTGTTGTAGCTCATCGCAAAGGTCAGACGATAGTGATTGTCCTTTCTGAAATATGGGTCGAGCTTCATGTACTCGCAATAGTCATGCATCCACCCCATATTCCACTTAAAGGAGAAGCCAAGTCCGCCGTCCTCAGGCTCTGCTGTCACCTTCGGCCATGCTGTCGATTCCTCAGCAATCGTCATAACACCGGGATGCGCACCGTGGATTACAGAGTTCAGATGCTTAAAGAATTCGATCGCGTCCAGATTCTCGTGTCCGCCATACTTGTTCGGCACCCACTGGCCAGCCTGCTTGCCATAGTCTAAGTAAAGCATAGATGCCACCGCGTCCACGCGCAGACCATCAATGTGGAACTCTCGAATCCAGAACAGCGCGTTGGCAATCAGGAAATTCCTGACCTCATTTTTGCTGTAGTTGAAAATCTTGGTTCCCCAGTCTGGATGCTCGCCGAGACGCTTGTCTGGATGCTCATAGAGACATGTGCCGTCAAACTCACTCAGACCGTGCGCATCTCTTGGGAAATGAGCCGGAACCCAGTCAAGAATGACACCAATGTCATTTTGATGGAGTAAGTCGATCAGATAGCGGAAGTCGTCCGGTGTGCCATATCTTGATGTCGGTGCATAGTATCCCGTCACCTGATATCCCCAAGAGCCGTCAAACGGAAACTCTGCGACACCCATCAGCTCGATATGTGTATAGGGCATTTTCTTTAAGTATTCTACGATTCTGTCCGCAAATTCACGATAATTGTAAAATCCGTCTTCGGTTCCGTCGGGATGCTTCATCCATGAACCGATATGGCACTCGTAGATCGCCATTGGCTCTTTGTTCATGTCCTTCTTATCGCGGTCGGTCATCCATTTCTTATCCGCCCATTTGAAGTGATTGAGGTCATACACACGGGAAGCTGTGCCCGGTCGCATCTCTGCATAATTTGCATAGGGATCTGCCTTGTACAGCCGTCTGCCGTCTGCCAGCACAAGCATATATTTGTACATTTGACCTTCTTCTACATTCTCCACAAAAGCGGCATAGATGCCGCCCTCGCCAAGACGCTTCAAAGGAGTCGCACCCTCGTCCCAGCCGTTAAACTCACCAATCACATACACATCTTTTGCATTTGGCGCCCACACTGCAAAGAACACGCCTTCCTTCTCTCCTTTTTTGCAGAAATGTGCACCTAACTTCTTGTAAATCTCATAATGTGTGCCCTGTCCAAATACGTACTGATCTGCATCAGAGATAAACACTGTTGTTTCTTCATTGTTCATAAAAATCCCCCTTTCTGTTACATAAAGTCCCTTTCCTTGAGAACGATCATGTCCTCGTTGTCATACCGTCTTGCGAATAGCACATCCACAAAGTTCTTGATCTTGGATTTCTTGGATTTCCAAATTGCCTCATCTATGATGTCCCTGACCTCATCCTTTGTCACCACATGATTTCCGCTTTGCATGTTTGCTATTCTTGTGTAAAGGGCGAGTGTACCTAACTCATCAATGGAATACTCCAATGCCAAGGCATAGTTTTTGGCGTAAGCAACCAGCGCGTTGTTATCCATCTCCATCAAGTCGATCCTGATATTAAAATAGTCTGCGATCATTGCCTGCTTTTCCAAAAGTTTTGTAATCTCTTTTTTAGTATCCTCCATAATCACGACGATTCCGAGATTTTCTTGATTGAGGTTTATCGCCATCTCGTACAGCTTCTCCTCACTCATACCATTTGCCTTCTCTATTATAATACCACCATTGTTCAATTTCTCAAAGACATCTTTGATATTTCTTTGATTGATTTTTTCTCCGGTGATCTTCGCAAGCTTTCCTGAGAAGCTCTCGTCAGATGCCTGATACTCTTTCACAAGGTTTTTCGCCATTCTGACAGTGTCGAGACCGGCGTCTCCTGTGATAATGACATTTCCAGTATAAGCTGTCAGCGTCATATTTTCAAGGGCATGAATGATCTGCTTCTTTATTTTTTTGGTGACAGCAAAATTCTCAAACAGTGTTTGCTCGTCCGGTGTAAATTCGCGTAGCTCCTCGCGCTTTGCACCTTTTGCCTCCTTCTTGGTCGTAGCGACAATCTTCTCGGAGAGCGAGCTCAAATCCGCTGTGTTCATCTTGATTTCCTGCGTCTTTAGAGCGTCCTCCATCGCCATCTCCGCGATGCTCTGCGCATCTTCAGGATCAAGTGCCTTCTCGTCGTACTGATACTGCTGTTGGGTATACAGTACATCTGTATGCTTTTTCTTTCGTGTGCTCGCCGCTTTGCGAGCGCTTTCTGCGTCCGCTGCGAGCTTACTTTCGCTGTACACAGCTGAAGCCGTCGAACCGTTCTGTGTAGATCCGCGCTCTGTGTAATCTTCTGGTTCCACATACAATTCCTGTGTATACTCCTGAGACACATACCCTTTGGCATTTATTGGTATCTCCTGCGTATAGGCTTCTGATTCTGTATATCCTGATTCTGTATATTCCTCTGGTGCATATGCCGATGTCTCTGGAAGCTCTTCCTGCCCATACTCGTCTGACGCATAGGTTGACGCGTATGAAAAATCTTCCTGTGTGTACTCGTTTGGCGGATACTCGGACATCCCCTCAGAACCATCCTGATCGTACACAGTGGACTCTGTATATCCTTCCTGCGCGTACTCGTTTGGCGGATACTCGGACATCCCCTCAGAACGATTCTGATCGTACACAGCGGACTCTGCATATCCTTCCTGCGCATACTCGTTTGAAAGATACTCGGACATCCCCTCAGAATTTTCCTGCGCATAGACTGTATCTTGCGCGGGCACCTCCTGCTCATATAGATCTGTCTCATACGCAGTCTCATCCACAGCCCCTTCTAATTCATATTCTGTCTCTTCTGCAAAGTTCTGCGGTTCATACACCTCTTCTTCATACGTGGTTTCTTCTGTATTATCCTGCGGTTCATATTGCGCAGGTTCTATGGAATCCGTAGGTTCATATTCCATAGGTTCTGTATAGCCCTGGGAATCATACACTTCTTCCTCTGTATAGGTCTCCTGAGGATACGCTTCCACCTCTGCCACATACTCCGCTGGTACTTCCGCCTGAATGGCCCCTGTCTCTGCACCCTGATCTGCGGACGCTGCTATGCTGCTGTCTTGTACATCCTCAACAGGTTCCTCCGCTTTGCCAAGCTCCCGCGAAACCACCCGCTCAAGCATTTCAAGGTATGCATCTCTTAGCTCAGCCTCACTTTTCTTTGTCTTAGCAGGCTTGTCCGACGCCTGTGCTTTCTCTGTCTGATCTGGCACATCTGCCTGTGAAGTCGCCTGGTCCGTTATATACTCGACATCAAAGTCATCCTCCGACGCCTGACGTTGTGGTATATCGCCTGTGACATCCGCCTCTAAAAACTGTTTTCTGGCAGCTCTTTCTTTCCGAGAAGCCTTATCCGCCTGACTGCTTCTCTGGGCTTCCTCCTCCTCACGCTCAAGCTCTCCGAGAATGCCGCTTTTAATAGAATTGTCAAAGTTCACAAAGATTTTTCCCGTCTGTGACAGCACATGCTGTTTGATTTCCTCCTGATGTTTCTTGGCATTGTCAAGCTTCATGCGCTCCCACTCCACCAACACATCATCAATTTTCATCGGACCAGTCGCCCGCGGTGCCTTTGCCGTTTCATTCATTTCCATGAGATTCTGTTCATGGTATACATTTTCTTCATTGCTTTCCATCCAGTTATGCTCGTCATCCACTGATTTCTCTGTGATATCACGCAATTTATTCATGTCAGAATCCGATTTGATCAACCGCGCATCTTCTCCGGGGACATAGACTTTCTTAATCGCCCCGGTATGCGGCTCCGGTGCTGTCTCTGACACACCTGTCACCATCTGTGCAAGCCTGCCCGTCTGTATATGATTGCCGTAGGGCTCCTCGTCCTCCACAGGTTCCTGTTCAACAACAGTGCTGGCATGGGCTTTTCCCCGCTCAGTCTGCGCGTTGGTGATAGTCGCAAAGACACGGGTATTGCGCTCCGTAATACTTTTGATATCCTCACCAGAATTATACTTCTCTCTGTCCTCTGCAAAGACATCCTCATGTTCATCCGGGTAAAGCTCTCTCATGCTTTCTGCGACTACTTTCTGGAGATTTATTGTATTATACTGACTCATATCGCCTGGCGCACCGGCGGATGCCATTTTATTTTCCACCAGACGCAGACCGTTGCGGTACTGTTTCGATGAGTCCGCCTGTTCATCACGCTGCACATAATTGCTATAATCCTGCTGCACTGGATAAGTGCTAGGATTGATCAGATTACCATTTTCATCATAGAGCTGCTCTACATAAAATTCACTGGTATAGCCATTGTCCTGATATGTATTCTTTTGGTAAGCTGCTTCTTCCCCATAAACGCCATCGACGTAGCTTAAGTTGCCATAGCCGTCATCCACATAAGGATTGTTGTGCTCTGCATACTGCCCATTCACATACTCTGGCTGATTATAGCCACTGTCTGCGTACTGCTCATTTGTGTACTCTGCCTGACTGTAGCCACTGTCTATATATTGCTCATTTGCATAAGGCTCCTGCCCATAACCGCTCTCTGCATAGGGCGCTCCCGCATAATTGGGCTGTGCACTGCTATTGTCTGTGTATGTCTCAGCCGCATATTCAGACTGACCATAGTCATTGTCTGGATATTGTTCTGTTGTATATTCTGACTGACCGTAGCTGTCTTCTGTATACTGTTCAGCCGCGTACTCTGGCTGGCTGTAGCCATTTTCTGGATATTGCCCCGTCACATCTTCTGGCTGACCATAGGCACTGTTTGGATACGGTTCCGCTGGGTACTCTGACTGGCTGTAGCCATCGTTCATATATGGTTCAGTCGCGTACTGTGGCTGGTCATAGCCATTGTTTGAATATGGTTCAGCCGCGTATTCCTGTTGACTGTAGCCATTTTCATTATAGGGCGCATTCGCATACGATTCCTGTCCATATCCGCTGTCTGCATAAGGTGCATTTACATCTGTCTGTCCATATCCGCTGTCTGCATAGGGCGCATTTACATCTGTCTGTCCATATCCATCGTCTGCATAGGACGCATTTATATCCGTCTGTCCATATCCGCTGTCTGCATAGGGCGCATTTACATCTGTCTGTCCGTAACTGTCCTCTGTATACTGCTCCGGGTAACTTTCCTGAGCGCCGTAAGTTTCATCTGCATATTGTTCCGCGCTGTAGGTTCTGGCATCAAAATTGATGATATTATCATTTGATTCACCATCATAATTTCCTTCGTCATAACCTTGTATATTGTATGTATCGCCACTGTAATTCTCCGCGGCATTCCCCAGCATAATATCATAATTTTTCTGCTGGATATCGGTGAGCGGCACATGCATGGCTTTGAGCTCCATCGCCTTCATCACAAAGGGTCCATCCCCAAACCAGAGGATAATATCGTCACACTCCTCCACACACTTCGTCGATAGCCCTACTCGATGATAGAGATAGGCAAGCTCATACGCCCACTCTTCCTGATAATCTCGTTTTTTTAATTCCTCGAGAATATCAATCCGCTCCTCAAGGCTTGCTTCCTGCGCTTCCAGAATACGGTATCGAAGTGTGTAGACACCGCTGTCCTTTGGCGCCAGTTTCACAAACTGTTTATAATATTCAATCGCTGACACGACATCATCCATCTCTATTGACAACTCACATAGTGAATGCACCACAGAACGGTTTGTGGGATAACGCTCATATGCCAGCAACAGCATTTCCCTGCTGTCGTCATTTCTTCTGCTAACTCTATATAATGCCGCAATCCTCAAAAGCATTGTTACACTCTTAACCCTTCTCCAGTCAATCGTGTCTGCAATCTTGACGGCTTCTGCATATTTTTCTTTATCTATTAATTTCGATATTTCTTCAGAACGAACTTTATATTCGTATTTATCCAAGTTTCATCACCTCTGACGATGCTGCCCCCCTCATCTTTGATCCTGAGTCAAAAGCATTTTTACAAGCAGGCAGTTCAACCCACTCTAAAAGTCAGTTTAGCATACCGATTTCCCCGTGTCAACGCCAACACCGTCATTTTATCAGCCCCATATACCTTTTTGTCTCGTCGGTTGTATCGATGTGGGGAATGCATTTGAGAAAAGCCTCATACTGCCCATTGCTGTAATACGCCCGCACTGCCGCTCTGAGCATCTCCAGTGAAATCACCTCGCACGCTGAAATTTTGGTCTCTGAAAGCATTGTGTGGACTGTAATCTTCTCCGTCACATGTTTCTTTTCCTTATTAATTATGGAATACGTGCGAAAGTCTCCGTCCGGCAGATTGACGCGCGTCTCCGCAACAAACTTGTCATTCATGCCGAAAAACTGTAGAAATCCATCTGCGGACTTGAGAATCATGCACTCCTCTTCTCCGTTGACAACTGCCAATAAAAGCCTCTCAACATTTTCATACAATACATTTTGTTCATGATGCTCATTTTCAACCAGCTCTATGTCCACGATGCGCTCTGCTTGAAACGGCGTCTGGTCTGCCGTCCACACAGCCATCTGGTAAAATGAGCCGATGTCAAATTCACACCCATAGCAGAGTCGGGCGTACACTCTGTCAAGGGGATACAGCCGCTCTTCCCCCCTTTGCAGCACTGGCATCCCTCCGTTCAGCGCCCATGAAAATCCTTTTTCCGCCAAATGCTCGTGCAGCAGCGTCTCTCCGACATAACAGCCAAAGCGCTGTGTCCATTCTGCCAGCAGCGCATCCCCTTCCTCCTCGCTGCACTGATTGAGCTTCTCGTGAAAAATCTCCATGATTTCATCGAGCACCTCAATACTTTTAGCCGTGTAATCCATCTCGACCTGCTGCGCCTTCGCAAAGTCCAGAATCTGCTGTTTGATTTCCTCAAAATTCATTTGATTTCTCCTTTCAAAATCTCTTGTAATCCTACGCGGCGAAGGTCTGCCTCAGCCGCAGTCCCATGTATACATCACACGCGAAAAATCGCATGCCGCAAGGTCCGCTGCGCTGATAAAAAAGTTCGCAATCCCGCAGTCTCCCCACATAATTTCATCACCACAAGTCCCTCCACTGTTTAGCTGAAAAAGCAGCACATCATACTTTCTGGTACTTCTGTCATAAGCGCGCGGGTCCCCCTGTGTGAAAAACGGATAACCGCCAATCTGCGTGCCGGGCTCTGTGCTCTGTGGACAGCGCATCGCATAAACTGCCTCACAGAGTACAGACTCCTCCTCCAGAGCTCTCCACCATTTTGCAACATTTTCCGCTGTAACGTTGTCTCCAAAAAGCTGCTCATAACAGTCCACCGCCTCCTCAATGAAGCAGTCATCGACAAACCTCGCAGAACTTAGGCCGCATGTGGAAGCTTCGAGTAAAAACTCGCCCGTAAATGGATATTGAAACGCTTCTATATCGCTGAATTGGGGCATTTCCTCCTCAGTCAGCAGCTTCGTCTGATCTTCAAGGATAATCTCGTGATACACGATGCGAAAACCATTGGGATAGGTCTGGTCTACATCATCATACCCATACGTGTCATCGCCGTCATACCCCGCAAAGATCTGTAAAATCCCTTTCTGTGGAAACCCTTCTACATGCGGCAGTGCTGAAAAATTGAGCTGCGCAAGCAACCTGAGTGGTTTTCCTTTCGCATACCCCTCCAGAACCTTCGGATATTCCATCTCCTTTGGCAGATATGGGACGCCGCCCAGTTTGCTTGCATAGACAGAGGCAGACTGCACGCGCACCGGCGTGAGCGAAAGATACTGCGGCGGCGCACAGTGCTCATCTGCACACTGGAATAAAATGGACAGCTTCTCTAATGCCTTCTCAATGCCTGTTTGGTTGTCGCTGTTTGTTCTTGTTTCCTGTATTTTCTCTGACATAATAGCCTCCTTGTGTCTTTTGTTTTTCTTCTAAGATTTGCGCCATTCATATTCACGTTTATCATATCTATCATATCAAAAAAATACCCCTCCGTAAACGGAGTTATAAACTATAAAAGACTTCTTAATCAAAATGAATACAAAAGAGCCACAGCATAGTATTTTATGCGGTACTGGCGGAAATGAGGGAATTGATTATGAGTCACGATCTAACAGCATTATACTCGGGTACGACCTTTGAGCGTGAAGGACTTCAAGCCATGCTTACAGAGGTAGAAAAAGGCAATATCGGCACTATCATTGTGATAGACATGAGTCGACTGGGAAGAAACTATGTGCAGATGGGAATGCTACGGGAACAGTTACGAAGGGCAAATGTAAGACTGATTGCAGTCAATGAGGGTGTTGACACAGGTTCGGGATTTGATGATGATTTCCTTCCGTTCCGCGATGTAATCAACGAATATTTCGCAAAAGACATCAGCAAGAAAATCAAGTCCATCTTTAAGGTAAAAGGCGAGAGCGGAAAGCACGTTGTGAGCAGTCCGCCATATGGTTATCTAAAAGACAGCGAGAACAAGAATAAAGGGGTAATTGATGAAGAAGCAGCGCTCATTGTCAGACGCATATTTCGAATGACTTTGGAGGGGTATAGTCCGTATCAGATTGCGGCACAGCTATCCAGTGAACATATCTCCGCACCTGCCTACCACCAAGCGGTCTTGGGTAATATATTATACTGTGCAATAAAGCTGCTGCCATACCAAGATGAGGCGTTTTCAAAATACCGTATGGAAGGTGTGCAGGAATTTTGATTTGCCCTCAGCGGACAAATCCGGCCACAGGTATTGAATGCCATTTTCGTGGAAAAAGTCGAAACAAGTATAAAATCAAATGCCATAATAAATGCCTTGAAATAGCGAATCCAATGGCAAGGGTATCATCTCTAAAGTTGTAAAGTCGTGTATAAATAAATACAGTTTGGAATGTAAATAGCTTTATTGCAAAGTGCAAACTGCTGCAAAAATATTTGACTGAGAAGTCACCTTTTGACATCTTCGTGCGTGTTATAAGTGAAGAGGAGGTGAGAGATATGAACTTGGAGGAAGCGGTAAGGACATACAGCGATATGCTCTATAAGATCTGTATTGTAATGCTGTGCAATGAGCAGGATGCCCAGGATGTGATTCAGGAAACATTTTGCGGATACCTGGAAAAGGCACCGGTTTTCACAGATACGGAACACGAAAAAGCATGGCTCATCAGAGTAGCGGCAAATCACTGTAAAGATGTGCTGAGATTTAGATTCCGTCACCCGCAGGTTCCCATCGATTTGCTTGCAGAAAGTCTGGTCATGGAACAGGAACAGCAGGAGATACTGACAGAGCTTTTCGAGCTGCCTGTTAGGCAGAGGACTGTTATTTATCTTTATTATGTGGAAGGATATCAGATGAAGGAAATTGCTGCTATACTTGGTATTTCAGTACAGGCAGTCAAAAAGAGGATGCAGCGGGGAAGGGAACAGTTGCGGGTAGTTTGGAAGGAGGAATGTTGCAGATGAACAGACTGAAATTAAAAGAAACGATGGACCAGATACATATGAAAGAAGAAATGCAAAAGGAAATAATTATGAAGGTAAAAAGACAGACAGATCGCAGAGCGTGTGGAAAGAAAAGATTACATCAGGCAGTTGCGGCAGCTGCCGCTTTTGTATTGATCGCAGGAGCAGTTATCCCTAGTCAGGCAGGGCTTCGGCATTTTGTAAAAGATCGTTTGGAGAATATGCCAAAGCAGGAGCTAGAAGCAGTTAATCAGATGGTGCAGGACCAGAACAATGCAGAGGCAGACAGTTTTTCCAGAGAATACTCGAAAGAGGAGATAAAACGCATGCAACAGCTACAGGAAGCCTATCAGAACGGAAGATTTCCGCAGCAGACGATCACTTATACAGACAGTGTTGGACAGATAACAGATGATTTGCTCAGATACGATCCAGATACGGGTTTTCTTTACCTTCCTGACCGCATGCTGACGGATGAAGAGCTGTTGCAGATCATAGATTTTAATTATACGAGGGATTATGCTGTTTCTCAGGGAACAGCCGCGCAGGAAGCGAGAAAGGAATGGGAGGAGAAAGAAGAAGGTCTGAAAGCAAAGGTGCAGAAAGAAGGCTGGATTACCGAAAAAGAAGCGTTGCAGGCAGCAGAAATATATTTGCAGACGGAGTTTGGTCTGTCGGCAGAAGGGATGAAAGCATATGTATTTTTGGATGAGCCAAAGACGGGACTTTTCATTTATCATGTGAATTATCAGACAGAGGACGATATTTCTACTTATGCCTACGGCATTGATCTGAATGCAGAGGACGGAAGCCTTGTGGATACCAGTGATGCGTCCATTCGAAAAGACCGGGATTCAGAAACAGATAAAGATATTGACAAAATGACAGAATAGTCAAATAGTAAAAAAGGGAGTGCTTCGGCACTCCTATTTTTTTGTAGATTATATTACAGGAGTATGGTCTAGTATACAAGGTTTTTTCTGGTTTTTATATCAAGATAGGAAGGAATGGGTGGATTCCGCCGTCTTCGGCATTGCCACGATGCTTTTTGCTTTGAAAGCCTCTTTGGGATAGGATTTTACCGGGCAGAGCTGTTATCCTGGTCTGGTTGTTCCTGTGCCTATTCTTGTCTTTCGACACTCCGGGAGGGTGTGTCGGTACTCATATATGAAATATTTAGAAGAACCTCGTTTCTACTGGATAGATTGTGAAATTAAATTGTCTACTTGACAACATCTATTAATCATGCTATTATTTTATTTGCGAATATTTATTACGAATATTCGCAAATAAAATTTGGAAGAAAGGAGAAATGAATCTATGCCGTCAAAGCCAGTCCTTTCGGACGCTGATAAAAAAGCAATTCGCAAAAAGCTGGAAGAACTATGCGAGGAATGTTGGATAGAACAAGGGTACAAAAAGACAAGCATAAAAAATCTCTGCGATAAAGCAGTCATATCTATCGGCACTTTTTATACGCTTTACCCGACAAAAGAAGATTTATTCCTTGAAACAATCACAGACATACAAAGGAGGTTGACAGAAAAAATTATCGAGATAAACAGGAACAGCCGAACGAAAGAGGGATTTGCACAATCTATGAAAAGGCTTTTTCGGGAATATGACAGCAAGCCATTCCTCTACAATGTCAATACGCCGGATTTTCAGTCTTTTGTAACAAAGCTGCCGGAAGAAACGATTAAGAAAATCAAGTTTGACAGTTTCGATTTTTTCAGACAGGTTATCCATGCCGC
>ERZ808035.1401-NODE-1401-length-12092-cov-3.057262_pt1 | contig 12092 bp, 11 predicted proteins | sample MGYA00380189_ERZ808035 | MGnify/ENA primary metagenome ERZ808035 (study PRJEB31490, sample SAMN06133407) | mouse gut metagenome | isolation source: M5_1 | host: mice | place: China: Chengdu | collected 2015-05 ...
GTCCCCGTCGTCGTGGGGGAGGCCGACCACCCGGAGATTCTGGGAATTCTGGGGTGCACCCGGCGGGGAATGGTGGTCTCCGGGTGGGAGAAGTTGGAACAAATCATGCAAAAAGTACCGGGTTTCACCAGAAAACCCCTGACTTTTGTGTCCCAAACCACGGCAATTTTGGCAAATTGGGAAAAAATCGTGGAAAACGCAAAAAAAGTGTGTACAAACGCGGAATTTTTTGATACAATATGTAATGCTACGTCCAGGCGCCAATCAGAAGCACTGGAACTGGCCGGTCAATGCGGCGCGATGATCGTCATCGGCGATCAGAAGAGCTCCAACACCAGGAAGCTTACCCAGCTGTGCGCCGGACGCTGCCCCGTGGTCGTGCAGGCCGAGGGGGCCGATTGTCTTGACCGGGAGCAGTTCCGTGGGATCGGCACGCTTGGGATCACTGCCGGCGCATCCACGCCGGAGTGGATAATAAAGGAGGTCAGCAACAAAATGAGCGACGAAATTATGGAGATTGAACAGTCCTTCGCGGAAATGCTGGAGGAGTCGTTCAAAATTTTGAATACGGGGGATAGAGTCACTGGAACCGTTGCGGCAATTACACCCACCGAGATCCAGGTGGAGCTGGGCGTCAAGTATCCCGGCACCATTCCTCTGTCCGAGCTGAGCGACGACCCCGACGTGAAGGTGGAGGACATCGCCAAGGTGGGTCAGGAGATCGAGGCCATCGTCATGCTGGTCAGCGACCGGGACTGCGTGGTCAAGCTGTCCAAGAAGCGCCTTGACGCGGACAAGAACTGGGAGATCGTGGAGAACGCGGTGGAGAGCAAGGCCGTGCTGGAGGGCATCATCACCGAGGAGAACAAGGGCGGCCTGGTGGCCAGCGTCAAGGGTATCCGGGTGTTTATCCCCGCCTCTCAGTCCGGCAAGCCCCGGGGCGCCGACCTGTCCGAGATGGTCAAGACCCGGGTGCAGCTGCGCATCACCGAGGTGAACCGCGCCCGCCGCCGCGTGGTGGGCTCCATCCGCGCCGTGGCCGCCGAGGCCCGGGCCGCCGCCGCCGCCGAGATCTGGAACAACATCGAGGTGGGTAAGCGGTACAGCGGCACTGTGAAGAGCCTCACCTCCTACGGCGCGTTTGTGGACATCGGCGGCGTGGACGGCATGGTCCACATCTCCGAGCTGTCCTGGTCCCGCATCAAGACCCCCGCCGAGGTGGTCAGCGTGGGCGACCCCATCGAGGTGTACGTCATCTCCTTCGACCCGGAGAAGAAGAAGATCTCCCTGGGCGTGAAGGACCACAGCCAGGAGCCCTGGACCGTGTTTACCGAGAAGTACTCTGTGGGCGACGTGGCCCCTGTGCGCGTGGTCAAGCTGATGACCTTCGGCGCCTTCGCCGAGATCGTCCCCGGCGTGGACGGCCTGATCCATATCTCCCAGCTGGCTGACCACCGGGTGGAGAAGCCCGGCGATGTGGTGAGCGAGGGCGATACGGTGGATGCCAAGATCACCGCCATCGACGAGGAGAACAAGAAGGTGTCCCTGTCCATCCGCGCTCTGCTGGAGTCCGCCCCCGCGGACGATGAGGGCGAAGAGCCTGTGGAGGAGTAAGCTTCCCATTCGATTTCTCAAAAGGCTGCCGCACCTGCGGCAGCCTTTTTTGGTCATAGAGGTGAAATGATGAAACCTGATGTTGTCATTGTCCCCTGCGCCGGTTACGGACGGGAGGAGACCCGCGCCGCCCTGGAACAGGTGCTGGCTCCCCTGGGCGGGCTGGAGTGGGTGCGTCCGGGGATGAAAATCGCGGTAAAGGCGAACCTGCTGACCTTTGCCAAGCCGGAGAAGGCCGTCACCACCCACCCGGCGCTGCTGTGCGCCCTGGTGGAGCTGCTGGCGGCCCGGGGGGCGGACGTGGTGGTGGGGGACAGCCCCGGCGGGCTGTACAACGCCGCCTTTGTGGGCCGGGTATATGCCGCCGCCGGACTGAAGGCGGTGGAGCAGGCGGGCGGACGCCTGAACCAGGATTTTACCGAGAGCACCGCCCAGTTCCCCGAGGGGAAGGTGTGCCGCCAGTTCCGCTATACCGCGTGGCTGGATGGGGCGGACGCCATCATCGACTTCTGCAAGCTGAAAACCCACGGCATGATGGCCATGACCTGCGGGGCGAAGAACATGTTCGGGACCATCCCCGGCACCGTGAAGCCGGAGTACCATTTCCGCTACCCGGACCCCAGGGATTTTGCCCGGATGATTGTGGACCTGAACGAGTATTTCAAGCCCCGGCTCACCATTGTGGACGCGGTGGAGTGCATGGAGGGCAACGGTCCCAGCGGCGGCACGCCCCGGCACATGGGGGCCCTGGTGGCGGGGGAGAGCGCTCACAAAGTGGACCTGCTGTGCGCCGGACTCATCGGGCTGAAGCGGGAGGAGGTGCCCACCCTGGAGGCGGCGCTGGAGCGGGGCCTTATTCCCGCCTCGGCGGCGGAGCTGACGGTAGAGGGGGACCCTTCCGCCTTTGCCCTGCCGGACTTCCGGCGCATTGTTACCGGCAACAGCCATCTGTTCCGGGGGAGTGGGAACAGCCTGCTGGGCCGGATCAAGGGGGCGGCTATGGAAAAGCTGCTGGCCCAGCGGCCGGTGGTGAAGCCCGGGGCATGCGTGGGGTGCGGCGAGTGCCGGGACGTGTGTCCGGCCAAGGCCATCACCATGGTGAATCAAAAGCCCAGCATCGACCGGAAAAAGTGTATTCGCTGCTTCTGCTGCCAGGAGTTCTGTCCCAAGAGCGCGATGACGGTGCGCCGCACCGCCATTGCCCGGCTGCTGGACCGGTAAGGGGGAAACCAGAGGTGGACAATCTTGTGCTGTACCGCCCCAAATTGGAGGAGCTGGACTTCCGTCAGGCGCTGCTGGCCGATCCGGACACCATGGCCTACAACCACGCCTATGGCGGAACGATTGCCTTTCCCAGAGAGCGCTGGGCGGACTGGTATGCCCGGTGGCTGGAGGACAGGACGGGGGAGCGGTTTTACCGCTATCTGCGCCTGGAGGGCAGGGGGGAGCCGGTGGGCGAGGCGGCCTACCATTATGACGGCGAGTTCGGTGCCTGTGTATGCGACGTGCTGGTGGCGGCCCAATATCGGGGCCGGGGCTTTGGGCGGCGGGGGCTGGAGCTGCTGTGCGCCGCCGCGAGGAAAAATGGCGTGAAGCGGCTGGTGGACAACATCGCCATCGACAACCCCTCGGTGGAGCTGTTCCGAACATGCGGCTTTCGGGAGCGCCTGCGGAACGACGAGTATATTTTGATGGAGAAGGACCTGTAAGACTGGTCGGCCTCGCCGGCACAGCGAAATGGACAAGCCCTGCCGCCTGCGGCAGGGCTTGTCCATTTCGTGGGGACCTTTTTTCGGATTTCTCCTATGCCGCCAGGGTATACAGGGAATAGAAGTATCCCTTTTCCGCCATGAGTGTTTTGTAATCCCCACGCTCCTGGATGACTCCGCCCCGGAGTACGAGGATCTCGTCGTACTGCTCCATCAGCGCCTGGTCCAGCCGGTGCGTGACCACCAGCCGGGTGAGGCCGTCCAGATGGAGGATGGCGTCGGTGACGGCGAAGGCGGTCTGGTTGTCCAGGGCGGCGGTGGCCTCGTCCAGCAGCAGCACCGGCGTGCCCCGGAGGAGGCACCGGGCGATGGACACCCGCTGGCGCTCCCCGCCGGACAGCCCCGTCCCGTTTTCCCCGCAGCGGTAGTCCTCCCCCCGCTGAGCCAGAAGGTCCGACAGGCCGGAGCGGGCCACAGCCTGATCCACCAGGGCGTCCGGGAAGTCCCGGAACATGGTGATGTTGCCGCGGATGGTGTCGTCAAAGAGAAACACGCTCTGCCCGATGAGGCTCATCAGGTCGTACAGGCTGTCCGGGTCCACCTCCCGCAGCTCCTTTCCGTCGATGGCGATGGAGCCGCTGTAGCCGTCGCAGGCCCCCATGAGCAGGTTCAGCAGGGTGGACTTTCCCGAGCCGGAGCCGCCCACCACGGCGTATTTTTTTCCGGGCTCCAGAGTGAGGGACAGGTCCTTCAGTACGGGCTTGTCCGGCTGGTAGCCGAAGGTGACGTGATCCAGGGTGATGCCCTGGTTCAGCTCCGGTGGGATGGCCTCGCCGGAGCGGGCGGCGTTCTCGCCGGTGACCTCCGCCAGCTTTTCCACCAGACCGGCGGCGGCCTTGCGGCTGGCCCAATACTGGGGGACGATGTTGATGGCGTTGATCATGGTGCCGGACAGGTTGACGAACACCACCACCGTCCCGGCGGAGATGCTGCCCCGGATGGCCAGCCAGGTGCCGATGAGGAAAATACCAAACTGCATGATAAGGCCGGAAAAGCCGGACAGGGTCTTGACCTGCCCTGTGCTCCAGCTTCGGCGGCGCTTGGCGCCCTCCGCGTTCCGGTTGGCGGCGTCGAACTGCCGCTGGGCCTCCGCCTCCGCTTTGAAGCTCTTGATGACGGAAAAGCCGTTGAGCAGATCCTTGATCTGGGCCATAAAGCTCTCGTTCTGCTTGCTGACCTCCTGCTCCCGCCTGGTCAGGACGCCCCCGGTGAGGAGGGCCACGGCAATGGGCAGAATGCTGAGCGCGATGGCGATGACGGCCAGCACGGGGCTGTACCACAGCATCATGCCCAGGGAGCCCACAAACAGGACGGCCTGTTCGATCATGATAAAGCTGTTTTCCAGATAATTGGTCTCAATGGTGGTCACATCGTTGGTGAGGGTGGACAGGTAGCGGCTGGTATTTTCCTGGGAAAAGGCGCTGATGCTTTTTTCCGACAGTTTGCGGAAGGCCAGGGATTTGTACTGTGCCAGCGCCCGGCAGACAAAGCCCGCCTTGGCCCGGTAGAAGCCCAGGGTCAGCACGAGGTATAAGGCGGCCATGGGGACAAAGACCTTGATTACGAATATAAACTGCTCCATGCTCCTGTTGGCGGCGGCGTCCAGCAGGGCCCCCAGCATCCAGGACACCATCAGGGTGATGGGGATGCCCAGAAGGGTGAGCAGCAGGGTGAGGGCAAAATTCAGGCGGTTGCCCTCATAAAAGGCCCGGAAGTAGGGCCGGGCGTTCTCATTGCGGTTCATTATGCTTCCTCCTCAGTCTTTTTCCACACGCCGCCCCGGAGCAGGGGCTTTTCCGTGCCGCCGATGTTGAACAGGTAGCCCCCCGCCTGCATCATGCAGCGGGCCAGGTAGAGAAAGGGCACCAGTGCGCCGTCATCGTCCCGCCGGGAGTAGGAATTGGTCAGCCCGTCCACCAGCTCCAGCTCCGTCTTTTGCAGGATTTTCAGCTCCAGCAGTCCATTCAGCAGGGCCTGCGCTTCCTCCACAGGCAGAGACAGGGCGTGGGCCACCGTCTCCGGCACATATTGGCGGTGGGGACGGCTGTACAGATATTCCAGCACCTCCAGGCACCCGGGCCGGGCCAGAACCCGAAACAGGGCGCGGTAGTCGTCCATGGGGGCGAAGTGGGCGTCGTAGCCGTCCTCCGGCTCGGGCCAGACGGAGGCAAACGAGAGGTCCTCCGCGTGGAGGCTCAGCATGAGGCCGGGTTTCAGCCGCACCCGGCTCATGGCCCAGCAGTGGGCCATGTCGATGTCGTGCTCCATCATGACGGCGTGGCCCAGGTAGCCGATGTCGGGCATACCGATCTTGTCCAGCATATTTTTGCTCAGCGTCCAGAGCAGGCGGCAGATCTGGTCAAACCGCTGTTCCGTAGGGACGGTGTGGAGCCAGCGGGCGGCGGCCTGGTGGAAGTCCACCGCCTCGCCCTCCTCCCGGCCGAACAGGGCGCCGATGGGGACGCCCAGCCGGTCCGCCAGGGCGGGGAGCAGCTCCACATCCGGCGCGCCGCCCTTTTCCCACTTGCTCACCGCCTGGGCGGACACCCCCACCAGCTGGCCCAGCTGCTCCTGGGTGAGGCCCCGCTCCTTCCGGAGCTCCGCAATGCGTCCGCTCAACACATCCGCCATCAAAACACCTCGTTTCGCTTGATGGTTGTATCATAGCAAAAAGAATGGTTGAAAGCAACAGCGGCAATGTTGCAAAAAATCAACCAGCAGTAGAATCAAAGCCAAAAAGCCCCGGCAGGCCGGAAGCGCGGCCTGCCGGAGAGAGTCAGCGCAGCTCCGCCCACGCGAAGAATTTCAGAATCCGGGTCACAAAGAAGGGCGCGTCCGGACAGGCCTCTGTAATGGCGGCGTGGGCGTCCATGACCGCCTGGTCGGACAGGCCCTCCAGGGGGACAAGGATGGTTTTCGCGCCGTCGGCGATCTGTCCGATGGCCAGGGGCGCGGACACCACGCCGCCCACCGCCACCCGGGAGGCCGCCACGACGCCTCCTGCGGCGTACACGCCCACGGCGCAGCCCCCCACCGCCAGCCAGCCCAGGGCGATGCCGCCCCAGGCCAGCAGTCCCAGGGCCACCCCGCCAATGGACGTCGTTCCCAGGGACACCGCCCCCAGGGCCAGCAGCAGCCCAATGCTCACCCCGCCCAGGGTGAACAGCCCCACCGCCACGCCGCCCAGAGCCACAAACCCGGTGGCGATGTTGCCGATGGCGATAATCCCCCGGGCCCAGTGGTCCCTATGGCCGAGGTTGACGTGGACCAGCGGCAGGCCGAACAGGGTGCGTTTGCTCTTGTACTCGTAATGCCAGCGCTCGGGGTGTCCGTGATAGTAATTGTTGACGATGGTGGGAGCGGGCGGGGGCGAGGCCTCCCTGCCCGTCACCAGATAGTCCAGCGACACGTGGAAATAGTCCGCCAGGGCGGTGAGGTTGTCCATATCCGGGCGGGAGGTGCCGGTATCACATAGTTAAAGATATTGGTATCATTCAATCAATTTTGCCGATAAAGCGGTAGAAGATTTCTACCTCCTGTTCCCGGCTTCCGTCCTCACCTTTGACCGCTTCATGGACAACGATTTTTTCAATCAGCGTATTCAAAAGTTCGGCGGTCAGTTCTGTTGGATTGACGCACTCTTTCATCAAGGCAATCCATTTTTCTGCGTCTACGGCGTTCTGGCTTTCAGTGGCGATAGCGGATTGAAGCTGTTCAATCTTTTCGTCCAGTTCAGCCTGTTCGCTTTGGTACTTCCCGGACAGCATAGAGAAGTTGTATTCTGTGATACGCCCCGCCGCCCAGTCCTCATACATCCGGGCAAACAAAGTATCGACTTCGGCTTTTCGCTTCTCTGCCTTTTTCAGTTCTGCGGCCTGCTTCTTTCTTGCGGCAGCCTGTCCCTTATCAGTGGCATTTAACAGCTGCTTCAAGAGCCGTTCTTCATCATGCTGTACCAGCCCCGACCAGTATTGCAGACGGGAGAGGACATAGGCATAAAGCACATCATAACGGATATAGTGCATGGAGCATTGGCGTGTGCCCTGCCCGTACTTGCTACAATGATAATGGCCGTAAGGCTTGCTGTTCTGCCTGTTCTCCCCATAGGACAGCGACCAGCCGCAATCCGCACATTTTACCAATCCGGAAAAAATCTGCGTTGTACCATCCTTGCACTTCCTGCGGCGGTTTGCTATCTGCTCCTGTACCTGCCGGAAAACCTGCTCGCTGATAATCGGCTCCTGCGTGTTCTCCACCCGCACCCATTCACTTTGGGGCTTGCGTACCCTCCGCTTGTTCTTAAAGGAAATGTTCGTTTCCCGGTAATGAATGGTATGGCCGATATAGGTTTCGTCTTTCATAATGCTCTTGACCTGGGCTATCGTCCATGCGTAGCTTTTTTCCTCCGGCGCACCCGCATAGATGTTTGCAAAAGTCCCGTCACGCTGGAAGTTGATAAATCCCGGTGTGGGAACCTTTTCCGCAATCAGTATTCTTGTGATACTGGCCGCCCCTCTGCCATGAATAGCAAGGTCAAAAATCTTCTCCACTATCCAGCGGGTTTCCTCGTCGATTATCAGCTTGTTTTTGATTTCCGGGTGTTTCCTGTACCCGATAGGAGCATAGGCACCGATACGCTGTCCTGTGGCAAACTTCGCTTTGAAAGCGGCCTTTACCTTGCGGCTCGTATCTTTCGCAAACCATTCATTGAACAGGTTTTTGAACGGGACAAAATCGGAAAGCCCTTTCTCTGTGTCCTCATTCTCCGCAACGGCGATGTAGCGAACCCGTTTCTCCGGGAACAGAAATTCCAGATAGTAGTCCATCATCACATGTTCCCGCCCGAAACGGGACAGGTCTTTCGTGACAATGCAGTTTACTTTTCCGGCTTCCATATCGTCCATCATGCGCTGAAAATCCGGCCGTTCAAAGTTCGTCCCCGACCAGCCATCGTCCACATACTCACCGACTACATGAAGCCCCTGTTCCTTTGCGTACGCCGTTAATTCATCCTCATACAGCAGGGAATTGTCACCGGCATAGCCACCCCGGACAACCAGATCCCCCTTCTGAATCGTCCAGTGCTTTGCTGCTTCTTCATTGTCCAGCTTTGCATAGTTCAGATCCCGCATATATTCCCGGTTATCCTGAATAACAGCGATCAAAGGGACTCTGATCTTATACTGAACATCGTCGCTCCATACCCCGTTATCGGCCACTCTGGAGCCTTTCCCTTCGACATAGGAAACGCCCCTGATCACCGTTGGAATATAGATTTTCCTTCGCGTTTCTTTGTCCGCCCTGCCATTAAAGACAGTCACAGCATCCACATTTGTGATCACACTTACACCCCACTTTCCGCGATAGCCATCCGGTAGGCAGCAGCCGGATCCTGATAACCTGATACATACAGCGCTTTATATACTCGTCAGTTGTTTCCCCGTCTCTGCGGGCAACAACAAACGACAAAGAAAGGCCGTCTTTGTTTTCAGACTTGACATTCCCACCTTCCGCTGTTTCTCTGACTGCCATATAATAGGCGTCCGCAGCAGCACAGACAGCGCTTTTTACAGCGTCTGCCTGTACCTTATCTGCGAAAATATCACCATTCAGATATGTCAGATACCGGATGTATGTTTCAGCTTCCTGTTCAGCCTTTGGAAAAGTTTCAGCCGTTAATACTGAACCGCTGAACACGCTGGAATAATAACCAAAATCAACGTACATTTTCCGCCCCTTTACACTCCGCTCTGCTGCTCCAGAAACTCCGCAATGATTTCAGCTTTCAATTCCTTCGTGATGATATAACCCCTGCTCTCTGCCACCGCTTTAATGTCAGGAATGTTCATACGTGAAAGCTGTGATTCCGTATAAGTACCGTTTTCCTGCTCATCGTCCTGTCCGTCATCCGCTGAATATGCCGCAACGGAAGCGCCGGATGCAGCGCTTGTCAGGATAGCGAACGGGCAGCGCTTTGTCTTATCGGGAACCATAGCATTGATGGGGTTCGGGATTTCCCAGCCCAAACGCATGACGGCCCGCAGCGCTACCATGTCATTCTGCATCAGGTTATATATAATTTCGCCTGTCGCCGGATCCTGAATTACACCCTGATCAAAAATCTTGAAAGTAATGTCCTGACGGATGCTGTATGCCAGCTGTGAGAAGTCCCCGGAAATCATCAAAGCCTTGCTCCTGTCAAAGGCTCCGTTACGGGGGAAGCTCATCGGGGAACCGTCCAGCGTATACGTCGTACCGGTCTGCATATCAGACTTGAAGACGGGCTGTCCCGTGGTGTCTTTCAGGCCCCGCAGCTTTGCCCGCATGGTGATGTCAGCCATGTGGCCATTCACAAAGTAGCTGCTTTCCTCAACCTTTGCAATCACGCCACCTTCACCCAAAATAGAATCATACAGATCGGATCCCAGTGTCACAATAGCCCCGGCATCTGTGGCCGTGGTCACAACATCATCCCGCCATGTCTGCGGCTTATCCTGACCAAACAGAATAGCACCATCAATCTTCTGACCAAACGCTTCAATCAGGCGGGGCCGTACCTCTCCCCAGATATCATAGTCGGCATCGTCAAGGACGGCTTCGGAAATCGGTACAATGACCGCAATTTCTTCTGCATAGATCACTTTTTTATCCCATGCCATCGTTGTCAGCTTCTTCTTTGCGGATCCGCCCTCACCGTTGACAAAGTACGCCACCGGGAGCAGGTCAAGCACGGGCATCTTGTACTGTGCCGCCGTCATGTTCGCCAGCCTGCGGCCACGCTGTAACACAGTGGACTGTTCCACCACACCCTGAATGATTTCGTGGCTTTCCTGTACCGGTATCAATGCTTCTGCGTTGCTTCTGGTGATAGAAGTACCACCGGTAAACAGCTGTAAATTAAAAAGTTTCCTGTTTCTGTTCATGTTCCTTTTCTCCCTTCTTTATCTTCCAAACGCTGAACGGATGGAAGCGTTGATTGAATCATTGACTGTCTGGCCCGTGCCGGAACCGCCGTCAGGCTTGCCGGTAGACACAACCTTCATTCCCTGTCCCGTAAAACGGGGATTCTCTTTCAGGAAAGCGTCAGCCGCTTTCTTGAAGTCGGTCTTGTCATCCACCTGTTTGCTGACTTTGAAAAGCACATAGTCCAGATCGTCAGGCTTCACGCCTTTGTCACGCAGGTAGTTGGTGTTCTTCATTTCCTCCACCTGCGCCAGCGCATCGTCACGCTGCTGTGTGATCGCTGAAACATCAGGCTGGTTCTTCGCCTTTTTCTCTTTGTAGTCGCTGATTGCAGCCGTGATCTCTGCTTCGCTCATTCCCTGTTGCTTGAAGTAGCTGGCAAGTGCCGCTTTGGATGCACGTTCAGCCCTTGCGTCAGCAATTTCTTCTGCCTGTTCAAAGCTGTAGCTGCCTGATCCTGTTCCACCGGTGCTTCCTTTCTGGCCGCCGTCACCATTCCCGGCTGATCCCGCACCTGTTCCAGTGCCGCCGTCACCGCCGTCCGTGAAAAGCTGTAAGTCAAATAACAATTTCTTCTTCATGTTCCAATCCTCACCTTTCTGTGATATTCCCGTATTTTATGCCCCGTCAGGCATGAAAAAAGCACCCTTTTTCAGGATGCATTATTCACTCATTACAAAAATTCAATTACCGGGTATTCCGCAGCTATGCCGCACATACCTAAAAACCATGTATCAACCAGCGCTTTGCCCGTGTCGTTTATGCTCTGCCACTCAATACAGACATTTCCTCCTTCTACGCTCTCATATAGGCTCATATGGGCTATTTCTTTCAATCCCTGAATAAGTGTAAGGGTAAGGGCAGAAACCGCAGCACAGACAATATCTGTGCCATGCGGAGCCATATTTGCATGCCCGGACACATGAATCCTGTCTTCTGCAACCAATACTGTGATCATATCATTCTCTCCCAAGTAAAAACCGCCGGCTCAAAATAGCGGCGGTCTCTATGCCATAATGAAATCTGCAATTCTATCCTCTCCAAGTTCTCTGATTCTCTGCCGGGCATCGTCCATTGTAGGAACTCCTGGGATTACTAAATCCGAAGAAGGAACTTCTTCAAGAATCTCATAGATCCTCTCCAAATTCTCAGAATTATTTAATAGTGGCTCAGGAATATAAATCTGCATCATTTCACCCCCAGTCTGTTCATAGCAATAGCCAATACATTACTTATTACTATACTTTCCCCTTTAGACAGATCTTTACCATCATTTATCTTCTGTATGCCACTGGTCAAATCCTGCAGTATATTTTCTCGGTATACCTTAGATTGTGGCATATTTTCCAGCATCTTGTCAATGTATTCCTCTGGTTTCTGCTGAATATCCGCAAAATATTGTTTTCCATACTCTTTCCAGTTGTGCGTTACGCTCATAGCTCTGTTATAGAGCTCTGTCCATTCAGCGGTCCAACCATTCATCCTGCCATCGAAAGCAACTTTCCCAAAATCCGCAATAGTAGAGCACGATGAAAATTCGGGCAGCTGTTTTAAGCGTGGAAGCATTTCGCATAATCTTAAACCATAAGAAGGGGCTAAATCCGTAATGCCTACCTGCGACGCAAGATAATGTGCTGAACTTTCTGCAAAAGTCTCTTCAATATCAAGCCATGCTTTATTTCCCAGCTTTGCTCTATCTATTTTCAGACCGTCGGCCATTGCGTGAAATGCTTCATGGAAAGCCGT
>ERZ808035.1403-NODE-1403-length-12078-cov-6.325640_pt1 | contig 12078 bp, 12 predicted proteins | sample MGYA00380189_ERZ808035 | MGnify/ENA primary metagenome ERZ808035 (study PRJEB31490, sample SAMN06133407) | mouse gut metagenome | isolation source: M5_1 | host: mice | place: China: Chengdu | collected 2015-05 ...
AAGTCATTAGTCATAATTAAATTTTGAGTATCAACAATTAACAATATCATTCTATTATCTCCCAAATTCCGATTTATATATTTGATTGTAAAATCTTTATCTATCATATACCATATATATTTATATGTCATTTCCCACTGGGTACACAATTCTGAAAAGGGAGATAATCTTTACGATATGATTTTGCCGGTATTATTTCCTGTTTTGGCATCTCCTGTGTTTTTTTGATAAATCCATTCGTCATTACAATTTTCCTACCATAGTAAGAAAAATATAAAAACCTTGTTATATCTGTTCCCACTTTTCCACGGATCTCAAATATCCCATCCTCTAAATGCTTACTGTATGGCTCTCTTAATTAATTCCCCTTTTCTTCCAGCACATGAATGATCCCTAAAACTTTTGCCCGCATTTTTACATCCAGACCAAGGATAAAATCTTTCGCGGGTTTTTCACCGTTATCTTTAGTATAAAATTCCACCTCATATTTATCCATCGTAATATCCAATTTTCTTTCTATATTTAGCACATGGCAAATATGCCATATTGTCAATAAAACGCCATCACTTGTATCTTTTTTAAGATATCCCATGCACCGCTACAAGTACATGGGATATTCCATCATATACCAACAGAGAATTGCTGTTCTTTCCTACTTTTTCCACTCCGGTATATTTGTTCCATATTCTGTCTTTATTTACGTGGCATAGCAACAATTCAACCTCATCCCACCTGCAAAAAAACCTGTTGCCAAGTGTTGCCACCAACCCCTTTGAGAACATTATGCAAACATAGCCTCCACTTGTTCACCGCCACCCATCAGCCAGAGTCTGCTGGTTCTTGTGCCTGTTGCCAAGGTCTGAAAAAATGGCACTTGCCGAATATTTACAAATAAATCAGAAAAATGCTCCACATATCTTATACAACACACATCAGCCCATACATGATCACACATATAAGCAAACTGATTATACTTACTTTATTTGTTCTATAGTTTGTATTTGCAGGATTCCACTTTTTTATTTTGCTATTTTCAAATAAGAATCCAGTAGTTGCACTCATGATACCCAAAAGCAGCAATCCGCATATTTTCATCGCAGGCAGTGTATTATTCTCAATTCCCTTTGTTTCAAATACAATAACCGCCATTCCTATCCCTGCACATAGTATCAAGGAAAATATTGCAGTTACTGGTATGCTGCGTTTGGCACGTTTTCTGTCATCTTCTCTGCGATAGATTTTATCTATCATTTTGTAGCTGCTCATTTCTATGCTTGTGACAAAATTCAGTATATATGCAACGATCAGAACGCCATTAAACCATTGCATTTTCAAATTCACCCCGTTTATCACACAAAGCAGAAAAATATATAAAGTAGACATGATTCCAATATGCAAATCAATCTGTACAAGCAGTTTCTTCACTTCAGAAATATTATACTCTATCTTGTCATCAAATCCTGCAATTCCATTAAAAGAATTATTTTTTATCGCATTGGAAAAATAGATATGCAGGAACAGTTGTATTGGAATACATAGAATAAACATGCAGATGAATATCCCAACACTAAAAATATCCGTTAATGCACTTTGAATGATATATGCCAATATACACAAAACAGATATTCCTATAAAAACCCATGGCATTTTTCCTATTGATACTTCCCCTTGTGATGATTTTTCCCCACACTCATTCCCCAGCAATGTATCAACATCAACTTCAAATAACTGTGCTAACTTAATTAAATTGTTAGAATTTGGTTTTGAAGTATTAGCTTCCCATTTGGTTACGGCTTGACGGCTGACCTCCAAATATTCCGCAATTTTTTCCTGTGACAGTCCTTTCTTTTTGCGATAGTACATAAGATTTTCCGCTAATTGATTTTCATTCATAATTTCCTCCATGTCGGAGCATCTTTTCGCGACCACACGCGAGCAAAATCTCAAATTTTGCTCTGCGATTCCGAGTTTGTGGCTCCGACACAAACTCGCGATTGAAAAATAAGGTCATCAGACTTATTTTTCAATCTTATGCATCTCCGTATAATTCAGATAGCAATAATATACTGATTGATCCAGTTGCACTCTACCAACTATATAGAAATTCTAGGCAACTATATGGCAACTATTAGTTGCAACTGCTGTTTTTTCTGCTATTAGTCCAATTTTATAGAATTATTTAACGGCTCTATTCTACCACAAGTACAAACACAATTCCATTAAGTATAATTTAATAGAATTGTGTATGTGCTTGTGGTAAAGTAATGACGTTGAACAATTCAACAAATCGGAACTTGAGGAGAGACACTAATGGTAATTGAAACGGAAAGACTACTGTTAAGAGAATACACTCATGAGGATTTTCCAGCATTATTTGAAATCTTTTCAGACCCAGAAACCATGCGACACTATCCCAACCCTTTTGATGAGAACCGTACAAAAGACTGGATTGAATGGAATCTTCAAAATTACAAGGAATATGGATTCGGATTATGGGCTGTCATTCTGAAAAAAACCAACGATTTTATTGGGGATTGCGGCCTGACGATTCAAAATATTGACGGAAATTTACTTCCAGAGATTGGATATCACATCAATAAAAAGTATTGGCGGAGAGGATTTGGAAGCGAAGCAGCAAGAGCGGTCAGAGATTGGGCATTTGAACATACGGAATATGATTGCCTGTATTCCTATATGAAGTATACAAATATTGGTTCTTATGCTACAGCGATTGCAAATGGAATGAAAAAGATAAAGGAATATCCCGATGAGAAGAACGAGATTTCATATGCCTGTGCTATTACACGTAAAGAATGGAGTTTGCTTAAACGATAATGAGAAGAAACGCAAAGCCGATTGACATTTCCTCATTTTCACATGATAATATATATTACAATCGTAAGATTTAAGGAGGGGATTACAGATGAAAACATTGCCGCAAATTTCAGAAGCTGAATTTGAAGTAATGAAAATCATATGGAAACACGCACCGATCAGTACCAATGAAATTACCGAAAAATTAACACAAACTACAAAATGGAGTCCTAAGACAATACAGACCTTGATCAAGCGGCTTGTAACCAAAGGGGCGCTTTCCTATGAAAAACAGAGCAGGGTATTCGTTTACACGCCTTTGATAGAAGAAAAAAAATATATCGGTCAGGAAAGCCACTCTTTTCTTGAACGCTATTATGAAGGAAATATTACAGCAATGCTTTCTGCCTATATCGAAGATGACAAACTCTCCGAATCAGAAATTGACACGCTCCGTTCCCTTCTCGCAAAGGGTTCAAAAGACAAGGGGAAAAATTGAAAAATCAGAGCTTTTTCAATTGGTTTTAGAAAGGCTAGGTTATTACTATGGCAGATTTTGGAATACGCTTTTTCCTATGTAATATTTTTATTTGTATCATCATAGGTTTTCTTATGATCGTAAAACGGGTATTTAAAAATTATTTAACCAGCCGGATGCAGTTCAATTTATGGTTTTTACTGCTTGGGATTCTTGCAGTCCCGTTTGTTCCCTTTCGCCCGGCTTCTTTTACGCAGGTTCTCGCATTATTTGGCATATGGAAAAATGCGGTGTCATCAAACAAGGGGACGATTACAGAAAGTGTCCTAAATCCAAATACGTCCGGCGCTGTAAATCAGATGAATGATTTTGCACTGTCTGTCAGTAGGGAAACACCCTCCATTATTGGACTGATTTTGTGTGGTATATGGCTGGCTGGCATTTTGGCTATGATTTTATTAGTGATAAAATCAATATCCCGGTTAAACGCCATGAAAAAGTCTGCGCTTCCCCTGCAGAACAAGGCTGTCCGTATTTTATATCATAACTGTTTAAAGGAAATGAAAATAAAAAGAAAGATTCCCGTTTACAGCACCGCCTTCCTGAAATCCCCCGTTATCGTAGGATTATTCAACCCCCGCATTTATCTTCCTATCCACCTCATATCGGATTTTAATGCTACGGATATGCGATATATGCTGTTGCATGAATTACAACATTACAGGCACAAAGACGCACTGGCTGGTTTCTTTATGAACTTTTTCGGTGTACTCTACTGGTGTAACCCCTGTGTCTGGTATGCACTGAAAGAAATGCGCAGTGAACGGGAGGTTGCCTGTGATACATCCGTCCTGCATCTGCTCGATGAAAGCGATTATGAAGATTACGGGAATACCCTTATCAATTTTGCGGAGAAAGTTTCACTTACGCCTTTCCCCTTTGCTGCCGGGATCAGCGGAAGCATGAAGCAGATGCAACAAAGAATTGCTAATATCTCCTCTTATAAAAAGCCTTCTGTTTTCAGAAAATTAACGGGATTTACTGCTTTTGCCACGATTAGCGTTATTCTTTCCGGACTTGCCCCAATGCTCTCCACCTATGCCGCAGAGCAGAGCCGGTATCAGTGGGATATTCCCTCCGACAAGGTTTCCACGATTGACCTGTCTGTCTGGTTCAGTGGATATGAGGGCAGTTTTGTACTATATGATTTAAATGGCGATACATGGAAGGTCTATGACATGGAGCAAGCCACTTTAAGGACAGCCCCAAATTCTACTTACAAAATCTATGATGCGCTGTTTGGACTGGAAGAAGGTGTGATTGCGCCAGATGATTCTTTCATGGCATGGGACGGAACAAATCATCCCTTTGAAGCATGGAACGGAAATCAGGACTTACTCTCTGCCATGCAATCCTCCGTCAACTGGTATTTTGAGGAAATAGATAAGCAGATCGGTTCATCTGCCATTCAGGATTATATCCAAAAAATCGGATACGGGAATGAGATTGTAAATGCAAACCTTTCCACATACTGGATGCAGGACGCACTGAAAATATCCCCGGTAGAACAGGTAGAACTTTTAACCGCCCTGCACAACAACCAGTTTGATTTTGCCCCGGAAAATATAAATGCCGTAAAAAATTCTATCTGCTTATTTTCGTCAGAAAATTTTTCATCGGAAGGCAAAAACTTTTACGGAAAAACCGGAACCGGGCGTGTAGACGGTCAAGATGTAAATGGCTGGTTTGTGGGCTTACTTGAAACCACTGGCAACACATACTTTTTTGCCACCAACATCCAAGCCGAAGAAAATGCCACAGGCAGTAAAGCATCGGAAATCTCTCTCTCCATCCTGTCCCATATGGGTATATGGAAACAATAAAAACCTAATCCAATACTCTCCGGCACACAAAAATGCTCTCATTTAAGTAGTCCATGCAAAATGCTGTTACTTAAAAGAGAGCCTTTTCTCAAATATGATTTTAATACATCACATTTGAAATATCCTGTACTTCCCTAACATTTTCCCAATAATCAATGATTTCTAATTATATACATTTTATACTTCAACATTTTCTATACCTCATCAAATCAATTGTTACTTTTTAAGTAATTACAAACAGATTCAATCGTCATATCTTTTTCCAGTATATGCTGTTCAACATCTGCTATTATATCCTCCGCGAGATAAAACTCATTTTCTCCGGCCAAAAATATTCTGATATCCGGACGTGGAACCATGCCTGTCGGTCCTGCTCCGGAAAAGTAATAGCATATAATAATTATATCTTTCTTTCCATTATTATTAACATCCCGAAAAGCAACTGCGCCAACATTATTAAACATCCCCGAAGAACCTATTGTATTATTTTCATAACGATAAGGGAATCTATATAATATCTGTTCATCTCTAATCAGAAAAAATGCAGCATACTCTTGTGGCTCAATATCATACGTCGGCTTACACGACACAAATTTAACTTTTCCCCAATCATCCAATGTAACGTCAAATGACTGCTCCGGTATCATGTACTTATTTATATATTCCATCGAATTCTTATTATCATCCACCCCCGTATCATTCTCATCTGGTTCCATATCTTCCTGACGCTCCTGTTCGCCTGTATAAGCTGTCTGCGGATTTATCTCTTCTTGATTTTCCGGTTCGCTTTCATAAGCTGATTGTGAAGTTATCCCCTCAATTTCATTTATATCCCCGGATTCTGTATATTCTTCTTTATCTGTTAATTGCTTCCTCTCTTTCCTACCATCGAAGTATAAAATAATCTGCTCATCGAATTGTTCCTCTCCGGACAAAATAACTTCCACAGAATCCTCATGCCATGTAACCTCCCATATACTGCTGCGTATGCTTCTACCATCATCAAACAATTCAAAGTCTGCTTTGGATATTCTGTTTTTGCTTTCATAAAGAACCAGCCTGCCGGAAGCCGATCCAAAGGGGAAATCAGCTTCTCCGACTGCCTGCAAAACCAGTTCATAAGTTCCGTCCGGTGAAACAGACGTGTCTGCCTTTGTTATTTTGTAATTTGACACATAGACAAAACTCCCCCAAAACACAGCGATTATAATAAAAATGGCAGCCACAAAGCCTAATACAAATTTCATTACCTTTCTCATTGCTCCTTATCCCTCCTTCTTTCAATGTCAAACAATACCCATAATCACTCTCTGACAATCCTGTATTGATATTCCGGTATATTTGAAATCCCATCATCCAGAATTTTATTTCCCAAATACTGAAAACTGCCATCTTCTGAAAACCGTACTGTAAGCTCATGTGTTATCACCGCATCATCACATAAAATCATGCTGCATACCGTATCCACAATTAAAGTAACTGTCCCGTCTTCGTTTTCCCTGATAGGCTAATCCAAGCACACATTTTTCCGACATTTCTCTGTTTTCTTCTGTAATGGGCTTTACCCTGACCATGCAGCTCCCATCCACGATTTCATTAACTTCCGGGTATTCCGGTACGCATAACTCATAGCAAAAATATCCTTTATCCGTAAATCTCCATTCTTTCATACGGGTATAGGAAATATAGGTTATCACAGGCTTATCATCATTCCATGCGGCTTTTGCAGATAAAACATACAAATCCTTTCCGTCATTGGACGCACAGCTTTTATCTGCATTTTTATTTTCCTATTTGCGGCAGTTCCAGTTCCTTTTGTTCAATCGTATTAGACAGATACCGGAATGTCCCATCCGGGAATGGCTGGACTACAATCTGATTTGTGAACGCATAATCCGAATTGTAATCTGGCCAGACTCCATCTACATAAAGTGTGATTGTTCCATCCGCACCCTGTTTGTAATCTACCACTTCTCCAAAAGGTGGATACGGGCTTGCAAATATCATTTCATACTCATAGCTGTTGCTATCCTCATCATAGCCGCATTTTTCCCGTAACTGTTCTATTGATACCTGAAAATATGTAGTCATTATTTTTTCGTATATGTCTGCAGGTATTCTCCAGTTTTCTGTCCTTAAATTTTCCCCGGTGTATATCCGATATATATCTTCAAACATACAGGGCATCAGAATATCTTCTACATTATTACTATTCCAGTTGGTCACAAGCATATTGTAATTTACATAGCTCAATCCATATACATATTTTGCAGTTAATTCCCGGCATTTATCAGAAAGCGGCTTTACCCGATAATATTGGCGCAAACTGGAATGAGGTATCACAATTTCATGGGCATAAATGAAATAGCCCTTCTCCGTCAATTTGACTTCAGCTATATCACTGACTAACGTATTCCTGACTTCCGGTATTCCTCCCTCCTGCCAGCCGATTCCTACATAATATGTCTGCAATTCACTTTCCCGGTATATAAAAGTGATCACGCCAAGAAGTCCGTCCCTGTTTACGTCAAATATTGTAACCATCGCATCACGCTTTTCCCTATATGCAGCATAGAAATCTTCGATTTCCCCATAGTTCTCCATATTGGTATCTTCAGTAACGCTGACATACCCTGCACTGCCAAGAAGGAAAACTACTTCTTTGCACTGTTCCTTCGTAAAATCTTTGATATTTGATCCATAGGACGAATCACCCGTTATTTGTATGTCTTTATACACTTCTTTTACCTGTCCTGCGGCTGTCAGTGCCTTATTATTTAGTTCTTCCTTTTCTGAATCGGTTATCAGGCAATGTTCCGCCTGTGGAAGAAAACATAAATCTGATTCCGTTTTGCCTTTTTCCACATTTGATTCTGCAATATTACTGTTTACAATTTCCACTGGCGGTTCCCACACAACCTCTGACTGCTCTTTTTTGTTTTCACTCCATTTTACCCACTTGAAGCTTCCTGTGATCACCGCCATAAGCATTATCAGAAAAAATACTCCCCAATTTTTCAGCAGCCACTTCACATCTTTCACGACCCGTTCCCTCCATAAACCTCATTCCATTCTTCCTCCGTCAACCGATTGGAATGCCACCAAATATCATGGTATCCTTCTGGTAAGGCTATCTCATTCGATACATATTGAAAACTGCCCTCACTGAATGGGCGGATTACGGTTGTATGTGAAAACTCCTTAGACATATTTCCACCCGGATATACCGCATTGATATGAAGCGTAACTGTCCCATCCTCGTTCTCCGTATAACGCACTACTTCCGGATACGCAATATCCGGATACTCCACCTCGTAAAAACCTCGTGGCCTGTACTCATAGGCGGCAAGTTCTGAAAGATATGTTGTTTTAGAACGGAGCGTTTCATGATCCATATTGAAATATGTCCCGATTACATTTTCAAATAGTTCTCCCTGTATTTGGTAAACAGCGCCAACTCCTAAATTTTCATCCGCCATGTAAGGCACTGGCTGGCTGTGTATCATTGGATAAAACCTGTCAAATAAATCGTAAAAGTCCAAATCCCCAAAATCATCCTCGCTCCAATTACAGAGAAACAGGTTGTTTTGCCCATAGCCAACCGGCAGGATATACTTTCGGTTATATTCCCTGCACTTTTCATCCAAAGGCAAAATCCGAAGCATCGTATGTTCTGGCGTATCGCTTAATGTCAATATATAATTTTCATCTGAAAAGTAACTCCCCTCAAAGATTAAATATCCTTCCTCCATATACTGCCAGAAGTCTGCCGGGTAGCTTACTGTACTTCTGTTCTGCAGACTGCCATTCTGGTCATATTGATAATATCCCCTGACAATATTTACATTACCGTCCTCTGTTTTCAAATCAAATTTACGAATCCCCATCTCCATAACCACTATAATGGTCAATTCGTCCATCTCTTTTTCATCTACTGCTTTACAAAAATCAAACGCCTGCTCTGCCTGCACCATGTCAATCTGATTCCCACTGTCAACAGCCACATAACCGTTTTCACCGAGTCTGGCAACCATGCGCCGCATCATATCCAGGCTTCCCAATGTATTCGTATCTACTGCTTCCTCATAAATATCCCTAAGAATTTCAGCTATGCACTCTGTACTGGCAGAATCCTTTTTATCGAAAGAATATGCTTCACTGTCCTGCTGTGTTATCTCAAGATCTGATCCCTCCGGTGTCCTATCGCTACACCCCGCCAATATCAGCAGTATCAACATTATCATTACAAATAAGGGTGTGTGTTTATTCTTTTCCCACAACATAACCACTTCCTCCTCCCCCTTTTACATCTTCTACCATGCTTATAATCAAAATCGGATTTTCCTCTGTTTTTTCTGCTGTAAAAATGGCAAACCACCCCAGTTCCGTACCGTTGCTGTCTTTTCCTTTTCACATGAATCTCCATTTATTTCTTTCTTATCTCCATTATTTCTAATTCTTACACAAGTAAGATTTATGTTAAATATTACACCAGTAAGATTTGAAAGTCAAGTAAATTATGCACTGCTTATGATAATCTCACCGCTTCCATAATCAATAGCTGTTACTGTCTTGAAAAAAAGAAAGCGTTCATTGATTTTCTTCCAACAAACGCTTTCCCTTATGGCTAATATACAGCCGAATTTTATTTCTTGCCCATAAAATTCATTCTTTTTGGCAAGTTCTGCCGGTGTCAGCGCCTTTCCCGCCTGTGCTTACCGGTCTGCCGTTCTTTATCCTTACTTCCTTTTCATAAACTACTCATATTCCCACGGTATTTCATTGAAACATTTGTAAAACTCACTATTATTCCAATCTGACACCGGACGACAATCATAAGTAACTCCATCTATATGGAAATTCGGGCAACTGTCTGTAGCCATAGACAGTTTCACTACATCCCCGTTTGCCAACGTCAATTCCAAACAGGCACATCTGTTTCCACAGTCTGTTCCATTAAGCATATATTCCGCATTACTGAACCATTCTTCAAACTTTTGCAATGTTTCCGTGTCTGTTATGGTCTGACTGTAAAATTGCCCGCCGGTAAAAGCAGACTTAACATCTAACTTAGCGGATACAATATCTTTTATATCAGAAACATCATAATTTTGATAACCTATCTCTTCTCTCAGCATAATCTGTATATAGTCACATAACTTAGGCGCTTCTATGAAGCACTCCATAATACCATTTCCATCATCATATGTACAATATAAATACCCTTCTTCAAACGCTTTTATTTCCACATCGTTATAGATTATCTGCCAGCCTCTTTCTTTATGACCTTCCCAACGTCTGTCAAACGGTTCCCCTTCCAAATCTAGTGCCTGTACCTGCGCTGATAGCCATTCTTGATCTTTATCTGTGGGAATATAATAATAATAAGCATTCTCGCTTAACATGGAAGGCTGTACTTTTATGCAAACCCTGTCAGCTTCCGGTTGTTCATAAAGCATGATATTCTGTATAGTGCCATTTTCTAATGGCATTTCCTCCGCTTGTAAAGAAATATGTTCTTCCCTTGATATGGTAACCGGACTGCTATCCCTGACTTCATCTGAAGAAGCAATTCGCACTTCCACATTCCTTACAGATATATATACATCCTTATTTTCATCTGTTGGATTCTGTATATTCACACCTATTTTAAACCATGCACCTTTTTCCACATCTATTTTCACAGGCATTCCCGGTGTAATATAGACGGGTTCGTCATAAGCATTTTCTCTTCTGACCTCTACAGGCAGCAATGTAATTTCCGTGTCCCCAAGTCCTTCACCGGCATAAAATGTAAGCGTATTACCTTTGGGACTGATTTCCTCATCTGAATAGCAAAAGGGTTCTGTACTTCCTGCTGGAATTGTAATTCTGATCTTATACTCTTTTGCAGGATTCATCAAAAAACATACCGCCAATATTACTAATACTGCTGCCGTTGCTATCATAATCCATAATGTCGGTTTTTTATAATTCAATACGGATTTCACTCTTTCCTTCCCCCCTCTTGCAAATTTTTCAGTTCTTTTTTCACAACAAAGCTTTCATCGTGTAACTTAACTATAACACCGATAAATTGGTTCCCGGCTTTTCCAATTACTTTCCATCTTTACTATTTTATTATCCTTGCTTACCAGCATATAAAACCGCTCTCTTCCTGACAATGTAAAATTTTACCAATAATGGCCTGCCGAGAATACCAATTTATTCAACAAGCATGGCCTTAACGATTCTTATATCTTCTTCCGAAACCGCCGCATCAAGAAGATACTTTTCTGCATCTCCCCATTTCCTCTCTAAATAGTCGATAGCTATTTCCATTTGAAAACGTTCCGAAGAAAAAGCACAATGCGGCACATCTATGCCATATTTCTCTTTTATCATTACTTTTTGTTTTTCAAAAACTGTATGCATATTGCTTTCTGTAACTTCATAATCGACTAAAATTGTTTCACTGTCTACTCCAACAAGATTCAGAAGCAGCATTGCAGTCACACCGGTCCTGTCTTTACCGGCAGTGCAATTAAAAAGATTGGTACTGCCTTTATGTTGTGCAAAAATATGAAACATTTTACCAAAATCTTTTTGGGAATGGTTTAATAAATCAATATAAACCGTTCCCATATTATCCGGCATTTTACCGTTAAATCCCTGTGAAGTTGTTTGGTCCAGCATCGGAATTGAATAATAGTCAATTTCCGGTATGGATCTTAAGGCATTTGGCATTGAATTCACTTCTACTAAACTTCTTAAATCAACAACACAGCGGACTCCATAATCCAATAAGACTTTTTTGCTGTAATCCGTTATTTGCGCCGGTAAATCAGTAAGCGATACAAAACACACCGTAATGAAAAGAAGTGCATGTTGTGATATACTCTATCAAAACATACACTTCTTATT
>ERZ808035.1404-NODE-1404-length-12051-cov-5.867713_pt1 | contig 12051 bp, 12 predicted proteins | sample MGYA00380189_ERZ808035 | MGnify/ENA primary metagenome ERZ808035 (study PRJEB31490, sample SAMN06133407) | mouse gut metagenome | isolation source: M5_1 | host: mice | place: China: Chengdu | collected 2015-05 ...
GTCCTGCAGTCGCCCTCCACAAATCCGGAAGTGAATACTTTATGCTCTGTCTTCATGTTCCTGTTCCCGTGGTCTATCGGTACAATAATTTTCTGATACATCATAGCGTCAGCTCCTTTATGTTTTATTTACTGTTTTATACGCATGGTGTAAGTAAAAGCCAACAGTGTTATGTAAAAATAGAGGGATTTTACATATTGTGTGCATAAAAAAGGACGGAACCCCCGTATGGAAGCCCGCCCTAAAAATTCATACCTTTTCCACAGCCTGTCAGTCTGCTGCGTCACATTCTGCCGAAACCGGGATGGAAACCCCATACCGTTCCAGTATCCTTTCTTCCCGGTATTCTTCCAGCGTTTTTCCCGTATCCGGTACGATGCCGGTGATTTCCTCCAGAATATCATGCAAAGATTTCATTTCAGCGTCCTTAACCGAGTCAGGCATAAGTTTATTCCTCCCTAAAGCAAATCCTTTTTATACATCATACCATCCACTGCACAAATTAACTATTTCTTTTTTTCTGCTCCAGCCCATGAAGGTAGTCATCCACGCCCTTCACATGTTCTGCCCAGTCCCCGTCCTCATCCGTATCCCAGGTCAGCGTTTTTATGGGCAGTTCAAGCTCCCGGCAGATCTCCGCCAGCTTCCTGCATCCCCTTTGGATGTTCTGGCGCTTCACGTTCTTCTTCTCGCAGGGAAGCTCCTGCCCCTCCCGGTACTTCCGGTAACTTTCGCAGTGGGCGCATTTCTCGTTGTAGTCCCCCCTGCAGACGTTCTTCAGCAACTTGTCCATGTCGTAGGCTTCATAGACCGCTTCCGTCCCCATCAGCTTCATCGCCTGCAGGAACGGCGGCAGGTTCGCGTACTGGTTCGCCCCGGGCACACACCCGAAGGTCCTGCCGGACAGGGCATGGGCAAGGTCTCCCTTGAGCGGCCCTTCCGTAATGAAGATGGTCTTTTCCCCCGGACTGCCCGCCAGATGGACGGGGCTTCCGGAGGATGTGCCCATGTGGAAGTTCGTGCTGGAGAGCCAGATATATTTCCTGCCGCCATAAGGATGGTCAAGGCGGATCTGCGCCCCGACGATCATGTGGTCCATATTGCGTACCGGCACCAGGAAACCGGAGGACTTGTTGGAGAAATGGATGGTCCATTCCCCGTCCCTGTCCTGATAGAATCCCGGCACGCCCTTTACGGTGCATCCTGCCTCCAGCAGTTTCCTTGTCAGCTTCTTATAGCCGAAGACCGGCGTGCTCTTATAGCCGTTCTCCTCGATCTGCCGCTCCGTGAACCCGCGGCCCAAAAGGTTCTGCCTGTGGGTGTCCGCAAGCACCAGCATGGAAAAGAACATGCTGTATGTCTTATGCCTTACCGCATCCGGTGCCGGCGGGGCATTCTCTATCTCCGGCTCTTTGGGGGCGACCATCTTTTTCCTTACCTGGTAGGAAGGCGCCTGCTCATTCTTTCCGAGGGCGTCCTTGATCTCCCTGCAGGCGGTCTGGTTGTCCACCCCGTATATCTTCCCATACAGGGAGAGCATGCCGCCGCTTTCCCCGCACCTGTTGCACTTGAACACGTTCTTCTTCAGGTTCAGGTTGAGCTTGCCTTTCGTCTCCCCACAGAAAGGGCAGTCCGCATCCAGGCTCACTGCATTCTTATGCCGGATACGGAGGTTCAGGAGATATGCCACTTCCCTGATGGTAAAAGGAAAATCCTGGTACAAGGCTCTCCTCCTTTCCGCAGCCTGAAGCCAGGCTGTCTTTCATATAAGGGCAGCGCATAGCCCGCACTGCCCGTTATCCATATCCCTAGCTTGCCTGCCCTAATGCCGCATCGATCAGGAACTTTGCCGCCGCGCGCAGGAGGTTGTCGGGGCCGCCGTAGGAGTCCACATACCACTGCAGGTTCGCGGGCTTCTCCACGGCCACCTGTCCCAGTGTCTTTCCCTTGTTGAATCCCATGGGGATGACCACTGCAGCTGCGCTGTCACGGTTTAACATGGAGTAGATCTGCTCCACGGGCATGTCCTTACGGATACTGCCTGCCGCCTGTGCATTGGCGCCTTTTGCGGCTGCCGTATTCCCGGCGGCGGCGTTCCCGGCTTTCTGTGCCGCCTGACGGCCGGCATTTACGGCTGCCGTCCCTCCCTGTGCGGGATTTGGTGCTGCCTGCCTGTTCTGCATGGCGGGCGGCATCCCCTGAACGGGCTGCTGTGCCTGTGCATGCTGCTGCATCTGTGCTGCTGCAGGAGCCGTTCCCTGCGTCGCCTGTCTTGCTGCTGCGTGAGCTGTTCCCTGCGCTGCCTGTCTTGCCGCTGCGGGGGCTGTTCCCTGCATCACCTGTCCTGCGGCTGCCGGTGCTGCACCTGCCTGATGCATGGCGGGCGGCATTCCCATGGCCTGCCCCACTTCTTCCGGCATGGGGATGTATTCCTCTATCCCATACTGTCCGGGGAAGGCTTCCTCCTGGAGGACCTCACCGTCACCGGCTGCACCTTCCTGAAGGGCGGAGTCCATGTATGTGCCTTCCGGCAGTGCGCCTCCCGCCCCTGCAATCATCTGCGGGTCAAAAGGCGCCTCTGTCACTTCCGGGTCCATGTCCCCTTCCCTGTCGGCAAACTGCAGCCCGAATCCTGCATCCGATAATGCCCTTCCCACTGCAGCCGTCTCCGCCAGTTCCACGAACTTGTTCCCGAACTGTCCGTCCGCAGACATGTACTTCTGCGCCAGCGCATTGGAGATGAAGTTGTCCTCATGGTCATTGCGGTCCAGGTATACCCTAGCCTCCACGATGGCCACCTGCTCCGTCAGCTTCAGTATCTTCTTTACGATCTTCCCCTCCGGGTATCTTAAGCGGAACCAGAGCTTGCGGTAGGCCACGTCAAGGTAGTATTTCCCTGCCTGCCCCTCATTCTGGATCAGGCGCATATATTTCCTGGGATCGAACCCTTCCACTTTGTTCAGGCTCCTGATCCCCTCCACCTCGTCATACATGCAGGCGCTGTTCATTGTCATCTCATTCATCTGTCTTCTCTCCTTCCTTTTCCTGGGGAGGGGTATATAAAATAAGTACCCGCCTCCCCGCATTTTCTTGAATTTTTTTATGGTTTCTTTCAGATTTCCTTACACAAGGTATCTGCACATGAAATCTTCAAAGCTGTCATGATTGCTCCAGTCTGCCGTTTCAGCTTCATCTTCCGCCGTGGCATCCCACAGTTCCAGCAGGTCATTGTCATACCCGGACGTATCCGCGTCAAGCCCGTGGTGCAGGCAGTATGCCGTCCACAGGCAGCGGAGCTGGTCCCTGCTGAGTTCTTCATCGAAACAGCTCTGTCTGGCAAACTCCTTCAGGTATTCCATTTCAGCCTCCCGGCTGATCTTGCCCTGCAGGGATTCTATGATCCCTGCGGCGGCGTGATAGCCGTCCCGCCGCAGTATGCCTGACTGGAACTGGATGTCTGCTTCATTTTTCATTTTCTGGCTCCTTTCGTCTGTGCCTGCCGGAATCTTATGACGCCTGTTCCATGGACAGCATGAGCTGGCCGTCTGCGCCTTCCAGCAGTTCCATGTTCCCGGACAGCCTGATCATGGTCCTTTCCATGCTGCCGCCGGTTGTTTCTATTCCATCTGCTGTTTCCATTCCACCCGCTGTCTCACTTCCTGCCTCCCCGGTGGTAAAACGCCACTGGTTCAGGTGATAGAACAGGGTACACCATACTTCGTTGTCCGGATGGGGAAACGGCTTTGCGAGGCTGTCCCCGATAACCACGATGGCTGGACATCCCAGTAAGGACATCTGTATGTAGCACATCATGGCTGCGGTGCGGTCAATATCCTGCGCCACGAACAGTACATGCTTCTGGTAATTGATGCCGTGCCTTTTTGCCACGTTTGCAAAGGCGATCAGCATGGCGCCCGCGCCGCACGCAGGATCGTTTACGCTGATGCAGCCTTTTTCTTCCAGCTTCTCTGCTTTTTCATCTCCTGTAAACTGCAGCTCGGACATACATTCGCAGATATGGTAAGGCGTAAAGAACTGCCCCTTCTGTTCCTGCTGCAGGTCCAGGTAATGGTACAGGCTGCCCAGGAAATCCTGCTCCGGGTTCTCCTCCAGCGCCAGCACCACAAGCCCCAGCATCTTCGGGAATGCCTCCTGGTCCTCCTTCTGATAGCTGTCCATGATGGAGAGGTACTGCTCCTCCCGTTCCCCATTTTCCGGTCCGGGCATCACATTTGCCAGGGACAGCGCTGACAGGCTCAGGAAATCGTTCCATACCTGCCATCTGGAGTAACGGTAAGCAAATTTATCTATCAGGGTGCTGAACTCCTTTTTATAGTCTCTTTTCTTCATACCTCAGCCCCCTATCCGGCAAGCTGGCCGACACGGATCTCAAAATCCATATCCATTTCGCTGTTTCGGACAATGATGCAGTCCTTGTCCCCATCCATCACCTTGAACCCGTTCGTTGCTGCGGCATCCTCGATATTGGAAAGGAGCCTTTCCTTCTCCATAAACTCATCCTGACAGTTACAGCTCTCACAGCCGCACTCGGAAAGTGTGCAGCGGTACTGCCTGCCGGTGTCCGATGTGGCAACATACGGATTGCATACAGCGTGCCCGTATTCCTTTAAGATGGATACGGTGCTGTCAAATACGTTCCTGAGAATCTCAATATTCCACGGGAATTTTTCCTCACTCTCATCCGGACTCAGCTCCAGAAGCTGCATCAGATACCAGTAGGTCTGATTATCTATCCAGTCTGTCCTGTCCACCATTTTTGGACTTAAATCCAATCTTTCTGTCTTTTTTTTACCTGAGTTTTTCTCTAAGGTATCCATATTTCCTGTTCCTCCTGTATTTTATAAGTTGATCGCTTCCTGCCGGTATCCGTCATTTTCAGGCCGCTTTGCCTTTTCCTCCAGCACCCGGTTATATTCCCTGATGACGCGCTCCCCAAGGCGGGTATTGCGCCGGTCACACTCCGTATTGTGGATGGCGGTGCAGACGGCCCGCTTGCTGCCGATGATGGCGACCTGTACGCCTGCCCTTGTTATTGCGGTGTAGAAGATGTTCCGCCGCAGCATCTTATAGAACATGGGCAGCCACGGCAGGATCACCATGGGATACTCGCTTCCCTGGCTCTTGTGGACCGTCGTTGCATAGGCGTGCTCCACCATCTCCAGCTCCTCGCTCCCGTATTCCACCCGGCGTCCGTCCGAAAACTCCAGTTCCGCAAGCTCCGAACCGTCCTCGTCCACATAGATGTTTCTGATGTACCCGATGTCGCCGTTGCTGATCTGGTCTTTGTTCTTGTTGTGGATGATCCTGTCGCCCAGGCGGAAGGTGCGCATCCCGGAACGGATCTCCGGCTTCCCCTCCTCCTTCGGGTTCACCATCTCCCAGAGCCTTTCATTCAGTGCGTTCACGCTGGCCTCCCCCGTCTTGCGGTAGGGCGTCAGCACCTGCACCTTGTCCATGCCGAACGCGTCCACGCTGGCACGGTACAGCTCCTGCACTTTCTCCGCAGCTTCCTCTGCGCTCCCCGCAGGGATGAACGTAAATCCTGTGCCGTAATCCAGGGCCGCGTCATTTTCCTGCATCCGTTTCGCATTGGCGATGATGCGGCTGCCCTCCGCCTGGCGGAAGATCGTGTCGAGCACCGTCACCGGGATGACGCCGCACTGCACCAGCTCGCGGAACACGTTTCCGGGGCCTACGCTGGGGAGCTGGTCCACATCCCCCACCAGCACCAGGCGGCTCCCCGTCCGGATATGGTCAAAAAAGATGTGCGACAGCCTCATGTCGGACATGGTGAACTCGTCCGCTATGATGAGATCCGCCTCCAGCATGCCCTCCATTTCCTCGCTGTCCTCGTCGCTGGTCAGCCCCAGGGCGCTGTGCATGGTCATGGCCTCCTGCCATCCCGTGCTCTCCGCCATCCTGCGGCTCGCCCTTCCCGTGGGCGCTGTCAGCAGCACGCTGCCGCCGCCCAGTTTCCCATGCACATAGAGCAATACTTTCTGTACGGTTGTCTTTCCTGTCCCCGGGCCGCCGGTGATGATGCTGACCGGATGGCGGAACGCCTTCCTGACGCCCTCCTCCTGTTTCGGGGAAAGGCTGATGCCCAGCTCTTTCTGCGCCTCCGCAAGCAGGAAAGCAATATCCTGTTCCTCCTGTTCTGCCGTAAGCAGGGATACCAGATTCTTTGCCGCATTGCACTCATACCCGTACATATTCGCAGGGTAAAGCGCACCGCTTTCATAGTACATCCTCCCTTCCTTCACCAGCTGGTAGAGCACCTTGTAGACTGCCATCTCCGTGACGGCCTCACGCTGGTAGCCCTTATTCAGCTGTCCATATGCTTTCTTCTGGAGCTGCTGCTTGTCCTGGTACAGATGCCCTTCCTGCATATCCTGTTCCATGCAGTACCAGATGCATCCTTCGATCCGCATGGGGTCGTCCGGCCTTCCCTTGTTGGCTTTTGCTATCTGGTCCACGGTCAGGAAACCGAAACCGCTTATCTTACAGAGCGCAAAGGGCTGGTTCTTTACGGTATCCAGCGCCGCATTTCCAAATTCCTCATAGATCTTCCGAATCTTTTTTGGTGTCACCTTAAAAGGCGTCAGATACGCCGCAAGGTCCCGCATGGCATGGCTGCCCTGATAGGATAAGAGGATGCCGTCCAGCTTTTTACGGGTGATGCCCTTGATCTCCAGCAGGCTGTCCGGGTAATTGTCCAGCACATCAAATGTCCTTGTGCCGAACCTCTCCACGATCAGCTCCGCCAGCTTCGGCCCGATCCCCTTGATCATGCCGGAGGATAAGTAGCCTTTTATCCCTTCCTTTGTCTGGGGCAGGATCTCCTCATAGCTTTCCACCTGCAGCTGCAGGCCGTACTTGTTCTTTACCCAGTTCCCCGTAAGCTCCGCTTCCGTGGCCTCCGTATCCGGCAGGCCGTTGCCCGTTGCCGTGAACCGGGCGCCTTTTCCTTTATATCTTGTGTCTCTTGCCGCTTCCGGCACGTCCGCATCCTCTGTATGGTACACGAAGATGCAGAACCCGTTGTCTTTGTTATGATATATTTCTCTTATAAACCTGCATCTCATCTGTTTTCTCCTTTCTGTGCCCCTTCTTCCTCCCAGTCATACAGCAGGAGGTCGTGGCTGGAAGTCCGGGCAGCTTTCCCGCTCCTCCGGAAGCAGTAGTTCCGGAAAACGAATCCCGTAGGCTTATGGGTATACCGTACCGCAAGAACCTGGTATTCCGTGCCCAGCCAGGATGCCTTCCCTACGGCTTCTTCTGTTTCCTCACCGAAGTCCAGGGCATACAGCCAGTTGTCACAGGTGCCGTGTGGGCCGGCATGTGCCTCCCCTCCCGGAAGAGAGAGGAGCTTCTCTTTCATGGCATGGTAGTCTTTCAGCCCCGGATGTGCCGCCAGGGTATCTGCAGCCAGTGCCTTTTCAAACTCGCAGAACGGTGTGAAAGGGGTCTTCCCCGGGAAATCCCCGTTCCCGTCAAGGCAGCGGACCTCGCCTCCGGCAATGACCTCAAAGATGATGTCCGCCCTGACCGTACAGTCATTCTCACAGTAGTTCCCTGCAGGCGAGGCCGTATACCAGGTCCCGTCTGCCATGGAGCGGTTGAAGTAGCGCTCCGGCCCTTCTGTGGTGCAGAATGTGTCCCTGCACAGGCCGGACTCCTCCATATGGAGCGCCACCCTGATGTGTTTCCAGGCATCCCCCTCTTTCCTGTCCGGTAAGGCTGTCCCGGAGGTTTCCTTTATCTCTGCAAGCATGGCGCCTCCTTCCTGCTCCAGCAGGGCATAGGCGGGGATATGCAGTTCCCCCGCCATTCTGATCTCGCCCCGCATCCCGCTGCTGATCCGGCTTCCGCACACAATGATGGCTCTGCTCAGTCTCAGTATGGAAAGCCCGAAGGCAAGCCCCGCTTCCCTCTCCTCCGGGATATTGTCATCCAGGTATTCCGGAAGGAAGCTGTGGGGCGCTATCGCCCTGCATCCGAACGTCCCGGATACAAGGCGTGCATAATGCGCCGCTTTCTCCATGTTCTGCCGTATCCCCTCTTTGGTCGGTGCCGACAGGGGCGAACAGATGTATACAATGTCGTTTTTCTTCATTTAAGCTGCTCCTTTCGTTTTTACGGAAAACCGCCTGCTTTCCGTGGTGTTCACATAGTCGTCATAGACATCCGGATGCTGCGCCTTTAAACGCTCCAGCCCCTTCTTGTCTATCCCCGTGCGGTAGGCAGGGTTGTAGGAGACCACATACTCCGTGCCGCCGTCCTTTATGACGCCGGTACAGCTCACGCCCATCTCCTCCACGATCTCCGCATAGGCTTCCTTCATCTTTTCCTCCAGCTTCTTTGCCTCGCTGTCATGCTGCGCCTTCTGCTCTTTCAGCTCCATGTACTTACGGATGCTGCCAAGATGCTTACGGCCCAGTTTGACCTGCTCCGCATCCTTGTCCGCCGGCCCGCAGTGCTTCCGGATGCTCTCCAGCACCAGGTCGGGCTTCTCGGTATAAGGCGGCTCCACGCCTTTTTCCACGTTCTCCTTCCAGAAGAATTCCTCCTCCGCGATCAGGTCCTCCTCAATATCCAGGTCACGCTCCATGTAACGGATGAAGAATTCATTCTCGTTGTTCCCATACAGGCAGGCGAAGTACATCCTGTCGATGTTCATGACCGCCATGTAGTGCCTGCCCTGGTATTCATAATTGACCGGTGTGGAACCATTGGCCCACTTACCCTGGCAGTTATAGTTGGTGGTCTTGCACTCAAGGATGCCTTTGCTGCCGTCGGGGAAGTCTATGAAGAAATCCACATCTGCAAGCATGAACGGGCAGAGCGGGTGCCGGAACATCTTCCGGACAGGGTACACCTTCAGTCCTGTCTGTCTGGAGAATATCTCCGCAACAAGGTCCTCCAGCCTGTGCCCCACTTCCTTTGCCACCCAGTTGTCTTCCTCCTCATCCATGACCGCCTGTATGCCCAGCTTGTCATAGTACAGGTCACGTTTCGTACAGAACGGCGACATTCCCATGATAGCTGCGGCGTCGCTCCCGCCAATCCCTTTGCGGCGGTAGGAGAGCCAGTCCTCTCTGCTCAAATTCTCTGTTTCTACAAACACCTCTGCCTCATAATTCATATCCAGTCCCATTCTTTTCCTCACTTTCTGCCGCCTTCTGCGGCTGCATGCTGCGGACAGAAAAAGAGAAGGTCTTATCCCTTCTCTCCCTGTCCTTAGCGTTATCCTGTTTTACTCTGTTCTGCGGCAGGCTGCTGCTCTGTTTTCTGCTGCGCTCTGCGCCTGGCGGAAAGGACAAGGGCATCCTCACCGATCCCGGCGTCTGCCTTCGGCTTCCTGCCTGTCCTTTTCCGGCACTTCTCAATGGCTGCAGCCCGGTCATAGCAGATCTTCTCCTGTAAGTCTGCAGTGATCTTCCGGCACCTGTCACGCATACGCTCATACTGGAGCGCCCCGCAGAATCCCAGGCGCTCCCTGTCCGTCTGCAGGAGCTCGTCCAGCATGTCAGCGTAATCCGCAAGGACGTTGCATATGACGGTCAGGTCCCCCTGGCAGCTTTCTATTGTCTTTTCCTGCATCCTGTCCACATCATAATAATGGATGGGGACTGCAGCCATCCCGCTGCACGCACCCTGCTCCATGATCTCCACGGAATCCTTTACCATCACAGCGGATCTCCTTTCCTGAAAATGGATACTTCCTTTTTTTCCCTGCCATAACGATAGATACAGTTCGACAGCCTTTCCTCCCTGGGCAGTTCCTTTTCGTTTATCTCACGCACCACTTGTGGGCTGATCCTGTCTTCATCCCAGTTTCTGTATGCAAGAATCACGATCTCATATATGCTGCTGGGATAGATGAGCAGGTCACAGCCCTTTTTTTCAGCAGTTTCCTGAAGGAAAGATGCATTGAACAGACAGGCGGCCCCGAAACGCTGTCCACGGCAGCCTGCCATACACATGTCCACCTCCCTTTTCAGGCTGCGCTCTATTTCCCTAAGTTCCTCCTCTGGTTCCCCTTTCATGACATCCCGTAGTATATCTGATGTCTCTATAATCCGGCAGCCATCATCATGAAGCAGTCTCTCCATACCAAGCCGGTGCAGTTCCTCTTCCGTGATCCCCCAGACTGACGCCACTCTATCCGTGATCTCTGCGGTGGTCTCTTCCATGCCTGTTTTCTTCTCCAAATCAAGGTAATAAACAACAGCAAGGTCAAGGAACCTTCTATGGGGTCTGGCTTCCAGCGCTTCGGCATTGGCTTCATAGTTGATGAGCTTTATCCTTACCAGGTCTTTCAGTTTCCCGAAGTCATCCAGCCCGTCTGCAATATCCTGGGAGATTTTTTCCTGCCGGTATATCTGGAGCAGGGTCTTGGGCAGCTGTTCCAGGGGCACCTTCTCCAAAAGGCAATATAGCATAAGTTCCTCCAGATATATCACTGGAGCCACGGCTTCCCCTTTTTTGCGGATGCAGATGCCATGCAGGACGGGACAGTTGTTGTCCCTCCTGTCCTGGGGAGTTATTTCATATCCTTCCCCCAGCATCGCTTCCAGCGCCTTCATGACATTTTTCCGATACTCTTCCATCATTCTTCCTTTCCCCCTTTCTACCATCTGTATGCCCCCGGCACGTCATATTCTCTCCAGTTCACGGAAAGCGCCCTGGCAATGGTCTCCTCCATCCTGGCGATCCTGCCTCCTTCCTCGCCCTCGCAGGCAAGCATGTAGAGGATCTCGGAAATGCCGAAATAGATGTCATGTGCCGTACAGGGACCTTCCCCGTACTGTGCCACGAACAGTTCCACCGCTTCCGCCGCATATTTCCGTGCAATGCCCAGCTTGTCCATGACGCCCTTCATACAGTTGACAGGGTTCATGACCTCGACCTTCAGCAGCTTCACAAGGTTCCCGGCGGCAAGCTGGTACTTCCCGTACAGGAGCTTTAACTGGTCATCGAACTCGCTGAGTTTCGTACCGTTCCTGTGCCCCAGCCTCAGCGGGCTGCCCAGGCTGATGGTGGTGTTCTCCTTTCCGGATACCAGCATGGGGAAGATGTTCGCCCCGCCGGAGCCTGTGTCGGATGTGGTGATCCTTACCACGGGCTTCATCTCATCGGGCGTCTTCCCATGCAGGGCAAGTTCCTTCCTGTAGGCGTCCAACAGGGCATCTTCCCCGGAAAGCTCCCACAGGGCGGATGCCATGTCATGCTCGTAAAAGCCGGCAAGATAGCTGCAGCCCTTGAAATTCCCTGTCAGGTAGTCCACGGAATGCAGGAACACCTGCTCCATGTCAAGCACCGCATAATCGTGGCAGTCGCCTCCCAATACTGCGGATACTTTCCCTTCCGAGATGCGCAGAAGCGCCTCGCCCTTTGCCACCTTCAGGCAGTCGTTCAGGATTCGCGCATACACGCTCTTTTCCACCCTGCGCAGCCCCGCGCCGGAGATCCCAGCACGGTCAAGGATGCTCTTGATCGCGCAGCTCCTTACCGGGTAATACTGGTTCCTTACCTTCAGGAGCAGGCCCGTGTTGATGATGGTGTCCGTGATGATGTCCTCATCCAGCCCCTCGTCTGCATACTTCTCCTTCAGTTCCTCCTCCACTTTGCTCCCGCTGGTGATCGCCACCAGGCGCAGGTTTTTGGAGTTCCTCCTTTCCCAGAACGAATTCCTGCCGATATTTTTCAGGCACTCAAGGAAATCCTCCTGCTTCTGGAATACGCCGCGGTATCCGTCGGCAAATACTCTTGTCTCATTCATTTTTCTTTCCACCTTTCTTCTTCTCTCCGTTACGGAGGCATTTTTATCCAGCCGCTTATGCGGGCAAAGCCCTCGTGGGCATTTCTGGCAACAAAAAAGGAATGGCTCTTGACGGTTTCCATTCCATACTGCGTGTGGCAATCCACAAATCTGTTTTTGTCCCTTACATGTTGGACGGCATTTTAAATGGAGTGGCGACTGCACAGTCGCCGCAAATAAAAATCTCCCTATAAAAGCAGTAACTC
>ERZ808035.1405-NODE-1405-length-12030-cov-7.728353_pt1 | contig 12030 bp, 6 predicted proteins | sample MGYA00380189_ERZ808035 | MGnify/ENA primary metagenome ERZ808035 (study PRJEB31490, sample SAMN06133407) | mouse gut metagenome | isolation source: M5_1 | host: mice | place: China: Chengdu | collected 2015-05 ...
TCTTTTCTACTTTACTCCTCGCTATAAGCTATTTTTTTACCCCCGGCCTAGCCGGGGGTTGCCTTTGCTACTACCAAAGCAAAACCACGGAAATCCATCGGATTTCCGTGGTTTTGGTACGCCCTGAGGGATTCGAACCCCCGGCCTTCTGGTCCGTAGCTTGTCTGAGGGCTTACGGCAAAGGCTTTTGCCTTGTTTGGCGCTGTTCGCTCAGGATATCAGCCGCCTTTCGTGCTGCCCGTTCCGTTAATTCCACAGAGAAATTTTCTGTTCTGGGTCAGCTTATGGGTCAAGCAGTTCTGCACCGCCCCGGAGCATGACGTTGGCGATGAAGGCCCCGCTCTCGCAGACGAAGCGGCAATACCCTCCGTTCTTCTCCGCGATGTGCGCCACGGACCGCAGCCCAAGGCCCTCCCCGGGCCGCTTCGAGGACAGCAGCACTCCGTCCCGCTCTGTCAGCCCGCCCCGGCACCCGTTCTCCACCGTGATCAGCACCAGATTGTCCCCGTGCATCACCGCCCGCAGACGGATATACCGGGACTCGCCCTCGGTGCGGCGGCTGGCCTCCAGGGCGTTTTCCAACAGGTTTTGCAGCACCACGCACACGTCCATCTCCGACACCGGCAGCGTCAGGGGCAGGTCCAGCTCGCAGGTGAAGGGCACTCCGCTCCTCCGGCTCAGCGCCGAATAGCGGCCCGCCACGCCGTCCACCGCCTGGTTCTCGCACAACCGCAGCTCGTCGGCGGGCACGTCGGCGGCGGCCTCCGCCAGATACCGCCGCAGTTCCTCCCACGCGCTCCGGTCCGCCAGGGCCGAGAGGGTGGAGAAGTGGTGCCGCAAATCGTGCCGGGCGATGCGGGTCTCCTCGATGGCGGCGCGGAGGGTTTCGTACTGGGCGGTCTGCATCTGGAGGAACTGGTTCTCCTGCTTGAGGCGGAGGTTTTTCTCCAGCTCCTGGGCCACCAGGTAAAAAAGCCCGTAGAACAGCAGCAACAGCCCCGTCATCACCAGGGACAGCAGGGCGTACATCCCCAGAAGCTGCCCGCTGCGCAAAATCGCGTCCAGATGGTAGGACAGCAGGAGGTTCATCAGCACAAAGACGACGGGGAGAACCCAAAACACGTACCAGCTGCTGACCACGGTGTCCGTTTCCAGCAGAGACCGGGTGTGGCGGACGGTGGGATACCAGATCAGCGCCGCCAGCACCCAGCCCAGGGCGCTGTGGGCCAGGCTCCCCGTCGGGGACAGCCAGGGAGACGCGTTTCCCGGCAGGACCAGGGCGTCGATGATGGAGGCTGGACCCACCAGGCCGGAAAGGGCCCCGCAGACTCCCAGGAAGACGCTGACGGACTTCCAGGCGGGCAGGGTGGTCATCCGGGCGAAGCCAATGGCCGCCGGAACCAGAATGGGCAGCAGCAGCCGGTTCGTGGGCCAATCCATGCGCCAGCACAGAGCCCCGCACAGCACGCACACCGCCAGCAGCGTGAGAATTACAATCAGAGCCGCCGTCCGCTTTTTCACCCGCAGGCGCTCCGCCACCGCCAGGAAGCAGGCGAGGGCCCCAGGGAACAGGATGCCGAGCTCCAGTATGGGCCAGAAGATCATAGCGCCGCCCCCTCTCCCCGGCGGAACAGCCGCGCGCCGAAAGCGCTCCGCGCCGCCCCGGCCAGGTCCCGGCTGACGGGAACCCGGGTCCCGTCCTCCAGCCGAAAGTCCCGCCCGTCGAAGTCCGCCGCCCGGTCCAGGTTCACCAGCACCCCCCGGCCGCAGACGAAGAAGCGCGGCTCCCCGCTCAAAAGCTCCGTGAACTCCCGGAAGGTCAGCCGGGAGGACACCTCGCCGCCCCCGGCGGTGTGGACCCGCACCTGATGCTGGAAATGCTCGGCCCAGGTCAGCTCGTCCAGGCGCACCCGGACGGTCTGCCGCCCGGCGCGCAGCTCCACGTACTTCTCCGGCTGGGGGAGCAGGCGCTCCAGCTGGTCAAAGAGGGCCTCCAGCTCCGCCAACCCGTAGGGCTTCACCAGATACTGCACCGCCTGGACCCGGTAGCCCTCCAGGGCGTGGTCCCGGGAGGAGGTGGACAGCACCAGCAAACACTCCCGGTCAAAGCGGCGCAGCGCCCGGGCCGTCTCCAGGCCGTCCGTGGGTTCCATATACACGTCCAGAAAGGCCAGGGTAAAGGGCTCCTCCCGGGCGGCGGAGAGAAACGCCTCCCCGCTGTCAAAGGCCGCCGCCGTCCCCTCCAGCCGCCGCCGGGACAGCAGGGCCTCCACCTCGCCGCGGAGCTGCTCCCGGTCGGCGGCGCAGTCGTCCACCACCGCCACGCGCATGGCGTTCCCCCCTTTCGTTTTCATGGGTCCATCATACCACATTCCGCCCGCCGCCGCCATACGATTCGGGACAAAAATATACCGTTCGTGCCGCCCGGCTTGCGGCCCGGACCGGGGCGTGCTAAACTGGACGCATGATAAACTGCCGTGGTTTGTGACCACCGGCGTGCAGCGAGGGTTCGTCAAGGGGGTACCCCCTTGACGCCTTTCCCATGGGAAAGGCGATTCCCTCTGACTGCGGAAGAAGGAGGTTTTTTTCTATGAAGAGACGATGGTGTTCCATCCTCGCCGCTCTGGCCCTGTGCCTGTGCCTTGTGCCCATGGCGGCGGCGACGGGGTCCGGCACGGAGGGCGATCCCTGGCTCTGCGGGCCGGATGGGAGCGAAAGCGTAACGGCCGTGCTGAACGGCACGACCCTGACCATCCGGGGCACGGGGGTGATGATGGCCCCTTATAACGCATCTGACTACCCATGGGACAACGCCCGTGAAGGCATCACGAAGCTGGTGGTCGAAAGCGGCGTGACCACGATTGGAAGCTACGCGTTTTACGGGTTCAGCTCCCTGACGGAAGTATCCCTCCCGGAGGGCCTGACCATGATCTGTATGGAAGCGTTTGAAGCCGCCGTAAGTCTGGAAAAGGTGACCATTCCGAGCTCCGTGTCGCAAGTCGGCGACCTGGCGTTCAATGGGTGCGCCGCGTTGTCGGAGGTCACCTTCCTGCGCAGGACTCCGCCAATAATTGGTTTTAAGGCTTTTTCCGACTGCACCAGTCTCCAAACCATCACCGTCCCCTGCGGAACGGGGGAGGCGTACAAGGCCCAGCAGTACCTGCCCGCGGACGCCATCCGGGAGGCTGACCACACGCCGAACGGGAACGGCACCTGTACCGGCTGCGGTCTCCGGATTTTGGCCATAATCCAGGGAAACGGCAATACCTACTACACCGACATCCGGGAGGCCTTCGACGCCGCCAACGCGGCGGCCGACTGGAGCCCCGACATTATTCTCCAGGACAATGTGACCCTCCCCAAGGGGGAGTCCCTGACCGTGGAGGAGGGTAAGTCGCTTACCCTGATCTGCGATGCCTTCACCCTCTCCGGCAGCTCTGAACAGGTCATTGATGTTTACGGAGATCTGAGCTTTTATAACGGTACGCTGAAAAATAACGCGGATAGCGGAGGAGTCGTAAACGTCCACCCCGGGGGAATGTTTACCATGCCCAGCGAGGGGACCCTCGAGCCGGCAGGCAGCGACGGGTTCGCTGTGACCGCCTTGGGCAATGCAGATTCCAAAGCCATCGTCACCATCTCCGGCGGAAGCGTCGGAGTGGGAGCCGGGGGCCTGAATGTGGGGGCAAACACGGACGTCACGCTCTATGGCGGAACCTATGGGAAGATCGTTGCCGGTGAACCGTCTGACCCAGACACAACCGTGTCCGGCCTGTTTTTCTCGGGCTCGGGCTATGCCTTCTTCCAGGACGGCCAGCCCGTGGCGCTGGAGCCGGAGCAGCACACTCTGGAGGGCCCCGTCACCGTGAGGACGTGCACCCATATCTGGGGGAACTACGTCCAGACGGAGGACGAGGAGACCCATTCCAGGACCTGCCTCGCCTGCGGCAAGACCGAGACGGCGGTCCCCTGCACCTTCGGGGACTGGACCGACACGGGCGACGGAGCTGCCCACAAGGGCGTGTGTGCCTGTGGCCGGGAGAAGACGGAGGAGCATGACTGGGGGGGGTATCATACCCGGTCGATTGACGGAAAGCCCTTTACCGACACCATCTATCAGAGTTGCTCCATCTGTGAGCGCAAGAACGATTTGGGCACGGTTACGAGGACCGCGGATTTCACGGTACCCTACGGGCAGACAAAGGGCCGTGTGCTGAGCATCGTCATCGAGCCGGAAGACCTTGAGACGAGAATGAAGGACAAAGGGGCTTCTATCGAGTGGTACCAGAATTATAAAGTAAAAGTGACAGACACCGGTGCGTTCACAACGTCCTACAATCTGCCGGAGAACCTGGCGGTCGGTGAATATACGTATGCGGCTTCAGGAGACGCCCGCTTCCTTATAAACATCCCCATTCAGGTCACCGTCGAACCCGCGCCCCTGCCGGAGGACAAGATTCAGGTGGACGGGGGACCCTTCACCTTTGCCAACAAGCTGATCAAGCCCGTCGTCGCCATCGACGGCCTGACCGAGGGCACGGACTACACCGTGGAGTATCAGGACAACCTCTACGCGGGGACCGCCTCCATTGTCCTCACCGGAAAGGGGAACTACACCGGGACGGTGACAAAGACCTTTGAGATCAAAAAGGCCGCGCTGACGTTTGACGGCGCCCTCACGGCGTCTGATCTGGAATACGACACGCCGCTGTCTAAGGCGGTGATAACCTTCACCGGCGACGCCAAGCTGGACGGCGCGGTGGTCTCGGGGACCTGGAAGATCGAGAGCACAGACACCCCGGACGTCGGCCAGCATACCTGCACGGCGGTCTTCACCCCCGCCGACTCGACGGTGGCGGCGAGCTGTGAACCGCTGACCCACGAAGTGACGGTGACGGTCACGAAGGCGCAATTCGAAATCGAGCCGTATATTCAAATCCAGGCGGGCAGGACCCTGGAGTACAATCTTGCCGCCGGTCTTTCCGACTTTCTGCCGGAGGAACTGCTCAGCGGCACGGAGTGGAGCGTGAACTACCAGGGGGTCACGGACATTAACAGCATTCTTGCCGAAACCCCGGCAGTGGCGGGCGGCAAGCTGACCATCCAGATCAAAGATACCGCGGCCGCGGGGCAATCCGCGTACGTCAGGCTTAAATTCGACTCTAAGAACTGGGATATCGATCTTACCTACCGAATCATCGTGGTGGATAAACTCGTGCCGTATGTGAAAGATTTCGTCCTCGAGCACACTTACGACGGCCAGGCCCCGGACCTGGCGGAGGCAATCTCCCAAATGACCGCCGAGTACGACGGCGAGCCGGTCCCCGGCGCGTTTGCGATCAAGGACCTGGAGTCGATCCCGGTCCATGTGCAGGAGAGCGGGCCCGTGACCGTGGTTTTCACCCCCGAGGATACGGAGAACTACAGCACCATGGAGATCAACGCTCTGATGGTCAGAATCCACCCGGCGGAGATCACCGTCCGGGTGGAGAGCCGGGAGGTCGCGAAAAACGGGACCATGCCGGAGCTGAAATACACAGTGGAGGGCCTGGTGGAGGGCGAGCGGTTGAAAACGGAGCCCACCCTGACCTGTGAGGCCCGGGACACCGCCACGGCGGGGACCTACGCCATCACGGCGGCGGGGGCCGAGGCCCCGGGCGGCGGGGACTATGTGGCGGAGATTGCCTATGTGAACGGCACGCTGACCGTCCGGGCCTCCGCCCCGCCGGAACCCGGCGAACTGGAAACAAAACTGGAGGTCAAGGAGGACTTCACGGAGGTGCCCCCGGCCCTGGGGGTCCTGGAGCACCTGAACACGCCGGAGAAGCTGACCCAGGTCATGCGGACACAGCTGACCCAAACGGGTCTGCCCGAGGGGAACACGGTGGTGTATGACGTGAGCCTGATGGTCAGCACGGACGGCGGCAAAACCTGGGTTCCCGCCACCGCCGGGAACTTCCCCTCCGGCGGCCTGACGGTGACGCTGCCCTACCCGGAGGGGACGGGACCGGCGTACCGCTTCACGGTGGTGCACATGTTCACCACCACGGACTTCGGCAAGACCCCCGGCGAGACGGAGACCTTCGGCCCCGACGAGGTGAAGAACCTGGAGGCGGGCATTCAGGTGACGCTGACGGGCCTGTCCCCGGTGTCCATCGGCTGGACCGAACCCCAGGACCCGCCCAAGCCTCCGGACCCGCCCGCCCCGGACGACGACGATGACGACGACGACGATGACGACCGGGGCAGCGGAAGCGGCGGAGGAAGCGTCTCCCCGACTTATCGGGTGGTTGTGGAAAAGGCGGACGGCGGAAGCGTGAGCGCCAGCCGCAATTGGGCCTCCGGCGGCAACGCGGTGACGCTGACGGTGAAGGCGAAGCCGGGCTATCGCCTGGACACGCTGACGGTGACGGACGTTCAGGGCCGGGAGCTGCGCCTGACGGACAAGGGCGGCGGGCAGTACGGCTTCACCATGCCCGGCCGCGGAGATGTGAAGGTCAAAGCGGTCTTTGCCCCCCTGGAGGAGGACGCTCCCTGTGACGGCGGCGAGGGCTGTCCGTCCCGGAGCTTCGCCGATCTGGTGAGCGGGGCCTGGTATCACGAGGCGGTGGACTTCGTGCTGGAGCGGGGCTTGATGAGCGGTTACGGAGATGGACTCTTTGGGCCGGACAACCGCCTCTCCCGGGCGCAGTTTGCCCAGATTCTGTATAATCAGGCGGGCCGTCCCGCCGCGGGGGAAGCGTCCTTCGCGGATGTGGCCCCGGACGCGTGGTGCGCCCCGGCAGTCGCCTGGGCGGCGGAGCGGGGTATCTCGGGCGGCTATGGCGGCGGCCTGTTCGGGCCGGACGATCCCATCACCCGGGAGCAGATGGCGGTCATGCTCTGGCGGTACGCCGGGAGCCCCGCCGCCCCGGGTGGGGAGCTGTCCTTCATGGATGCAGAGCAGATCGGAGCCCACGCACGGGAGGCGCTGGGCTGGGCTGTGCAAACCGGCGTGATGAACGGAAAGGCTGGCGGCGTGCTGGACCCGAAGGGCCTTGCCACCCGGGCGCAGACGGCGCAGATGCTGAAAAATTTCCTGGAGAACGGATAGCGCGAAACAAGGCGGGGTGGAAGTTCCACCCCGCCTTATTCGTTTGCACAGTCTGGTAGGATAAAGACAGAAGCGGACGAAACATGTCGAGGAGGAGTGGAGAAGGTTCTGTGCGAGCAGCCGTTTCAAATGAACGCCGTCCTGTTTCATTACGGCCTAACGCCGGTTCAGTTCACAGTCTACAACTGCCTGAAATTTTGCTGCGGCAGCGGGGACGCCTGCATGGTGAACATTCGTACCATGGCGGCGCTGTGTAACTGCTCCCGTTCCAGCGTGAAACGGGCGCTCCATGAACTGCGGGAGCGGGGATTCATTGATGTAAAAGGAGACGCGTAGAAGCTCAAGAGCGGTGGTCACCGCCGTGCCTGCAACAGGTACTATCTGCTGGACCTGAGTGAGTGGGTGGGTCCACAGGGAGCCAGGAAATGTATGTATTAAAAGGGCTCCGAGCGTCGAAAGGAGAATGGGGATGGAAAAGGAAGTCTACAAAAGCTATGAAGAGCTGCCGCTGATGCTGATGCTGATGCTGATGGTCCTGGACGTGGCGGCAGTGCTGGGCGTCAGCCGGGCGGGAGCGTATGAGCTGGCGCACAGCGAAGGATTCCCGGTGTTGAAAGTTGGAAGCCGGATCGTGATTCCAAAAGATAAGTTCCTCCTCTGGATTGAGAAGCAGTGCGGTGGGGAATCGTGACACCCGGGTTTTTCTCCCTGCGTTATGCTCTGGCAGAGAGCGATTCTTTAATGCCGCTGCTACGACCTGTGCGCCGTCGTGTGCAGCACGGCGGTAGCAGCAACACCGTACACCTGTGAGACTGCAAAGCCACGCGCTGGACTGCTGAGAGCGACAGAGAGGCAATGCGCAAGAGGCAGCGCCATCCTGCTGAAGGTCTGTCGCCAAGTGCACTCACAGAACGTAGCTCGAAGCGTAGTACCCGAGTCGCCACAAAAACAGGCGGTCGAAAAAAGTGCAGGATAAAGGCGCGGCGTCTTACGCCGCCACGCCGGATGACACCGTCCCGCAGTGCGGGCCGGAGAAACGGAAAATAGCGGTTTTCGGGAAATTGTCATCATGTTTTCAGAGTTTTTGTGCAATTGGTCATGTGGCGTCAAATATGGGGGACTGATGCTCGGTTTGACCTCTTGTTTCCATCAACGCTTACAACGGCAACGAATTTAGCGGTGTCAACTGTGGCTTGGCAGAGAAATTCCCAGCTTTTCTGTAAAAGGGGAGAGTAGAGGTATCAAAATAGCACAGAGAAAAAAAGCCCGCCAACAGTGTCTGTGTCCCCCGTATTTCGGCGTGTGAACCACTGTGTGCGATTTCGTGGAGGATAGCCCTGGATACCCCTCCCAGCAGACAAACCGCCGTGTTGGCGCTTTGTGGGCGGTTGTCAGTAAGGACAGAAGGCCAAGACGCTTTGTGTATGGATTGCACCACTGTCTTCAAAGAGATCAGCAAACATTTTTTGGGCAATTTTTGATGGTTTATAGCAGTTTTTGTTCCGCTTCATTTGCTTTCCGGCACTCTTTAAAAACAGTGTTTCCCTGTGTTCCACGTCTGTCTGTGGCTGTTTATGTGGTCAGACACCGTTGCAGCACTTATGCTCTCAGAACCGTCACGGTCTCAGTCTAAGAAAACGGTCAAAATAAAATTTGTCTGCCTTAAACGTCTCCAATCCAATAGAGATCTCAGGCGATGGATTGCACCTCCGTCTACAATGAAAAGAAATTTTTATAATCCCAGCCGCAAGAGGATATTGTACAGGCGAGGTGGACTATGTGCTCTTTGTTGATGGGACTTCTGTATGTGTTGTGGGGGCAAAACGGACAGAGATCGGAGAGAAGATCGCCACGGTGGAGGATTAGCCCGCACGCTATGCCGGCAGCAAATTCAAATGGATTAAGGGAAATTACTCCATCCGCTTTGCTTACGAAGTGACAGATAAGAGCGTTGGTGCAGATGACCACCGGCGCAGGCAAAACCTTTACCGCCATCACCGCCGCTTACCGCCCTTTGAAACTCAAAAAAATGAACCACATTTTGTTCCTGGTGGATACCAGAAGCCTGGGGAAACAGGGGAAACGGGAATTTCTGGCCTATATTCCCACGATGACCCCAGACCGTTTTCTGACATCTATGGTGTTTACGGTCCTCCCGAATGCCCGCCAATACGCAAATCTACATCAGTACCATTCGGCGGATGTATTCCATTTTGAAGGACGAGGATCTGGACGAGTCTGCGGAGGAGACCCTATTCAGCGAGTATGTGACCGCCGACAGCAAAGCGCCGAAGGAAGTGATCTACTAAATAAAATGTGCCGCATCAGTTCTCACCTCCTTGGCGTCCCGCATTAAAAAAGGCGGGGCGGTGAGACATTTGGATCGTCTCGCCGCCCCGTTGTATTGGACGCTATTTCTCCAAGTAGTTCTTCAGCATCTGCGCTACCTGTGCGCGGGTCGCCAGTCCCTTGGGATCGAGCCGTCCGTCACCATAGCCGCCCATGACGCCGCTCTCCACGGCCCAGCGCAGGGCTTCCAGCGCAAAGCCGCTGGCCTTGTCTGTGTCGGTGAAGTGCAGTTCTTTATCGGTGGCCGCAGGGCTTCCGGCGTACCGCCAGAGCATGACGGCCAGCTGCTCCCGGGTAATGCCGTCGTTGGGGCCGAACCTCCCGTTCCCATAGCCGCCCACGATGCCCTGGCTGGCCGCCCAGCGGATTGCCTCGGCGCACCAGGCCTCGCCGGGAACATCCTCAAACCGCATCAGGTAATTGACAGCCGGCCTGCCCTCCCTGTTGTGGAGGATCTGGGCGAACTGGGCACGGGTGAGGGTGCGGTTCGGTCCAAACACGCCGCCAGCGGGGCTCCCGCCGTTGCCATAGCCGCTCATAAGGCCATTTTCGGTGACGAAGCGGACCGCCTCATAGCACCACGCGTCCGGCGCCACATCGGAATAGGGATTGCTCCACCCGGCCTGGACGGGGACGAACACGGCCCGCACCGTCACGGCCCTGCCGGGCATGGTGAAGGCGTACTTCCCGCCGTCCCGGGCGGTCAGCCCGATCTCATTCCCCCGGCGGTCGGTGACCGTCAGGGTGTCCAGAACATAGCCGCTGTCCGGGGTGACGGTCAGGGTGACGGTATCGCCCCTGCCGGCGCTGCCGGGACTGGCGGTCACTTTGCCGTGGACCGGCCGCTCCACGGTGACGGCGCAGGTATCGTCTCTGTCATCGGACCCGCCGCCGGGGACCGGCTGGGGCGTGGGATTCGACGCCGCCTGATACCCGATGGCCACCGGGGAGAGGCTTGTGAACGTGCATTGCAGACCGTCCGCGGTCAGCGTATGGGCCAGGGTCTCCATCTCCCCGGCGTCTCCGCCGCTGGAGATCAGGTGCTGTACGGTGAACCTCCAGCCGGTCATCCCGGTTCCGTCGGGATAGGGCAGAATCGCCGTCACACCCTCCGCCGGGAAGTCGTTGGGGTCAACGTCGTGCCACACACCGCCGGCGTCCTTGTACTGGAGGGTCACATCAAAGACCGCGATGTTCTCCCCCGCGCCGGTCATGACCGCTCTGACCCTGGTCCGCAGCTCCTCTTCGATTTTCTCCGGTGTATCATACTTTGGGTTGGTTTTCAGTGCATCCGGAACGGCGGACAGGCCGGTCTCCACCTCCAGGCGCAGGTCGCGCCCGCTGTCATCCTTCTGGTCAAGGGGCTTCTGCGCCACCGGGTTGATGGTAAACGTCACTTCGGCGGTTCCGGTGTAGTTGCCCCTGCCGGTGACGGTGACGGTGTACGTCCCCGCCTCCGTCTCCGCGGGAACACCGGCGGTGTAATCCGCCCCCGCCGTCAGCGTGACGCCGCCCAGCCGGACACTGGAGATATTCGGGCTGTGCGGCTGGCCGTCATATCGGAATACGGAGGGGTCCAGGGTGATGACCGCGCCCGCGATGGAGGCCGGAGCCACCCGGATGACGGAGGTGCCGTTGACAATGGCGTAGGTGTCGTTGTCGTCAGGCGTGAACACCCACGCCGCCGCGTAGGCCTCCTGCACGGCGGGGCGGTTGCCCGGACTGCTCCAGGCAAACGTACCGGGAACGGTCTTTTCGCCGTCCCGCATGGCGCCGGACAACATGATGGTATCCAGGGACTGCCCGTAGGTGAGGACGTCCGCGCTCAAGGCGGGCGCGCCCTCCGGGATGATCTTATTGACGCTCCGCACGTTGATGGTGGCGGTCATGTCCTCGAAGTTGCCGGTATGGATGATGACGGTGATCGTCCCGATCCCCTGGGCCTTGTCGTTGCCCACCGCCTCAATGGGCAGGGTCAGCGTCTGGCCCTCAATTTTTGCGCCGCTGCCGCCGTAGTAGCTGCCCAGGCTGACGGCGCCCAGCGTATAGGTGACGGCGCTGCTGCCCAGGCGCATGCCCTCCGGCGCATCGGGCCGCAGTGCGCCCAGGCCGTAAGTGTAGGTATGCGCCCGCCCGTTGGCCACCGCCAGATCGCCGGTCTTGGGGGTGAGGGCGTCCGCCTTGGAGATCGTCACGCTGGTGCTGACGGCCCCGGCGGGCCGGGTCAGGGTGTAGTTGTCCTTCGCCGCGCCGGTGAGCGCCATGGCGGGCAGGGTCACGGCGGTATACGCCCCCGCGTCCGTGCCGCCGAGGGTGCCGGTGAGGCCGGCGGTGCTGACGGACACCTGGTCGCCATCCACCACCCCCTCCAACATCACGCCGGTGATTGTGACCGTATTGGTGCCGTCATAAGCCCTGTTCTGGGCGGCGGCTCCGGTAGCCGTCAGGGGTTTTTGCCGGATGGTAAAGGTTGTGCTGTTTGTTCCCTCATAGTCGCCCATGCCGGTGATGGTGACAGTCGCCGTACCCGCATTGGTGTTGTTGGCATAGGAAACCGTATAATCGGTCCCCGCCGTCAGCGTCTTTCC
>ERZ808035.1408-NODE-1408-length-11978-cov-3.434921_pt1 | contig 11978 bp, 10 predicted proteins | sample MGYA00380189_ERZ808035 | MGnify/ENA primary metagenome ERZ808035 (study PRJEB31490, sample SAMN06133407) | mouse gut metagenome | isolation source: M5_1 | host: mice | place: China: Chengdu | collected 2015-05 ...
TCCAGCAGATATTTTGTACTTATATGGAGGCATACAAAATGTAGCAGGAAGAATGCTGGGCGTATCCAAGAAAAATATAAATCATATCAAAGCTGTTTTGCAAAATACATGCTTAGCTTTTGATGTAAGCGGATATTCCCTTTCATCAAATTGGAGTGGGGCAAACTCTTTAAAGTATTTGTATCAAATAGCAATATTAAAGAAATATCAAATACCAATCGTAGTAATGCCGCAATCCTTTGGACCATTTGAGTATGGAGTCGTATTCAAACAGTATATTAACAGATTAGGCAAAAAGCTATTGCCTTATCCCAATATTATTTTTGCAAGAGAAAAATATTCATATCATATAGTAAGAAAGCAGTTTGGGCTAAATAATGTTGCCATTTCAATGGATATGGTGTTATTGGGAAAAGAGGTAGATCAGAGTATATTGCTGAAACCGACAATAAAACTTCGAGAATATTCTATTCAGGAGGGATGTATTGCTGTTGTTCCGAATAATAAACTTGCGGAGAAGTTTTCTTTAGAAGCTGCTTTAGAGATTTATGTAAGTGCAATTAACTATTTAACAGAGTGTAAGAAAAAAGTTTATATTGTTCAGCATTCGGAAACGGATCGGAACCTGTGTAATAAGCTTGCGGCAAAATTTCATACGAATAAAGATATTACTCTTTTGCAGGCGAATTTAAATTGTTTGGAATATGATTTATTAATTAGACACTTTGATTTTATTATAGCATCAAGATATCATGCACTTGTTCACGCGTATAAACAAAAAGTACCATGTATTGCAATTGGCTGGTCAGAAAAATATAACAATCTTCTTGATATTTTAAAACAAGACAGATATATGATAGACGCAAAAAAATTTAATAAAGAAGAGTTGTTTAAGAAGATAGATATCATGTTGCAAAATTATGATGTTGAGCATATGCAGATTCAACGCTTTTTTGAGAATATGGATGAGGATTTATATCAAATGATTTTTAGGCAAATAGAAATAAAGGAATAGTACATTATGTCACGACAAAATGATTTATTAAAAAATACAGTTATTTTAGGAATAGGGTATGCTGTGCCGGCAATTGTTTCTTTCTTAACACTTCCATTATATACGGCTTTTTTAACACAGACAGAGTACGGAATGTATGATTTAATCACAATATTGCTATCGCTTGTGATGCCGACGATGACATTGCAGATCAAAACTTCCGTGTTTCGTTTTTTAATTGAAAGCAGAGAAAGTGAAGAAGAAAGAAAATATTATATTTCTACAGCATATTTATTTACGGTGCTAATATCCTTTTTATCTATTGCAGTATTGTTTGTTTTGTTATCAGGTATTGATTCGCTGACAAAAGGTTTGATTTGTTTCTATATTTTTCAAGAGGTGTTGATTGATCTTTCCAAACAGACGGCCAGAGGAAGCGGGATGTTAAATAAATATATATTTAGCGTGACGCTTCATTCTGTTTTACTTCTTGTCTTGGCATATTTGTTTTTGGCTGTATTCAAAATGGGATTGAATGGATTATTAATTGCTCTAAATGTTGCATTGCTGGTGTCAAATATTTATATATTTCTTTCATTGGGATTAAAAAACTATTTGTCCATATGGAAATATAATACACTGTATTTAAAGAAAATGCTTCGTTTTTCCGCACCAATGGTGCCAAATTCTATTTCCTTGTGGATAGTGAAATTATCCGATCGACTGGTGGTGACAGTATTTTTAGGGATTGAGGCAAATGCGATCTATTCTGTCGCAAATAAGATTCCAAGCCTTTTAAGTCAAGTCGTAAATGTATTTAATCTCTCGTGGCAGGAGAATGCTTCCTTAGCAGTTAATGATAAGGATGTTGCAGAGTACTATAGCGATATTAATCAAACGACAATTGATATCTTGTTAGGCACTTCTGCTATTCTGATAGCTAGTTTGCCGTTTCTTTTTAAAATTTTAATAAAGGGGGCTTATGAACAAGCATATAATCAAATGCCAATTTTAATATGTGGCATTTTTTTCTCGTGTTTATCAAGTTGTTATGGAAGTATTTATATTGCTTTGAAAAAAACAAAGTTTATTGGGGTTACTTCTGCAATCGGAGCAATTCTTAATTTGGTAATCAATATTCTGTTTATAAACAAAATAGGTTTATATGCAGCTTCCTTGTCAACAGTCATTAGTTATTGTTTGATATATTTTAGCAGGGTAGTGCAGTTAAGAAAGTATATTGAGATACATTTAAAGTGGAAGAAAAATTGTATATCATTCATTGTTTTGTTGATAATTTGTGCCATTTATTATAAACAAAATTCGTTTGGGAATATGATTGCGTTCCTGATGGCTGTAATCTTCTTTTTTATATTAAATAAAAATGTTTGTAAGAGTTTTTGTAGTCAATGTATCAGTAAAATAGAAAGGCGTAAGAATGGAAGCAAATAAAAAAACTGTATCGGAAGTCGTTGAAACTGGTCAATGTGTATCTTGTGGGTTATGTGCTTCGGTTTGTCCTAGAGCGTGTATTGAACTTCATAGAAAAAATGGTATGTATCAACCATGCATTGATGAGAAAAAATGCATACAGTGTGGGATATGCAATCGTGTTTGTCCCGGAAATCAGTTTGATTATAATAGAGAGTATGCGTGTTCGTCTGAACCCGACAATTTTTGGGTTGGCAATTATATTAAAATTTTAAGTATGCAGACACAGAATCGCGAGATCTTAATGAGTGCTACAAGCGGGGGCGTTGTCACACAAATTGTGAAAAATTTATTGGATAGCGGGGAATATGATTGTGCATTTCTTGTAAATACACATGATTTTAAACAGCAGGTTCGTACCAAAAAATTTGAGAAATCGGATGATATTTTGCAGAGTACAAAGAGCAGGTATATACCTGTCGCACAAAATGAAGCGATGGCGTATGCCTTAAAACATAGAGAAAAAAAGATTATCTTTGTGGGTACAGGCTGCTCCGTACATGGCATTTTAAATGTCATACGCGAATTTTCGCTAAATAGAGATCATTATTTTATAATCGGGTTGTTCTGTGATCGGACAATGCACTATGGAATATTTGATTTCTTTAATCAGCATCCTAAGTGTAATGGAAAATTGAGTGAGCTAGTATTTAGAACCAAAGAGTCGGGAGGCTGGCCTGGCAATATGCGCCTAAATTTATGTAATGGACAAGTTGTGGATTTAAAGGCGAGTGAAAGGATGCTTGTAAAAGAATATTTTCAGTTGGAAAGGTGCTTGTATTGTTTGGATAAGCTGAACCAGTTTGCAGATCTTTCGATTGGAGATGATTATGCGATATCAAAAAACGATAAGTATGGCAGAAGTGCAGTGATGATAAGGAGTGATAAAGGTGAAAGCGTAATAGACAGCATGAAGGGATGTTTTCATTCCTATGTAATTCCAGAAGAATCTGTGGTAAAAGGGCAAAAAATACATTTGAGGGAGAAAAATTTGGCGTTTATTAAGCATAAAAAATTAAACGCAGCTATTCCACAAAAAGTAATCGACGCCTTTGCCGAGCAGAAAAAAGATTTTGGTACAGAATATCAAAGTCGAATATCAAAGATAAAAATGGGAGAACAATGTAGTTATAAAAATATTATATCTAAAATACCATTTCGAAAAAAAGTTCGGTGTTGGGTGATGGATACAATGCGTTTTATCCCTATATTTTGGCAACTCAAATATTTTATTAGGAAGATTAAATAAATATATTTCCCTAAAAGACCATATAAAGTCTTATCCCTGTATACATTTCTTGTAAAATAATACAAGTGGAAACACAAATATTTTACAAGAGATATACTGGGGTGGAGTCGAGTGAAAACACAGGAAGCTGTCGTGAGGAGGATCAAAGGTCTTTGCAAAGAGAGAAATTTGAATATATCTCAATTGGCATATTGTGCAGGGATGCCGCCATCGACGCTCAAGAATGTTATGAATGGGAACAGCAAGAATACTGGAATTGTTACCATCAAGATTATATGTGATGGGTTGGACGTTTCACTGGAGGAGTTCTTCCACAGTGGATTATTTAGTGTATTGGAACAGGAAATTGATTAGAGAATCAATTGACAATCAAGTTTTTGCCATTTGGAGGGATAAGTTCATTGTAATTTATCCCTTTTTCAATTATAATAAGAGTATTCGTTTTGTTTGAAGATCATTGAGATATAAGGTAGGTTGCTATATGAAGAAGAATATTAGAATCAAAAATTATATGATTTGTCTGTTTCTGATCATGCTGGTGCAGGCAATCCGGTATTTTCCGTTTAAGTTTGGCGGTTGGAATCAGGTACAACTCTCATTCTCCTATGAGTATGGATTTATTCAACGGGGATTTCTGGGAACGCTTTTGAATCTCACGTCGAGGATTTTTCATATTCCATGGGGGTATATGCGCTATGTACATGCGCTTCTTACAATGGGGACATTCACGTTTCTGATGCTCTGGATTGTGTATAAGACACTTGTAGATCAACAGATGGATGCGGCGGTGAAGCGTTTCCTGGCAGGGCTTGCGCTGGTATTTTTTATGGGGCCGGGTTGGAGTACAAACTACAGTAACTTTGCGCTGATGGAGCTGTGGCTTCCCATTTTGTCGATACTGGGCATATATGCTTTGATCAAAGGAAAACAGTTGTGGTGCATCCCAGTGATTGCTGTGGTCTGCGAGCTGATTCATACGGGATATGTGTTCTTGTATTTTAATCTGATACTGGTGGTGTTTTTCTACAAAATTTTCATAGTAAAGGGTGCGGCGCTCGGGCATACTGAGAAAAAGCATACCGAGACAAAAAAGTATATCGTTTACGGCATCGTGACCTTTGTGCTGACGTCCGTGTTGTTTCTGTATATGATGTTTGCTGCCACAGCCCGCGATGGCGTGACGATTGAGTATGTGATTGAGCGGACAGCAGAGTTTATGCATAAGCCCATTGAGGAGATTGAGACGCAGCGGGAGCTGATACAGGGATATCTCTTTAGGGACGGAGGTTTTTCGGGGATTGCGTTTGATATCAAGGATTATTGGCTGCTGCTGATTGTCATGCTGGTGCTATTTTCACCATTTATATATGAAGTGTACGGTTATTGGAAGCTGGTGGTCAAGGAGGCAGGGAAGCAGGGCGTTTTCTATTTGCTGATTCCCCTTGGCATTGTGACGGCGATTCCGATGTATATCATGCACTGCGATTATGGGCGGTGGACATATGCGGTGTTTTTCTACGAATTTGCTTGTATCTGGTTGTTGAATATGATCGGGGACGAGGCAGCAGAGAAAGCGACATCGAAGATGATGGAGCGGATTGATGCCAACAGGACGTACTATTATGTCTTGCTGTTTTACGCAGGGATTTCAGGGGCGTTTGCGCAGAATTTGATCAATCCGATGGTATCGATGATTGAATCGTATGGATGGAAGGTGCTCGAAGCGCTGGGAATCGCATGAAAATTAGAGATTTCGAGTATGCCTGATAAGGCGGTAGAATGGGAGTTAGGATAGTAGAAGGATGAAAGAGTATATCAAGTGTCTGAGACCGCATCACTGGATCAAAAATATATTGGTATTTCTGCCGGTTATTTTCAATCGTTCGCTGTTTGACGGGGAGCTTGCCATCAAGGCGGTGGTTGGTATTGCGGCATTCTCGTTTGCGGCGTCCGCAATCTATATCCTGAATGATATGATGGATTATGAGAAGGACCGGGCGCATCCTGTCAAGTGCAGACGGCCAATCGCATCGGGGAAGGTTAGGAAGGAGATTGCGGCGGCGATAGGTATTGTGCTGACGCTGTTGGCGATGGCGGTCAGCTGGAAAATTGCAGGCGTGATGGCAGTTGCGATGTTGTTTTTGTATGCGGTGATCAATGTCGGCTACAGTATGGGACTAAAGAACTGTCCGATCGTGGATGTAGTCATTTTGGTCATGGGCTTTTTGCTTCGAATCTTCTATGGGTCTGCGGTGACGGGGATTGAGATTTCTAACTGGCTGTACCTTACGATCATAGCATTTGCCTTTTATTTTGGTCTGGGTAAGCGCCGCAATGAACTTGCAGGCAGCGGCGGCAAGACGCGAAAAGTTTTGCAGTACTATAATAATAATTTTTTGGACAAAAATATGTATATGTGTGTGGCGCTGGGGATTATGTTCTACTCACTGTGGACGATTGAACACACCAGCAGATTTTTGGTATGGAGTGTTCCTATGGTGCTGGTCATCTGCATGAAGTACAGCTTGGACATCGAAGGCAGATCGGACGGTGATCCGGTGGAAGTGCTGGTGCATGATAAGGTGCTTGTCATCATGTGTCTGGTATATGGTCTGGCAGTGCTGGGGATGCTGTATTTGTAGGGAAAAGACAGGAAAAGTTGTTTCGTGCAGAGCCGTTTTTTGCGACGGTGCTGTCCATAAAAAGTGTATAAAGGATAAAAAAGAATGATTATAGCAATAAATTATGCGGATAGGCATTTTGCCAAGGCGCAGCAGTTGAATCTGCGGACGGCGCTTGCGTGGGGAGCGGACAGGACGATCGCGTATACGCCGGCGGACATGGACGCGTCATTTCGCCGGCAAAACGAGGCGATTCTGGCCGCCGCGAAGGGAAATGGATATTATCTGTGGAAACCCTATTTTCTCAACAAGGCATACAGAGAATTAAAGGAAGGAGATTATCTCATCTACACAGATGCAGGCTCGATCTATGTGAACAAGATTCAATATCTGATTCACTGCATGGAGCGGGAGCGACAGGAGCTTATGGTATTCTCTCTGCAAAGGGAGATGCTTGAGCGCAAGTATACGAAGCGGGATGCGTTTGTGCTAATGGGGTGCGATAATCCGCGATTTACAGATACGCCGCAGTCTATCGGCGGTTATGTGATATTGAAGAAGTCAGACTTTGTGGAAAAATTTATTGCGGAGGATTTGAAATTTGCGCAGGATGAGCGCATAATAACAGAGCGGAAAAATACGCTGGGGTTTGATGATTATCCTGAATTTATAGCACACAGGCATGATCAGTCTGTCTGGTCGCTGATGGTCAAGAAGTATGATATCAAACGATTCCGGGATCCGTCACAGTATGGGCTGGTCAATCACTATGAGCCGGAGGTGGAACGGCGGAGCACATATCCGCAAATCATCGACTCGCACAGGATGAATGTGGGATCGCTGGGGGAGCTTCGGTGGCGCAGAAGCCGTGTGGGAAGATTGGCTGCGAAGGTAAAGAATAAAGTGGTTTGGTTAAAGAAGAAGAGGGACAAACATGAGCAGTGAATTGCAGAAAAAGTGGATGCATTATGCAAAAAAGTGGCGGTTTCGTGACTTTTATTTCAATAAGATTCTAAGACGGCATGGCATATTGAAATATTTCCACCGGGAGCCCGTGATGCTTCGTTATGCCCACAAGTGGGTTCTGTCAAAGAAGCAGACCAATGACTATATTTATAACCTGATACAGTCAGACAAGCCATTTATGGTGTGCCGGTTTGGGAATACAGAGTTACAGACAGTTGTGGGAAATCTCTGGGTAAAGATCATGGGGCACTCTGCTGAGGCGGATGCCTATCTTGACAAATGGTATACAAGGCTGGGCAAGGATTCCGGCTTCTTTCCAGTGGAGGAACAATACCTTGACCAGTTTACAGAATGCATATTGGATGCCTATCGGCAGGCGGATTTGCTGGCAATGTGGCACCTGAATATGGAGGACTTCGTGATCGATGAATACAAGCCGGATGTAGATATCACATACCTGTTTCATTTGGAGCCATGGCTGGCAAATTGCAGACCGTGGTCGGCAGCACTTCGGGGAAAAAAGGTGCTGGTCATTCATCCGTTCGAAGATACGATACAAGCGCAGTATAAAAAGCGGGAATTGTTATTTCCGGGAACTGAGATTCTGCCCGCGTTTGAGCTTAAAACGCTCAAAGCGGTCCAGACACTGTGCGGGGAGCGGGACGAGCGCTTTGACAACTGGTTTGAGGCATTGGAATACATGTACAGGGAGGCGCTCAAAATTGATTTTGACGTTGCAATCATTGGATGCGGTGCCTATGGAATGCCGCTTGCGGCAAGGTTAAAGCAGGCGGGGAAGCAGACAATTCATTTAGGCGGAGCGACGCAATTGCTGTTTGGCATTAAAGGACGGCGCTGGGAGGAGAATTACCCGTCTAAGATTGCGAGCTGTTTCAATGATGCGTGGGTCTATCCGCTGGATTCAGAGAAGCCCAAAAACGGCGGAACCGTGGAGCAGGGGTGCTACTGGAAATAGGTGGAGGGTAAATCAATGACGAATTTGCAGATAAAAACGTATGCGAAAAAGATGCTGGTAATTTTGATACTTTTGTTGCTGGTGTCATTCAACAAGGATTTGTCAGAGCCGATTTCATTTACGGGTGACAGCGGATTTCTGGTACAGCATACGGGAGAGGTACAGGAAGAAATTTACAGCAAAATGCTGATACTTGAAGAGGGAAGTTATCAGATCAAACTTGCTTACACATCAAGTGAGGAGGGAAACGCCCTTTGGATCAGGAATCATGACATACAGATAGACAGTGCAGAGATTCCTGTCGGAGAGGGAGAACTTTGCTATGATCTGCGCATTGATGAACCGACACCGGAATTGCAGGTGTCGGTTCATTATGCGGGAAAGGGCTATCTTGAACTGAAATCGGTTGAGCTGACAGCAGCACAACCGTGGTATCGTGATAACTGGGTCAGGGTGATGCTGGTTCTGGTGGCAGCGCTCGTGCTGCTTCTGATGGATGTCTTGGTGTGCACCAAAAGATTGTCGGAGCGCATGTCGTTTGAAGTGTATGTGATCTTGGGCATTGCGGTATTGTCATCTAGTTTCCTGCTCAATAAGAACAGTGTAGGTCACGGAGATGACCTCGCCTATCATCTGACCCGGATCGAGGGCATTGCGCAGGGGCTGCGGGACGGGCAGTTTCCGGTGAGAATCTATCCTGATATGCTCTCGGGAAATGGTTATCTCAACGCAATGTATCCGAGTCTGTTTTTGTATATTCCGGCTGTTTTCAGACTGCTGGGCGTGAGCTATGTCGTCAGCTATAAGCTGTTTTTGATTTTCATCAACTTTGCGACAGCGTTTGCGATGTATGCTTCCATCAAATGTTTTACAAAATCGGAGCGTGCGGTAGTGTTGGGGACAGTGCTCTATGTCTTTGCGCGCTACAGGCTCAATAACATGCTTGTGCGCGGGGCGTTGGGAGAGACGCTCGCCATGATTTTTCTGCCGCTGGTGATCGCGGGTGTGTGGCAGATTGCTGCGGGAAATCAGAAGAAGTGGTGGATTCTCGTGATCGGGGCAACGGGGGTGATTCAGAGCCATGTACTCAGCACAGTGGTTTACGCGGTACTTGTTGTCGTGCTGCTCGGCACCTGCGCAGGAAAGATTGTGCGTGAAAAAAGATATGTGGAGCTTGCGAGGGCGGCGGGGGTGACGCTCCTGCTCAATCTAGGGTTTCTGGTGCCTTTTTTGACGTATTATATCAAGGGAAATCTAAATCTTGGAGCGCTGACAGAAACGTTTGCATACTGGGTTGAGAGCCTGAATCCTGCGTATCTGTTTGGTATTTTTCGGATAACAGAGGATGATGCGGGATTTGTGCGGGATTTTGCACTGCATCTGCCAATATTATGTCTGTTTGGAATTTGTCTGGTATATAGCGCACAGAATCGGTCGGTCAGATCGGAGAGAGACTGCTTTCTGCGCAGGCTTTTTGTGGTGGCATGTGTGTTGTTGTTCATGACGACAAACTGGTTTCCATATGAAAAGATTCATCATGTGGCGTTTTTGGACAGCCTGTTCTCCATGATTCAGTTTCCGTGGCGTTTTGAGGGGCCTGCGATCGGCATTCTCGCGATAACCGGCTCTGTGTGGCTGACGGAATATCAAAGCATAGAACGGTATAGCAATGCGATTGTGGTCGCGTTGATCGCCATGGTCTTAATCGATGTATCCCATTGGAATTTGCAGTGGAATCAGAGTATCACAAGCGCAGGGACAGACGAGGACAGGATTTGTGCGGACATTATACACTGTACAGAGGAGTATATGGTGAAGGGAGATGGTACATTCTATGGGGGGTACATTGTTTCCGACGATCAGGTGACAGTGCAGGCGTATGAGAAGGATGGGCTTCGGATTGATATGATGTACAAGGTGACGCCGGGAGAACACTGGATTGATCTGCCGCTGATGCACTATATTGGCTATTCGGTCACGAATGAAAACGGAGAGGAGTACACGGTCATGACAGGGAATGCTGGCAATATCAGGGTTCTGCTTGACAACAGCGAATGGCAGGAGCTACATATAAAATATAAAGAGCCTGTTTTGTTTCGGGTTGCAGTGTTGATCTCGTCAGCGATGCTTTTATGGGCAGCCGTGACAGCTTTTCGAAGAAGGGGCTCTGGTCTGGTATGGGGTGTGAGGCATGGATAGAAGCGATAAACAGATTCCGGTTTGGATGTTTTGTGCGGTGGCGTGCGCAGCGCTGCTTGTGCACTTGTATCAAATCGCAGCGATTCCAAACGGCATTCATGTTGACGAGATGGGAATGGGATATGATGCATGGTGTCTGGCGCATTTTGGCGTGGACAGGTATTTGAAGGAATATCCAGTGTATCTCATGAACTTTGGCGGTGGTCAGAGCGCACTGTATGCGTATCTGTGCATACCATTTGTCAAATGGTTCGGGCTTTCCGCAGTGGCAATACGGCTTCCGGGAATACTCTTGTATATGCTCTCTCTCTTTTGCGGGGCAGGCATTTTTATGCTGGATACAGACGACAGGGCGCGCTGCAAGGCACTGGCTGGAATGGTCATGATGACGGTGTTCCCTGCGTTTATCATGCTGTTTCGGATTGGCATGGACTGTAATCTGATGCTTGCGATGTCTGTTATTTTTCTGTACTTGATGGCGAGGGCGGTCAAGGTGCAGCGGACAGCGGCTTTTGCGGCAGCGGGCATGGCAGGCGGCGTGCTGTTGTACACGTATGTGATTTCTTATGTGGTCATGCCCATATTTATGGTGCTGATGCTTTTGTATTTAATTGCTATAAGACATATTCGCATCAAGCATTTGATGGTATTTGGGCTTGTGCTGGCAGTTCTGGCGGCGCCGCTGATTGCTGTGCAGGTGATCAATATGTTTGATCTGCCGGAGTTTCAGGTGGGACCATTCACGATTACACGGCTTTTTCAATATCGAAGCGGAGAGATTGGGCTTGGGCATCTGAGCATTCAATCTGTGAAGAATGCGTTGATGAGTATCTTTTTGTTTGATGGGCTTCGATATAATACATTGATACCATTTGGCACAGTGTACTATATTTCGCTTCCGTTTATTGGGATTGGCTTTGTGAAATGTATGCGGGATTTCGCCGGGAGTATCCGCGAGAAGGTGTTTTGCCACAGGGCGTTGTATCCGCTCTGGCTGCTGGTTTTATTCGCAGTGGGGTGCTGTATGGAGGCAAACACAAACCGATTGAATGCGGCGTTGGCAGCGGCGCCTGTGTTGGCGGTGGAGGGCATCTGGGAAGCAATGTCATGGATTCGGGACATCAGGACACGGCGTATCGCGAAGCTGGTGACTGCCGGCGCCTACTTGATCTGCTTTGGCGTATTCTGCATATATTATTTTGGGGGAACATATGCTAAGGATAATTCAAAAATGGCGTATTTTGACTATCCGCTGAACGAGGCAATATCCTATGTGGAGGCGGATGCGAAGTGCAGTGCACAGACAACTTATATCAGTGCGATCAATCAGACATACATTTATTATCTGGGCGCGACGCGTCTGAGTCCGTATGAGTATCATCAGGACAATGCTTTTGACAGGGAAGATCCGCTGATATATTCCAAGTGGACGGCGGGACATGGCAGATATCGCTTTGGAATGCCCGAGCAGCTGGCATGGGA
>ERZ808035.1415-NODE-1415-length-11923-cov-5.533513_pt1 | contig 11923 bp, 11 predicted proteins | sample MGYA00380189_ERZ808035 | MGnify/ENA primary metagenome ERZ808035 (study PRJEB31490, sample SAMN06133407) | mouse gut metagenome | isolation source: M5_1 | host: mice | place: China: Chengdu | collected 2015-05 ...
TGGTATCCGGGTCATATGACCAAGGCAAAAAGAATGATGCAGGAGAACATCAGCCTGATCGATCTGGTGATCGAACTGGTGGATGCGCGGATTCCCCTTAGCAGCAGGAATCCGGATATAGATGAATTGGGCAAAAACAAATCGAGGCTTATTCTTCTCAACAAGTCTGATCTGGCGGATCCGGGGGCAAACCGGATGTGGATGGAATATTTTAAGCAAAAGGGCTGTTATGTGCTGGAAGTCAATGCCAGAAGCGGACAGGGGCTGAAAGCGATCCAGAGTGTGGTCAGGGAGGCCTGCCGGGATAAGATCGAAAGAGACAGAAAACGGGGAATCAAGAACCGGCCGGTCCGGGCCATTGTGGTCGGGATTCCCAATGTGGGGAAATCCACGTTTATCAATTCCTTTGCGGGAAAAGCCTGTACCAAAACCGGAAACAAGCCGGGTGTTACCAGGGGCAAACAGTGGATCCGCATGAATAAGGAACTGGAACTTCTTGATACGCCGGGAATCCTGTGGCCGAAGTTTGAGAACGAGGAAGTGGGAAGAAACCTTGCTCTGATCGGCTCCATGAATGATGATATTCTGCAGATGACAGAGCTTGCGGCGGATCTGATCGCATATCTTTTGAAATATTATCCGCAGAAGCTGGCGGACAGATACCAGATGGACAGTCTGGACGATTTGAGCACGCCGCTTTCGGTACTGACTCACGTCTGCGAGAATCGTAAATGTTATAAGAAGGGGCAGGAGGCGGATTTTGAGAAAGCTTCTGCTCTTGTGATGGATGATTTCAGAAGCGGCAGGATCGGCAGGATCACACTGGAACTTCCGCCGGAAGAGTTTTAATGATACAAGAAAGCATATGGGAATTGAGGAAACAGCGGCATGAAGAAAGTATTAAGAGAGATATTGAGTACCAGCATATACATATTATTTGTGTTGTGTGCGGTCTATCTGGTGATTCATTTTGTGGGTCAGAGAACGCAGGTGCTGGGGGCATCCATGGAACCGAAACTGAGCAGTCAGGATAACCTTATTGTGGATAAGATCAGTTACCGCTTCCATGAGCCGGAACGTTTTGACATCATTGTGTTTCCATTCCGGTATGAAGAAAATACTTTTTACATAAAGAGAATCATCGGACTGCCGGGAGAGACAGTGAGAATTGATGAGGAAGGGAATATCCTGATCAACGGTGATGTTCTTTCGGAAGGGTACGGCAAAGAGGTGATCCAGAATCCCGGACTGGCCTATGAAGAGATCTCACTGGGAGACGACGAATATTTTGTGATGGGGGACAACCGCAACAACAGTACCGACAGCAGAGACCCGTCGGTGGGAAATATCAGACGGGATGAAATTGTGGGCAGGGCGTGGCTGCGCATTTGGCCCTTTGACAAATTCGGATTTATCAAGCATCGTTAACAGCAGAGAAGAGGGTATCATGACAGAGAAAATCGGAGATATCAGGGAGAAAATACAGGCGGCTGCATTAGAGGAGCTGCCTGCTTTATTTCAGCAGTATGAAATGGACGGACGTGCAGGCGTACAGGCTGCTCTGGAACAGGGAAAAAAGAGAATTCTTGCTTATGAAAAGGAGAAAGCACGGTGCCAGGCGCTTTGGAAATATGAGAGGGAATATGCGGATTATGTGCATATATGCGGCATTGACGAAGTCGGAAGAGGTCCTCTTGCCGGACCGGTGGTGGCCGGTGCGGTGATTTTACCAAAAGATTGTGACATTTTATATATCAACGATTCCAAGAAACTGTCCGAAAAAAAGAGAGAGGAACTTTACGACGTGATCATGGAACGGGCGGTTGCTGTAGGGATTGGCTGCAGTACGCCGGAACGGATTGACGAGATCAATATTCTGCAGGCTACTTACGAGGCGATGCGGCAGGCTGTCGCACAGCTGCCGGTGCAACCGGATCTGCTGCTCAACGATGCAGTCACCATACCGGAACTGTCGGTCAGACAGGTGCCGATCATCAAGGGAGATGCAAAGAGCATCTCCATCGGAGCGGCAAGCATTATGGCGAAAGTGACAAGGGACCGCCTGATGGTGCAGTATGATGAGATCTATCCGGAATACGGTTTTGCATCCAATAAAGGGTACGGGGCGCAGGTGCATATTGAAGCGTTAAAAAAATACGGACCCTGTCCGATCCACAGAAAATCGTTTATCACCCATTTTTGTTAAGGCTGGGCGGAAAACGGCCGCCGCCTTGGAAGAAGAGGAAACTATTGAATCTGGGAAGCATTTTTAAACGGGATAATCAGAATATCAGGACGAAAGGAACACCGCGGGCGGCAGAGACAGCGCCCAGGGGTGATCGTGCCTACCGGGCGCAGAGTGAGATACGCAGTCTTGCGCCGGGGCAGACCATACAGGGATCCGTGGTGAGCAGAGACGGTACTTCCGTACAGATCGCGCTCAGGCAGGATCTGCTGATCAATGCCAGGATTGAGCAGAGCATAAACCTTGCCCTGGGGCAGAATATGAGCTTTGAGGTGAAGGCGAACAACGGCTCTGTACTGTCCCTGTCTCCACTGTATGCCAATATGGCCAATGAGGCCACGATCATGCGGGCGCTGGGGGAGGCCGGCCTGCCGGAGACGGCGAACAATATTGAGATGGTGGCGATTATGATGGAGGAAGGTATGCCCATTGACAAGGAGGCGCTTTCCCATATCAGCAGGCTGCTGATGGATTTTCCCAGACAGGATCCGGCGGTTTTGATTCAGATGAGCCGGCTGGGTCTGCTTATCACGGAAGAGAGCATAGAGCAGTTTGAACTGTACCGCAACGTAAACCATCAGCTTCTGGGCAGTGCGGAGGCAGTCATGGATCAACTGCCTGATGTGTTCCGGGAACTGCTGGGAGAGGGAAAGGCGGATCTGGCATATCAGTTTATCGAAAATGTGCTGGATCTGTTTGTATCGGATGAGGCGGAAGGCGCCGTCATACAGAAGGAACTCCAGCAGGTACTGGCGGAGGCGGAGAATGGAGAGAATGCAGGTTCTTCCGGCAGTGTGGAAAATAATGCGGCAGGAGAGACAGCAGCGGGAAGCGGGGAGACGGCGGCAGCAGGAGAAGGCCGGGAGACGGCACCGCAGGCAGTTCTCACTGACAAACAATGGCAGGCGCTGAGTGATCTTTTGAAGGAACTCGGTCTGGAAGAAGATGAGGCCGGACAGGTTGCGGAGGGCAGACTTTCGTCCAAAGAAGCGCTTACGCTCATACGGCAGTTTATGCCGAAGGCAGGAGCGAGCGCGTTACATGCACGTATGATGGAACGTCTCTTGGGCGGCAAAGAATTCGAGGGCCTTCTGAAAGCGGAAGTTGAGAGACAGTGGCTGATCCAGCCGAAGGAAGTGGCCGATCCCCATAAAGTTGAGCAGCTTTACGAGAGGATCAGAGAGCAGAGCGCAAGGCTCAATGAAGCATTGCAGGCGGCGGGTAAAGCGGATGTGCCTATGGCGAAGAGTGTACAGACGATGCAGAGTAATGTGGATTTTATGAACCAGCTCAACCATATGTTTACATACATTCAGCTTCCGCTCAAAATGGCGGGCAACAATGCACACGGGGATCTGTACGTTTATACAAATAAAAAGAATCTGGCGGCGAGGGACGGTAATATCAGCGCTTTGCTGCATTTGGATATGGAGCATCTGGGAGCGCTGGACGTTTATGTTGCCATGCAGAACAATAAAGTGAGTACTAATTTCACGCTGCAGGACGAAAGTGCGCTGGATCTGATCGCGGAACATATTTCCATGCTGAATGACCGGCTTGCAAAGAGGGGATATGACCTGAAAGCCCAGTTCCATATGAAGGAAGAAGAGGATCAGGACAAAGGCATCATGCAGACTATTCTGGAACAGAGCAAAAATATTTCTGTGCTCAGCAGGACATCATTTGATATGAGAGCCTGAAAGAAGCAGGCAGACGGGATCAGGGAAGGGGGATATGGCATTGGCAAAGGAAGAGAACAGAAAACCCAAACAGGCGATCGCACTGGAATATGACCCTTCCGAGGAGGCACCGCGGGTCATTGCCTCCGGCCGGGGAGCATTGGCGGAACGCATCATAGAGAAGGCGAAAGAGGCAGCAGTGCCGGTTCACCGCGACGATAAACTGGCGGATACATTGTCCCGTCTGGAAATCGGAGATATGATCCCGCCGGAGTTGTACGAGGTGGTGGCGGAGATTCTTGTCTTCGTGGATTCGATGGATAAGATCAAGGCGAAGATGGCGAAAGCGTAGAAAAAAGAATGAATGTAGGGAAATAAATGAATCATAGACAAAAAGGGGCACAGAAGGAACAACAGGTCTGTGCCTATTTACTATCTAAGGGCATAAATATCACAGAACGCAATTTTCGCTGCAGACAGGGGGAAATTGACATCATAGGGTATGAGGGAGAGTACCTTGTCTTTTTTGAGGTGAAATACCGCAGCGGACAGAGCAGGGGAAGTGCATCAGAGGCGGTGGGAAGCGCCAAACAGAAGAGGATCTGCCGGGTGGCAGATTATTACAGGGTGCTGCATCACTGCGGGGACAGTACGCCCATCCGGTTTGACGTGGTGGCCATAGATGGAGAGAAACTTACGTGGATCAGGAACGCTTTTTATTATGTGGGCAGATGAGAGCAAGGCGGCAGACTTTGTAAATTGAGTCGGAAAGCAGCACAGAAATGGAGAAAAAATGGAATTATACAGACATGAAAGCCGGATGCAAATGAAACGAAACAGGACAGGAGAGGTCGAATATCTTACTTTTCCGCTGCTGGAACAGACAGGAATGGTCAGACATCTTTTTTCTACCAGGGTCGGAGGTGTCAGTAAGGGGATTTACAGCACCATGAATCTGAGCTATACGCGAGGAGACGACAAAGAGGCGGTGGATGAAAATTTCCGGCGGACGGCAGAAATTCTCGGATGCAAATTGGAGGATATGGTCTGCTCAGACCAGACTCATACGGTAAACCTGCGGGTCACGGGAAGAGCAGACGGGGGAAAAGGAATCCTTTATCCGAAAGATTACAGTGATGTGGACGGACTTCTGACGGATGAGCCAGGGATCGTGCTGGCTACATTTTACGCGGACTGTGTACCGTTGTACTTTGTGGATACGAAGAGACGGGCGGTTGCGCTGGCGCACTCAGGCTGGCGGGGGACAGTGGCACGGATGGGCAGATGTGTGACGGAAAAAATGCGTGAAGTGTATGGTACTGATCCGGCGGATCTGACAGCGGCAATAGGGCCATCCATCTGTCAGGCATGTTATGAGGTCAGTGAGGATGTGGCGGAGGCTTTTGTCCGGGAATTTCGCAGGCCGGGTCAGGAATCCCGGATTCTGGAAGCAAAGGGCGGCGGCAAGTATCAGCTTAATCTGTGGCGGGCCAATGAGATCATCCTGCAGGAAGCGGGAATTGATCCGGAACGGATCCAGGTGACGGATCTGTGTACCTGCCATAACAGTGACTATCTGTTTTCCCACAGGGCAAGCCAGGGCAGGCGGGGGAATCTGGGGGCGTTTCTGGGGGTGTTATAATACTCTTTTCGGGAGCGGGTAAACCTTTTATCAAGGAGTTTCTCATTATTTTATATTGACAAATTTCAATGTGTGAATATAATAGTGGTATAGACAGAGTTCAAGGGGAGGTGCCTAAACTGATTGACGAAAGAAAGATACCAACGGTTTTCAAGGCTTTTTGCGACGAAAACCGTATTAAAATCTTAAAGCAGTTACTGACAGGAGAGAAGTGCGCCTGTGTACTGTTGGATAATCTGCATATTTCACAACCGACATTATCACATCACATGAAAATTCTTTGTGATTCGGGTGTTGTGGTTATGCGGAAAGAGGGAAAATGGGCGCATTATTCCATTTCGCCGGAGGGTGCTGCATATGCGTCCGAATGCCTGCGCTTCCTTACATCAATCAATAATCCCGTCGAAGATAAGTCATGTTGTGATAAGTAGAAGTATTTGCTTTTCCACATGGCTTATCAAAACAAATATATATTGATATATTTCAATATTTCTATAAATGGAGGTTTGCTATGGAAACATTAAAAACAGGTTGGGATTTTTTTCAAAATGAAGTTCTCGGTATGCAATGGTTAAACCGCTTCATGGGCAGTCTGCTTGATACCTGCGGTTTAGACACTACCGGAAAAATAGCCGGGAGTGTCCAGTTTTTTCTCTACGATACAATTAAAATCATGGCGCTTTTGGGTGTTCTGATTTTACTTATTTCGTATATTCAGAGTTATTTTCCCCCGGAAAGGACAAAGAAAATTCTCGGAAGATTTCATGGTATCGGAGCTAACATAATAGCGGCTCTGCTTGGCACGGTAACGCCGTTCTGCTCCTGTTCATCAATACCGCTGTTTATCGGTTTTACAAGCGCCGGATTACCACTTGGCGTAACTTTTTCCTTTCTGATATCATCCCCAATGGTTGATCTCGGTTCGCTTATGTTGCTGATGAGTATATTCGGGTGGAAAGTCGCAATAACCTATGTTGTGCTTGGGCTTGTCATTGCCGTTGCAGGCGGTACTATGATTGAGAAATTGCATCTTGATAATTATGTGGAGGAATTTATACGCAAAGGCAATTCTGTTGATGTCGCCGGGGAGGAACTGCGGTTCAAAGACCGCATGAAATATGCATGGGAACAGGTTGTTTCTACGGCAAAAAAGGTTTCACCGTATGTTTTGATCGGTGTGGCTATTGGTGCATTTATACATAACTGGATACCCGAAGATTTTATCGTGCGTGTTCTCGGAACAGGGAACCCTTTTGGCGTTATGATTGCTACGGCTGCGGGTGTTCCTATGTATGCGGATATTTTTGGAACAATTCCGATTGCCGAAGCACTTTTGGCCAAAGGCGCGAGGCTTGGGGTTGTCCTGTCCTTTATGATGGGCGTAACAACTTTATCTTTACCGTCTATGATTATGCTCCGCAAAGCTGTTAAGTTCAGACTGCTTGCTGTCTTTATAGCAATCTGCATCGTTGGCATTATTGTTGTTGGTTATTTCTTCAATGCAATTCAATTTTTACTTGTGTGAGTTGTCTTGATGTAATAAAAAATCAAATTAAAACGGAGGTAATTTTATTATGGCATTATTTGGAAAGAAAAAAGAAGAAAAGAAAGCTCTTGTTTGTGCTTGCAATTCAGGAAGTTCTTCGTCCGAAATAACAGAGAGTACAAGCGATTGCTGTCCCGAAGCAAAAGATGGCATTTGTTCTGTCAAAGTTTTAGGTTCGGGGTGTGCGTCCTGTCATGCACTATATGAAAACACGAAGGAAGCTGTTAAGAAAATGGGGCTTTCGGTGGAAGCAGAATATGTAACCGATTTACAGAGAGTTATGGAATATGGTGTTATGAGTATGCCGGCCCTTGTTATAAATGAAAAAGTAGCAGCTATGGGTAAGGTACTGAAGCCTGCTGATGTTGAAAAACTACTGCATAAATAAGGCTTCTAAAAGGTTTTAATGCAAAGGCGTTTATGCAAAGAGCCTGCACAGCAGGCATGGGAATATGGGACGGTTCGGGAGCAGATAAAGATAAAAGTCTGATTTGGTAAATAAACAGGGGTACAGCAAAGGCCCGGATGTCTGGGAATCAGTCATTTGAGCCGTTCATGGCAGGTTTATAACAAAAAAACTGCAAATCCCCATACTATAGGGTATAATAGAGGATATTCTTAAGAAAACATTAAAGGATTTCCCATCTTTTTCTTTAGGTTTTCATGGTCTAATGAGATCAGGATATGAAGTAATATAGAGGCTGTAAGGAAATGCAGTCCGGGTATATATAAGGGTGAGGTGACAGTATGGCAAATATTTTAGTGTGTGATGATGATAAGGAGATTGTGGATGCGATAGAAATTTATCTGCTGCAGGAAGGGTATACGATCTTTAAGGCTTATGACGGGGAACAGGCTATCAGAGTATTGAAGGAACAGCAGATCCACCTGCTTCTGATCGATATCATGATGCCGAAGCTGGACGGAATCCATGCGACGCTGAGGATCAGGGAGTATTCCAGCATTCCAATCATCATCCTTTCGGCGAAGTCGGAAGACAATGATAAGATTCTGGGACTTAATATCGGCGCGGATGATTATGTGACGAAGCCCTTTAATCCGTTGGAGCTGGTGGCACGGGTGAAGTCCAATCTGAGGAGATATACGACGCTGGGGAATCTGAATACGGAGAACAATGCTCTTTTTCAGGTAGGCGGGCTGTGCATCAATGATGACACCAAGGAAGTGACGGTGGATGGAGAGGGTGTGAAGCTGACACCCATCGAGTATAATATCCTGCTTCTTCTCGTGAAGAATTGCGGCCGGGTGTTTTCCATAGACCAGATTTATGAGAGTATCTGGAACGAGGAGGCAATCGGTGCAGACAATACGGTGGCGGTACATATCAGGCATATCCGTGAGAAGATTGAGATTAATCCGAAAGAGCCCAGATACCTGAAAGTGGTCTGGGGCGTGGGTTATAAGATAGAGAAACAGTAGAATGCAAAACCATGCTGGTGCACTGATTTTGTAATCGGCAATTTGGGTCAGAGCCGGGAATGTGTCGTGATCGCAGTAAACTGCTCTGACATGTCGGATTGGCTTGAAACAGGCCGGAGAACCTCAGGGCTTACGTGCGGGGATGTTGTTGTCCTGAATGATCTGGCGGAGGGGACGCTTCAGAGGTGAGGGTTTTGACTGTGTGGCTGACAGAAGTGATTCGAAACGGAGGAAAAGATGGGAAAAGAAGAAAATGGCAGAGACGGCAGCTTCGAGGGCAAAAATCTGATAAACGAAAAGGATGCACACGCTGAGGACGAACTCTTAAGAGAAGGCCCGGCAGGACAGACATGTGCTGCAGACGGAACCGGAGGAAGTGATACAGATAAAAGCATCAAAGCCGGAAACAGTGAAAATAATACAGGCCGGTCCGGGCGGAAGAAAAGGAGATCCAGAAAAGAGAGACATGCCGGGAGAACAATGCTTCGTATTTTGCAGCATATGTGTCTGGGCGTTATGGTGCTGGCACTGGTAATTGTAGTGAGTGGTTCCACGATCAGCGTTGACGGATTCAGGAAGAGGCTGGGGTTTAATCTGTATTCCATGGATCAGAGCGGTAAGTATGAAGATTCCGATCTGTTCAACAATATTTTCGGGTATGCGGCGGCGGATATTATACGTTACGGCGTGGTAAGCAGCCAGTTGGAAACGGACGGTATCTTTGACGGGGGTAAGGTGGTAGATGTCACAGCTTATAATTACCGGGATATCGGTCTGCCGGAGCGCTATGTGACTGCGGAATATACGCTGGAAGATCTGTTGAAATGGGCAAATTACGGGTTTGAATGGTCTGTGGCAGAGATGACACTGACACAGGCGGAGAAATTTCTGGCTGAAAAGACGCGGGTCAGGATAATCGATCCGAAGAGTGAGTATTATAATACTTCCGATGCCAGTTATCTGAAATCTGATATACAGTCGTATACCTTTGTCAACGATGTGTCGGCGAATCAGATATGGGTGGATTCGGAGGATTATGACGGATTTGTGGAGGAGTACGACAGGGACAATTCACAGCTTGTTGTTTCCGAGGCGCCGGAGGAAGATAGTGGCAGCGCATATATGGAGGTAGAGGAGATCAGTGAATCCGGAGAGGGAGTCAGCAATTATAATGTGCTGGTAAACCGTTACAAGTCTGCGGAAGGAAAAAATCTGGAAGAATATGTGTCCGACTGGGATATTTATTATGACTTGTGCCATAATGTACAGAATGCGGCCAAGAGTCTATCCTATAATTACAGTGAATATCTGGATTATGAGAAGTATTACAGCCCGGCAGATTCCAACGTGCGCTATCTCATTATGAAGACTGTGGGAAAAAACACGGAGGTATACACGAATTTTGATGATGAAAATGATCTTGAGGCTGTTTCCAGGTTTATGGTGGACCATGACGGGGAGAATAATCCGCGTCTGAAAAGCCCGTTTAAGTATATTTATTACAGTCCGTCGGATATGATCTATCAGACAAACACGACGATTGAGGAGGAGACCATCCGCCAGATCCTGCAAGGTTACGACTATGCGTATCCGGAAACCGTCAAGATCTGGATTGATGTGGATACCACATATCCGGTTGAAGATGCTTTCCGGCAAGGGGCCACAGGATACCGTAATTATGTGCCGTATTTCTGGCAGTGGGTTACAGTGATGGCGGTGTCGGGGATTCTGTATCTGATCTTATTGTGTTATCTGACGGTAGTGGCCGGCAGAGGTATTGACGAAGAGGGCAGAAGAGGAATCCGACTGGAACCTTTTGACAGAGTGCCTACGGAGGCTGCCGTATTGCTTGGTGCAGGCGCTGCTGTTCTGGCAGTATGGGTGTTGATCATAGCTGTTGAACTGACTAATTTCAGGCGTATGAGTGCTGCGCAGATATCCGAAACGATTATGAACAGTCCGCTGATTATGGGGATATTGCTGGCAGCCATGTTTGTGGCGGACGCTGCGACTATGTTTTTCTTTTACAGTCTGGTCAGAAGGATTAAGGCCGGAACTCTTTGGAAAAACAGCTATCTGTGCAGAGCGATCCAACGGATGAAGAAATTTGCATGGAATGTATACGACAATGGACATATCGTGTTGAGGGTATGGATTCCTTATTGCGTATTCTTATTATTTAATCTGATTATGCTGCTTCTGGCATTTTCATTTAGCAGGTTTGGCACGCTGCTGATGCTTGCAATAGCGGTAGCGGCAGACATGGTAGTCGGAAAGCTGCTTTACAGGAATGCGAAAGAACAGCAGGATATCGTAAAAGGCATAGAAACCATCGCCGCCGGAGAACTGGAACATCAGGTTCGAATCGATAATCTGCACGGGGATAATCTGACCCTTGCGCATTCGGTCAACAGCATTGGCAAGGGGATCAAAGAAGCTGTGGAGATCAGTATGAAAGATGAGCGCATGAAAGCTGATCTGATTACCAATGTATCCCATGACATTAAGACACCGCTGACATCGATCATCAATTATGTGGATCTGATCAAGAGAGAACAGGTTGATAATGTAAAAATACGGAACTATATAAAGGTTCTGGACGAAAAATCACAGCGCCTGAAACAGTTGACAGATGATCTGGTGGAGGCAAGTAAGATTTCTTCCGGTAATATCAGCCTTCATTTTGAGAAGATCAATCTGACGGAGTTGATGAATCAGACGATCGGAGAGTTTTCCGAGAAATTTGAGGTGAAGAATCTGACTACGGTCATGAATGTCAATGTTCCGAACGCCGTGATTGAGGCGGACAGCCGCAGGATCTGGCGTGTGATAGAAAACCTGTTCAATAATATATTTAAGTATGCCATGGAGGGAACACGTGTCTATGTGACCATTGAAAGTTTTCCGGATCATGCAGGATATATTGCGGTTTCCATCAAGAATATTTCCGCATCGCCGCTGAACTGCAATCCGGATGAACTGACGGAACGCTTTATCAGAGGAGATGAATCAAGGACTACGGAAGGAAGCGGACTTGGGCTTTCCATAGCGAAGAACCTCACAGAAGTGCAGAAGGGTACGTTTGAGATCCAATTGGACGGCGATCTGTTCAAAGTGATCCTGACCTTCCCGCTGGCGGAGACATAAAAGAACAAAACATATTCAAAAACCTGAAACACGCACCCGGCTTTATCTGCCGGGTGCGTGTGCTTTGAGATTCGCCAGGCGAATCAGGTAAGTCTATTTGCAAAAGGAAATCAGGCCGAGATTCGCGAAGCAAATTTACTTTTGGTATAGGGTTAGCGTGTCAAAAGGTGCTTACGAAAGGCTGAGAGGGCAGATTACACAAAATATTCGTTTGTGTCGGCTCT
>ERZ808035.1416-NODE-1416-length-11914-cov-6.145898_pt1 | contig 11914 bp, 13 predicted proteins | sample MGYA00380189_ERZ808035 | MGnify/ENA primary metagenome ERZ808035 (study PRJEB31490, sample SAMN06133407) | mouse gut metagenome | isolation source: M5_1 | host: mice | place: China: Chengdu | collected 2015-05 ...
GCGAAGCAAATCACGTAAACGAGCTTTGCTCGGAAAGGTATATCATAACGCCAGCATCCGAGTTTGCGAAGCAAATCTCGTAAACGAGCTCTGCTCGTTTTGTTACTGGTACATATTATATCCGAATCTTACCCGGCGGTAGAACTTCCATATGATTACAACAGGCAGGCTGATCATCAAATACGCTGTGCTGAGCACACCAGCCAGACCGCCGATTACACATACAATCATCATTCCAATATTCATGAAATCGTTCCCTCTCTTTCTGGTATTAATATCACTGTCCTTCGCTATTATAAGGAATGATACCGGGCCGGAAAATAGGGAACGGCTTTTCTTAACGTAAGTTAAACGAAAAGGAAACAATTTGTTAACACCAATTTAGCAGATTCTTAACGGGAGCGAAAACACGACGGCCTGTTCATTTGCCATCGTGCGGTATAAGCTCTGCTTTATAAAATCAACCCGAAACAGATGGAAGATTCCCCAGGTTGTTGTTTTCGGAATCATCAGGCAGAGATTTTAAATATTCCTGATCTTTTCTGTGGGCGATACCGACACCTCGTATTTCTCCTTCTTTTGCAAGGGCAACTCCTTCCTGTTTAGAAATGGTGGAACCGTCGGACAACTGATAACCGGTAATACGTCCGCTGTTTTTTACCAGACCGACGATTTCCTTTGCATCACTTTTCGGGGTTGGAATATCGTCCAGTGTATTTCTTGCGAGAGCTTCGCCAAGCGTGTCTTTATCTATATCTTTCATAAGTTAATCCTCCTGCTGTCAAATAATTTTTTGTTAAAATTTTTATCACTATTGTTGTTATTTCTGATGGTAGTTTGTGCCGAAGGGTGAAATATATTCGAATTTTATGTAAATACCGTTTTCAGAAAGGTAAAAAACGGATGAAAGTTTATCTGAATTCTTGACTGTATTCACGATGATAATATAATATGAAGCATGTGATTAATTTTGCGAGAGGGAATTTATGGATAAAGGCGATGAAAGAAAGAAACAACTCTTACGGGTTGCACTGGATGTATTTATAGAAAAAGGCTACTACGGTACAAGTACCCGTGAAATTGCAAGACGGGCCGGTGTCAGTTCCGGTTTATTGTTTCACTATTTCAGCAATAAAGATAGTATTTATCTTGCATTGGTAAAGATTGGTGCCGAAGAAATGAAAATTGATACAGAAAAGGCAATGAACGCACCTTGTGAATACCTTTTTCAGACTATAAAGAATACGTTTGAACAGCTGGAAGACAATCCCTCTTTCGGGAAAATGTTTGTGTTTATGGATCATGTGCAGCATACAGCAGTTAATGAAAAGGAGATCACGCTGCTTTTGGAATCAACAGATATTTGTAAACAATGGATTCCTATTATTTTAGAGGGGCAACGACGCGGTGAGTTTCGTGAGGGAAATCCTCATTCATTATGCGTCGCTGTTTTTGGTGCCATACAGGGAATTGCACAGGAAAAAGTCAGAATCCCCAACACGCCGCTGCCAAAGGCAGACTGGCTTATGGATATGATGAAATAAGTTTTGGAGGATATTTGATGCTGCTTACAGGCTCTTAGAAAGAACGTACATTAGGCTTTTGCAGAAAGGCAGGGGATAACAGTGAAGATAAAACAGCATTTATCCAATAGATACAGTCCGGCAAAGGAAACGCATTGTTTGTATTCCGCAATGCAGAATTTAAACAGAGCAGCCATAAAGCATATTGCCTGTACAGTGAAAGCCGGGATGAACCTGCGGGATATCAAAGCGTTGTGTGAAGATTATCTGCTGAAAAATGGCGCGGATTCATTTTGGTATTGGGATGTTGGCGCTTTCATTTTTGCCGGAGATGAAACTGCGATATCCATATCGGGCAAGGATTACATGGCAGCGGATAGAACCGTGCAGGAAAATGATATTATCACGATTGATTTAAGTCCTCAAAAGAATAACATTTGGGGAGATTATGCAAGAACGCTTGTATTTGAAAATGGCGTTTTATGTGATGGAATTGACAGAGTAAAAAATGACGAGTGGCGGAGAGGGTTGCAGATGGAAGAATATCTGCATAAAACTCTAATTGATGTAGCAGTGCCGGATATGACATTTGAGGAATTATATTATTACATGAATGATTTGATTGCGAAAAAAGGATTTCTCAACCTGGATTTTCTTGGAAACCTTGGACATTCCATTGTGAAACATAAAAATGACAGAATATATATCGAAAGGGGAAACAGCAAAAGATTATCAGATGTTGAAATGTTTACCTTTGAACCTCATATCAGTATTGCTGATTCCAAATATGGATATAAGAGAGAAGATATCTATTATTTTGATAATGGCAAGCTAATAAAATTATAGTCCGCATGGGATTGCAAGAAACACATTAAAAAACTATAGACAATCTTCCGGATTCCACTTATAATCATATGAGTACGGAGTTGTATCGAAGTGGTCATAACGGGGCGCACTCGAAATGCGTTAGCCCTCCGGGGCACGAGGGTTCGAATCCCTCCAACTCCGCTTTTAAGCCAGAGCGTTTGCTTTGGCTTTTTACGTAGTATGACACAAGGCGCAGGTTCTGCCGTTTTCAGAACCCATGGAGAGTATGAGTTATGACGCAGGATGAAAAATATATGAAGGAAGCCATCAGGCAGGCCCGAAAAGCATATGCACTGGGAGAAGTGCCGATCGGATGCGTGATTGTCTATCAGGAACGGATCATCGGCAGAGGCTACAACCGGCGCAATACGGATAAAAACACGCTGGCACATGCTGAAATTACGGCGATCAACAAGGCAAGCAGGAAAATGGGGGACTGGCGTCTGGAAGACTGCACGTTGTACGTGACTCTGGAACCATGCCAGATGTGTGCCGGCGCTATCGTTCAGGCCCGCATCACGGAAGTAGTCATGGGCAGCATGAACCCCAAGGCAGGCTGCGGCGGTTCCATTCTGAACATTCTGGAAATGCCTGAATTTAACCATCAGGTACAAGTCCGCAGAGGTGTCCTTGCCGAAGAATGCACCCAAATGCTGACCGATTTTTTTAAAGAATTACGTATACGCAACCGGCAGGAAAAAGAGCTGCGCAGATTACAGCAGGCAGACCACGATCCCGCAGCCGCAGCCGCGTTCTCAAAAGAAGAAAATATTGTGAATCACCGTCAAATAGGGTATAATGTTCACGACAGCAATGAGCAGTAAACCCATATAACATTTCAAGGAGGAAAAGCGATGAAGAGAATAGGTTTATTGACCAGCGGCGGAGACTGCCAGGCGCTGAACGCAGCAATGCGCGGCGTAGTGAAATGTTTATCCTGCAGCGGAGAAGACGTAGAGATCTACGGTTTTCTGGACGGCTACAAGGGATTGATCTATGGAGACTTCCGTATGCTGACAGGACATGATTTTGCAGGAATTCTGACGAAGGGCGGTACGATCCTCGGCAGTTCCAGAACACCTTTTAAGCTGATGCGCGAGCCGGATGAGAACGGTCTCGATAAAGTGGAAGCGATGAAACAGAATTATTATAAGCTGAAATTAGACTGTATGGTGATCCTGGGCGGCAACGGCACGCATAAGACGGCGAACCTGCTTCGTGAAGAAGGGCTTAACGTAATTACTCTTCCGAAGACGATTGACAATGATCTCTGGGGTACTGATATGACTTTCGGCTTCCAGAGTGCAGTGAATATTGCAACGGATTGTATTGACTGCATCCATACCACGGCTTCTTCCCACGGCCGTATCTTCATCGTGGAGGTTATGGGACACAAAGTTGGATGGCTTACGCTGAATGCCGGAATGGCCGGCGGCGCAGACATCATTCTGATCCCTGAGATTCCTTATGATATTGATAAAGTACTCAAGGCCATTAATGAGCGTGAGGCAAGAGGCTCCAGATTTACTATAATGGCGGTGGCGGAAGGTGCGATCTCCAAGGAGGATGCAAAGCTTTCCAAGAAAGAATATAAAGAGAAAATGAAAAATTATCCTTATCCTTCTGTTTCTTATGAGATTGCAGATAAGATTCAGAAGAAGAGCGGCAAGGAAGTGCGCGTTACCGTTCCGGGTCATACCCAGCGCGGCGGCAGTCCCTGTCCTTATGACCGTGTATTTGCCACAAGGCTGGGTGCAGAAGCGGGCAAGCTGATTCTCCAGGGTGAATACGGATTTATGGTAGGATATAAGAACAGAGAGATCGTCAGAGTGCCCCTTGAGGAAGTGGCAGGCAAGCTGAAGATGGTTTCTCCGGATGCGACGATTGTCAGAGAAGCCAAAATGGTCGGCATCAGCTTCGGCGATTAGCATTCAGACCGTTCAGGCGGCAGGCGCATGTATTTTGAACAGTGCCGGAAAGCTGTACGGTAAAATGATCACAGGAAAGGCAAGGAACAGTAATGTCCTATACAGCGCTTTATCGTAAGTTCCGTCCGGATTGTTTTGAAGATGTAAAGGGACAGGAGCATATTGTCACGACATTACAGAATCAAATAAAGGCGAACCGGATCGGCCACGCATATCTTTTTTGCGGAACCCGTGGAACGGGTAAGACGACCATCGCCAAAATTTTTGCGAAGGCAGTGAATTGTGAACATCCCGCGGGGGGAAGTCCCTGCGGGGAATGTGATACCTGCAGAGCTATTTCTGCGGGAGCGAGCATGAACGTGATCGAGATCGATGCTGCATCCAACAATGGTGTGGACAATATCCGTGAGATTGTGGATGAGGTATCTTATTCTCCGGCAGAAGGCAAATACAAGGTTTATATTATTGATGAGGTTCATATGCTTTCCATAGGGGCCTTCAATGCACTTTTAAAGACGCTGGAAGAACCGCCGTCCTATGTGATTTTTATCCTGGCGACAACGGAAGTACACAAGATTCCAATCACAATTTTGTCCCGGTGCCAGCGTTATGATTTCAGGCGGATCACCATTGATACCATTACGGCAAGACTTCAGGAACTGATGGAGGCGGAACAGATTCAGGTTGGGGAAAAGGCGCTCCGTTATGTGGCAAAAACAGCGGACGGGTCTATGAGAGATGCCCTTAGTCTGCTGGACCAGTGCATTGCGTTTCATTTCGGGCAGGAACTGACTTATGACAAGGTGCTCGATGTGCTGGGGGCAGTGGATACGGAAGTTTTCGGCAGACTGCTGCGGCATGTACTGAACCGGGATGTGGCCGGGTGCATCGGTCTTTTGGAAGAAATTGTGATGCAAGGACGTGAACTGACACAGTTCGTTGCAGATTTTACCTGGTATTTACGAAATCTTCTGCTGGTAAAATCTTCTGATGATATAGAAGATGTGATTGACGTGTCGTCGGATAATCTTGTGCGTTTGAAAGAGGAAGCCGGCATGACACAGACGGATGCCATTATGCGTTATATCCGCATTTTTTCTGAACTGTCGGGACAGGTAAAATATGCGGCACAGAAGCGCATTCTGATAGAAATTGCGTTGATCAAGCTTTGCCGTCCGGATATGGAAAAAGATTTTGACTCGGTAGTGGAGCGTGTCCGGGCAGTGGAGGAAAAGCTTGAAAACGGAATTGCAGTGATGCCGGCCGGGGGTCCGGAGGCATATTCGGAGAACGGGCGGCCGGCTGCTGCTGTACTGAAAGAGCGTCCGCAGCTTCCCAAGGCGATACCGGAAGACGTACAGGCGGTAGTGGATCGGTGGACCGCTATCGTGGGGCAGACTTCCATGCCTATGAAGCAGTATCTGAGAGGTGCCGGACTCAGCCTTGGCGGAGACAATAAGCTGATGATCGTGGTGGAAGACGGTCTTGCATCAGACTATTTTTTAAAACAGGAAGGGCATAAAGAGCAGCTTGTGCAGATGTTGTCCGAGGCTGTGGGAAAAGAAATTGACGTGACCATACAGAGTGTACCCGACCGGAATGTTTTTGCACAGAATTATGTAGATCTGAGCCAGATGATCCACATGGATATCGAGGTGGAAGACGAGGAATAATTGCAGGTATGACGGAGTGAATGGAAGCTGTGAAGTAACAGTTCAGCCTGGCACTAAGACAGTACACAGCAGAACATTGACAGAATAGAAAAAAGGAGCAGGAAAATATTATGGCAAAGCGTGGAGGATTCCCGGGCGGCGGTATGCCGGGCAACATGAGTAATCTGATGAAACAGGCACAGCGGATGCAGCGGCAGATGGAGGAGAGCCAGAAGGAATTAGAGTCTAAAGAATTTGTGGCGAAGGCCGGAGGCGGTGCGGTAGAAGTGACCGTTACAGGAAAGAAAGAGATTGTCAAAGTGAAACTGTCGGAAGAGGTAGTAGATCCCGATGATATCGAGATGCTGGAGGATCTGGTAATGGCAGCGGCCAATGAGGCGCTGCGCATGGCGGAGGATGCAAATGCCGAGATCATGAATAAGATGACAGGCGGCCTTGGCGGAGGATTTCCGTTCTGATGGAACTGTACAGCGGCCATATCAATAAGTTAATAGAGGAACTGGCGGGTCTGCCGGGTATCGGCTCCAAGTCTGCCCAGAGGCTCGCTTTTCATTTGATCAATATGCCCAAGGCACGGGTGGAACGTCTTGCCCATGCCATTGTGGATGCAAAGGAAAATGTGCGGTATTGTCAGGAATGTTACACACTGACAGACCGGGATCAGTGTCCTGTCTGTGCCAACGGCAAAAGAGATCACAGTACTATCATGGTAGTCGAAAATGCCAGAGACCTGGCTGCATATGAAAAAACCGGGAAGTATGAGGGCGTTTATCATGTGCTTCACGGAGCGATTTCTCCCATGCTCGGCATCGGCCCCAATGACATTAAGCTCAAGGAACTGATGCAGCGCCTTGAGGGGGATGTGAAGGAAGTGATCATTGCCACAAATTCCAGCTTAGAGGGTGAGACGACGGCAATGTATATCAGTAAGCTGATCAAACCTACGGGGATCAGGGTGACAAGAATTGCCAGTGGAGTACCGGTGGGCGGGGACCTGGAATATATTGATGAAGTTACGCTCCTGCGTGCACTGGAGGGCAGAGTGGAACTTTGAATCAGATTGCCGGGCATTTTCCCGGACAAGCTTTTACTTAAGAACGAAAAGCGAAATTTTGAATGTCGTTAACGATAAACGGAAAATGGTATATGGATGAATGGAGGCAGATATGGGGGTAGTGAAAGAAAAATTCGGAATCACAAGAGACGGCAGGGATGTTTATGCGTATACCCTGTCCAATAAGAACGGAATGCAGGCGAAGGTTATCAGCTTCGGGGCAAATCTGGTGAGCCTTCTTGTGCCTGACGGAAAAGGCAGTCTGGAAGACATCGTACTGGGGTATGATAATCTGGAAAGCTATTATGGCAACAGCAATTTTTTCGGGGCGACTATCGGTCCGAATGCGAATAGAACCGCCGGTGCGTGCTTTGAGATCAACGGCATAACATATCATATGGATGCCAATGACGGGGCAAATAACCTCCACAGCCATATGGAGGAAGGATATCATAAGCGTCTTTGGGATGTGTTTGAGGGAACGGACAGCATCACTTTGACTGTGGAAGGCCGGGATGGAGAAATGGGATTTCCGGGCAATAAGAAAATATCCATGACTTATAGTCTGTCTGAGGACAATGCCTTGAAGTTAAGCTATCATGCGGTTTCTGATGCGGATACCCTTATCAATCTGACAAATCATACTTATTTTAATTTTTCAGGGCACAAGGCGGGAAAGATTGAGAATCATCTTCTTAAAATCAATGCATCTTGTTTTACGCCTGTGATTCCCGGTTCCATTCCTACAGGAGAGATCCTTCCGGTGGAAGGCACACCGATGGATTTCACCCGGATGAAGCCCATTGGAAAAGACATTAATGCCGATTTTGAGCAGTTAAAGCTGGGATTGGGATATGATCATAACTTTGTGATTGACGGAGCAGACGGAACGCTCCGGGAAATTGCGGAAGCGGAAGACCCCGCAAGCGGAAGAAAAATGAAAGTGTTCACTAACCTGCCGGGGGTACAGTTCTATGCAGGCAACTGTATCGGACAGGAAAAAGGCAAAGACGGTACGGTTTACGGACCGCGCAGCGGTTTTTGCCTGGAAACACAGTATTTTCCGGATAACATTCACCATCCGGATTTCCAGCAGGCCGTATTCGGCCCCGGACGGGATTACGATTCCGTGACGGTTTATCAGTTTTTGTAGAAGAACAGTTTACAATACAGGGTGCGGATGCGGTATGGCGTCGGCATCCTGTTCTGTTTTTCATTTCATATATACTTGTTCCGGATAGAGGAAATTGTAACAGTTCAGCCTTCTTCCGCCTTGCATATGAAAATTTATCCGGCGCAAAACATATAGGCAATTAAAGTGGTACTAGGCTGAACTGTTACAAGAAATTAACAGTTACCGCATGTTTTGCCATATTTTTTGGATAAGACATGCTATAGTGGTTCTGTAGTGTCGGGAAAAAACGGAAGACGAAGCGTTACAGCAGGCTTCGGAATGGAGTGAATGAAATGGGGCAGTCATCGATCGTCATTCACAAAGGAAGAAAAGAAGAAAAGTACGAAATATATATAGAAGACTATGTCATGTCTTTTTTGAAAGAGGAAACGGGAACACTGGAACTGTCGGAGGTCTTTTTTTATGGATTTCGGGAAAAAGGCGGCAAAAGATTCATTGTATATGGGGCAGGACGCAATAAAGATCTCGAAGTTTTTGATAAATACGATCTTCTGGATGAAATCGGCTGCCGTCTGACGCAGGCGGGGCCGGTATTTTTGGTTCATGAAAAGGATGATATCTATGAAATAAAGGGATACAAAGTTTTTTATCAGGATAATCATGAAATGCAGAGTTACCTGATTGACCGGAAAACAGAGTGTATTGACAGGGGACAACCCCGGCCGCCGAAATACACCGCGCAGCCCCGGCCGGAACGGTATGATACCCCCGGACATAAAAATCCCTATGCCGCAGTCTCTCTGCAGCTTTGCATTGTGCTTGTGGTATTGGTGGCGATCGTGATCAATTCCACAAACAGCTATGATAAGATGCAGCAGCTGAACCAATCGGCTGAAGAAGTTTTTTTTGCCATGGAAAATCAGGAGGCAGATATATCTGACGAGGCGGGCCGCGGGCAGGATGAAATTGTGGTAAAGAGGGAATCGGACGAGGAGACGTCTTCCAATGCGGACATGTCCGGAGCAGACGGAACAGAAATAACCGTCGGGGACGCGACCGGAGAAGAGGGAGTGGAAACGTCCAGCGGGAATATGGCAGGCGAAGATGCGGTGGAAACGGCTGACGGAAATGTGGATGGAAAAAGCAAGGCGGAGACAGGAGAAAATACCGGAGGAGACGGGAAAAAGACCGATGAGAGCCTGAAAGATCATGTGGCAGATTCCGGGCGGGAAGAAGATATTTTGAAACTGGTAACGCTGGAAAATGAAGAGCAGAGTGCAAAACAGAAGGAAGCGGACACTGGAATAGAGGCGGGAGAACAGGAAAAAGCAGCCGGCGATGAGCAGCCGGATACAGATAAGGAGCAGAACAAAAGTGACGAAGACGATGAAACGGAGGAAGGGGTGGAGGCGCTTTCCAGAAATGTGACCAGATATTATAAAGTGGAGCGGGGAGATACGCTGTATACCATCAGCAAGAAAATATACGGAGACATTTCCTATGTACATAAGATTTGCGAATTGAACAACATTAGCGATCCAGATAATATTCGTTACGGACAAAAAATAATACTGCCTTAGGAAAATGTATGATACAATGGGATAAGATGTCTGCGGCTTCGTTTATGAACCGGTAATTTAAGCAGAGATTAGAGCGCCACAGAATGAAGGCTGCAACGGGAAGAGGAAAGACCTATGATCAACGTCAGGGATTACCTGAAAATGAAAAAAGACAGAGAAGAAGAAAAAGTCAGAGTGAACTATCGGGAGAAGATCAAAAGCCACAAGTTTACGATTTTTTATCGTATGGCACTTGTGATCATATTGACTGTAGCGATTTCGGCGGTGTTTTATCTTCAGTGGAGAAATAAAATATATACAGGGGCGGAAGTGCTTTCTTCTGTAGAAATACATATTTCGCAAGGCTCGAATCTAAAGCCCTTTTCAGGCTATCTTCTCACTTACAGTAAAGATGGTGCGGGCTGTATGGACATAAAAGGAAATGCGGTCTGGAACCAGACCTTCGAGATGCAGAATCCGATGGTGGATATTTGCCAGAATGTGGCAGCGATCGGCGATTATAACGGAAGAACCATTTATGTCATGAATACAAGCGGAGTTATGGGAAGTATAACGACCAACAAACCGGTCAGGGATTTTTGTGTGGCTTCCAACGGCGTAGTGGCGGTGGTGTTGGATGATACGGACACAACATGGATTTACCTGTATGATTCACAGGGCAATGAACTGGCCTATTTTGTGACTACCATGAAAGACAGCGGATACCCGGTGAGCGTGTCCATTTCACCGAGCGGCGAACTGGTCTGCGTATCTTATCTGTTTGTGGACAGCGGACAGATGAAGTCCAGCGTGGCGTTTTATAATTTTGGAGATGTGGGGAAAAATAATACAAATAATTATGTCAGCGGTTATGACTACTCAAATTCTGTCGTACCTTATACAAGATTTCTGGACAACGGATCAGCGTTTGCGGTGTCTGACGACCGGGTTATGTTTTTCAGCGGCGGACAGAAACCTGTAAGTGCTGCGGAAAACCTGGTCAGTGAAAATGTGCAGAGTGTTTATTACGGAAGTGAATACGTGGGGCTTGTATTTAACAGTACCCAGGGCGGCAGTAAATACCGCCTTGACGTATATCACAAATCGGGTAAAATGGAACAATCTGTTGAATTCGGCATAGAATACAGTGATATTTTATTTCATGATGACCAGATCATTATTTACAATGAGTCGGAATGCTGTGTTTATAATACGAACGGAACTGAGAAGTACAGCGGAAACTTTGATAAAGCGGTTCTGGTATTAATACCGCAGAGTTCGCCTTACCGTTACATGGTTGTGACACCGGATTCTGTCGATACGATTGAATTGAAATAAAATATACGGATATTCACGGAGAGGTTAAGACAGGATTTTGATGACAAAATATATTTTTATATTAATCATATTTTTATTGTTTGTATGGAGAATCAGGCGAGGCTGGACTAACGGAATCATGAAAGAAATCGTTACGATTATTTCCGGAGCGGTGTCTCTGGTCTGTGTGGTTCTGGTCTTCTTTGCAATCACGAGTGTACTGGCCAAAGCGATGAGCACATTGACGCTGTGTGTCGTTGGACTCATTGTTCTCGGAATTGCATTCCGTCTGTGCAGCCTTATATTTACTCCCATTCTGGCGTTGAGTAATATTTCTGTCATAGGATGGCTGGATACAATGCTGGGTGCAGTCATGGGGGCCGCGGAAGCATGTGTGATTGCTTACCTGGCATATTATGTGCTTGGCCGCATGGGCATTTCCGTACTGTAATATTTCATTGCCAGAAGACAGTGCAACATGGAGGGCTCACCGGGATCGGGTAGAGCAGCATGGAGGACACACCAGTATCGAACAGAGCAACATGGAGGACACACCAGTATCGAACAGAGCAGCATGGTGGATTCACCAGTATCGGACAGAGCAGCATGGAGGAACCACTTGTATCGGCGGCGTTTATGCCCGGTGTATCCATGTAGAAAACATGCTAAAAAATTTTACTGGAAAATTTTTAAAAAAATTTAAAAAAACCTGTTGACATCAGATGATTCATCTGATACTATATGAAAGTCGCACGTCGGTACTTTTCCGAGCAAGCGACAACAGCACCTTGACAAATAAACAGTAATGCAACCCTGAAAATTCAGAGAGAAAAAGAAGCTGCCAGGTAAAGAGGCAGC
>ERZ808035.1417-NODE-1417-length-11907-cov-3.979121_pt1 | contig 11907 bp, 17 predicted proteins | sample MGYA00380189_ERZ808035 | MGnify/ENA primary metagenome ERZ808035 (study PRJEB31490, sample SAMN06133407) | mouse gut metagenome | isolation source: M5_1 | host: mice | place: China: Chengdu | collected 2015-05 ...
TCACGGAGAGCGGCATCAAGCTGATGAGCTTGAACCTGCTCATTGAGCACGAGACCGACCCGGTGGTGTGGCGGGGCCCCGTCATCGCCGGGGCGGTGGAGCAGTTCTGGACCGACGTGGTGTGGGGGGAGCTGGACTATTTGTTTGTGGACATGCCTCCCGGGACGGGGGACGTGCCGCTGACGGTGTTCCAGTCCCTGCCGGTGGACGGGGTTGTCGTGGTCACCGCCCCCCAGGCTCTGGTGGGCATGATCGTCACCAAGGCGGTGCGCATGGCGGAGATGCTGGACGTGCCCGTGCTGGGTCTGGTGGAGAACTACTCCTTCTACCGCTGCCCGGACTGCGGGAAGGAGCACCCGGTCTTTGGCCCCAGCACCATCGACGCTCTGGGGGAGGAGCTGTCCTTGCCGGTGCTGGCCAAGCTGCCCATCGACCCCGCGCTGGCCCAGGCGGTGGACCAGGGCCGGGTGGAGGGCTACCAGCCCAATCCCATGGCCGGGGTGGCCCGGCGGCTGGACCAGGCGTGACGGAAAAGGCGCCCGGAGCGTGAGCTCCGGGCGCCTTTTTGTCTGGAAATCTTCTGGAGAAAATCATGAAAAGTGGTAAAACGGGAAATATTTCCAAATTTATTGCGTGAAAGTTATTCTTGCCAAACCGGGGCAGGTCTGCTACAATGGGAAAAATTCGACAAAATTCGACACGAACAGACAAAACCCATGCCAGCTATTTCCTGGAGAGGCCGGGGCGGAACTGCATAGCATAGTATAGGCAAAGGAATCGGACGGATGGGGCGGCTCTTTTTGCTGGCGGCGTCGGAGCGAGGGGGGGAAAGAGGATGGACGATCCCAGACTGGACCGGGGGACGGCCAGGACCGCGGCGGAGCTTCGGCTTCAGCTGGCCCAGATGACCATCGTCAGCCAGGTGCTGGGGGGCAGCGCCCGGGACAAGCGGAGCAGGGATTACCTGGCCCTGATGGATCAGAGCATCTGCCGGATGCTGCGCATTGTGGAGCGGATGGAGTTCTCCGACCGGCTGGGCGAGGGGGCCGGGACCCGGCAGGAGCCGGAGTTTGTGGACCTGAGCGCGCTCACGGCGGAGCTGGGGGAGCGGATGGCCGGCCTGCTGGCCTATACCGGGGTGGAGCTGACGGTGGAGACGCCGGAACGGCTGGGCGCCCGGGCGCACCGGTGGATGATCCGGCAGATGCTGATGGAGCTGGTGTCCAACGGAGCCAAGGCCGGCAAGCGCGTGAAGCTCACCCTGGCGCGGCAGGGGGATCTGGCGGTGTTCACCGTGGAGGACGACGGGCCTGGAATTCCGCCGGAGCGGCTGGCCCATCTCTTTTTCAGCGAAGAGGAGGCGGTCCCCGACTGGCGGCGGGGCGGCGTGGGGATTGCCATTGCCCGGCGGGTGGCCACGATCCACGGCGGCACCCTGGTGGCCGACTGCGCCGAAGGCCGGGGCCTGCGGGCGGTGGCCTCCATCCGGCTGGGCGTGCCCCACGGGGCGGTGCTGGAGAGCGGCCGGCTGGGCTGGGACGCGGGAGGGTTCAGCGACGAGCTGGTGATCCTCAGCGACCTGCTGCCCAGGGAGGCCTTCGGGCCGGACAGCGAATGAGACGAAGGGCCGGGAGGCGGACGACGCCCCCGGCCTTTACGCGCCCCCGCCCGCCCGGGCGATGGCCTCCGCCACGGCGGCCAGCACCTCTCCGTGGGTCTGGTCAAACAGGTGGGTGTAGATGCGCTGGGTGATGGCGGGGCTGCTGTGGCCCATGGCCCGGCTGATCTGGTACATGGGCACCCGGGCGCTGTTGGCCATGCTGGCGAAGGTGTGGCGCAGGCCGTGGAAGTTGATGGGGTCCAGCTTCCGCTCCGCCACAAAGGCGGCCAGGGCGGCGGTCATCCGGTTGGGGTGATAGGGAAGCCCGTCCTCCCCCAGCACCAGAAAGTCGCCGGGGCCGCAGGGCAGGCCCTCCCGGAGGCGGTCCGCCCGGAGGTCACCGAGCAGCTCCAGCAGGCTGGGCAGGGCGGCGATGGACAGCGTGCGGCGGCTCTCCGCCGTTTTGGGGGGCTTTTCCACTACCTGGGAGCCTACGGTGGTGCGGGCCCACCGCACCGACAGCTGGCCGGCGCGGAGGTCCACGTCCCGCCAGCGCAGGCCCAGAATCTCCCCCCGGCGCAGCCCCAGGGAACAGGCCAGCCGCACCGGAAGCTCCAGCGGATGGCCCGCCACCGCCCGGAGCAGCCGCTCCAGCCGGTCCGGGGTGTAGTAGGCCGCCTCCACCGGAACCGCCGGCGGCGGCGTCGCCCGCTGGATGGGGTTGGCGGGGATCACGCCCTGGCGGTAAGCGGATTTCAGGGCGGTGTGCAGCAGCACGTGGTGCTTCCGGATGGTGTTGGAGGACAGGCCCTTCTCCTCCGCCAGCCACTGGTAATAGCCGTTGACCAGCTCCGGGGTCAGGTCGGCCAGGCGCACCCCGCCCAGGGCGGGGCGGACGTGGTTGCTGATGATGGCGTCGTAGCCGCCCACGGTGGTGGCCGCCCGGGAGGGCTCGATGTCCCGCAGCATCCACAGGTCCAGCCACTGGGCCAGGGTGACGCCGGACCCGGCGGGCGGGGCGGCCTTGGGCAGGGGAAAGCCCACCTGGGGCGGGCTGGGGATGGGGCACAGGACGATGTGCCTGGGGCGGGGACGGGGTTTCGACATGTTAACAGCTCCTTTTCTCTGTGCTCCGCGGCGGGACCGCGGGCGTTCTGAAATAACGTCCTGTTATGTTTGGACCCTTTGATTATATAGCTATTTTTGCCGGCTGTGTGAAAAATGCCTTTTCCGGCCGGAGGGACGGAATGGGAACGGGGCCTTGACTTTTCCGCCGTTTGGCAATACAATAATGGGCACCTGTAGAATTGGATAGAGGGCCCCTATTTTGTATAAAAGGATGGAAGCGACATGGCACAGGACAAGAACAAGCAGGTGAGCCAGATCACCGACATGGACGTGGACTTCGCTCAGTGGTACACCGACGTGTGCACCAAGGCGGAGCTCATCGGCTACGCCAAGACCAAGGGAATGTTTATCCTCCGCCCCTATGGCTACGCCATCTGGGAGAATATCCAGGCGTATCTGGACCGGCGCTTTAAGGAGACGGGCCATCAGAACGTCTCCATGCCCATGCTCATCCCCGAGTCCCTGCTCCAGAAGGAGAAGGACCATGTGGAGGGCTTCGCCCCCGAGTGCGCCTGGGTGACCTACGGCGGCAGCGAGAAGCTGGACGAGCGCATGTGCATCCGCCCCACGTCGGAAACCCTGTTCTGCGACCACTGGGCCGACGTGGTCCACTCCTGGCGGGACCTGCCCATGCTGTACAACCAGTGGTGCTCCGTGCTGCGCTGGGAAAAGACCACCCGGCCCTTCCTGCGCCACCGGGAGTTCCTCTGGCAGGAGGGCCACACCCTCCACGCCACCGCCGAGGAGGCCATTGAGGAGACGGAGCGGATGCACCGCATCTATGCCGAGCTGTGCGAGGACGTGCTGGCCATGCCGGTGGTGATGGGCATGAAAACCGACAAGGAGAAGTTTGCCGGGGCGGAGCGCACCTATACCATCGAGTGCATGATGCACGACAAAAAGGCCCTCCAGAACGGCACCAGCCACTATTTTGGGGACGGGTTCGCCCGGGCCTTCGGGATCTCCTTCGCGGACAAGAACAACCGGCAGGCCACCCCCTTCGAGACCTCCTGGGGCATCACCACCCGCACCATCGGCGGCGTCATCATGACCCATGGCGACAACCGGGGGCTGGTCCTCCCCCCCAAGGTGGCCCCCGTCCAGGTCATCGTCATCCCCGTGGCCCAGCACAAGGAGGGCGTCCTCGAGGCCAACCGGGCCGTCATGGAGCGGCTGCAAACGGCGGGCTTCCGGGTGAAGATGGACGACTCCGACAACTCCCCCGGCTGGAAGTTCGCCGAGTACGAGATGAAGGGGGTGCCCCTGCGCCTGGAGCTGGGCCCCAAGGACATGGAGAAGGGCCAGTGCGTGCTGGTGCGCCGGGACAGCGGGGAGAAGTCCTTCGTGCTGCTGGACGGCATCGAGAACACCGTGGCCGGGATGCTGGACGACATCCACGCCGGGCTGTACGCCAGGGCCAAAAAGAACCTGGAGGACAACACCTATCCCTGCGCCACCCTGGCCGAGGTCAAGGAGAAGATGGAAACCAGGGGCGGCTTTGCCAAGACCATGTGGTGCGGCGACGAGGCCTGCGAGGTGAAAATGAAGGAGGAGGCCGGGGTTTCCTCCCGGTGCATCCCCTTCCAGCAGGAGAAGCTGGGCGACGTGTGCGCCTGCTGCGGCAAGCCCGCCAAGCACATGGTCTGCTGGGGCGTGGCGTATTAAAGGAAAACAGTTCCCCGGCGGGGTTCCGCCGGGGAACTGCTTTGAGAAGCGCGTGGCTAAGGCTGCCGCGTGAATGGAGGGAACCGGCGTGGAAGAGCTGGAATCGGCAATTAAAACCGTGAGGGAGCGGGTGGTGGACATCCTTGGGGGCTGCGCCGCGTCCATTTACCTGTACGGCTCCCTGACGCTGGGCGATTTCAGGCCCGGCTGGAGCGATATCGACATTCTGGTCCTCACCGAAAAGAAGATCACCGAGGGGCAGGCGGGGCGGCTGGTGAACCTGCGCCAGGCCATGCTGGAGGAGCGGCCCGGTAATGCCTATTACCGCCGCTTTGAGGGCGGTATGCTGAGCCTGGACGCGTTCCGGCTGAAAGAAAAGGATCGGGTCGTATACTGGGGGACAAGCGGCGAGAGGATCACGGACAGCTATAGCTTTGATTCCTTTTCCATGTGCGAACTGCTTGAGAGCGGAGTTTTGATCTGGGGAAGGGATGTGAGGGACCGGCTGTCCCGCCCGGCGTTTGACGAGCTGAGGGCGGACGTGCGCAGGCACTATGAAGGGATGCGCAAATACGCGCGGGAGACGGAGCGGAGCCTCTACTCCTTCGGCTGGCTTCTGGACATTTCAAGATGCCTCTACACACTGCGCACGGGGAAGATCATTGCGAAAACCGCGGCGGGCGAGTGGGCGCTGAAAGAAAATCTCTGCCCGTGCGCCAGTGTGCTCGCCCGTGCGGTGGAGATCAGAAAGGAGCCGGCCAAATATCTCCGGGACGAAGGGGTTTTGGATGAGGCACAGGCGCTTGGCCGCAGCGTTCAGAGCTATGCGGATGTGCTGGAGCGGGAGCTGACGGGCTGAGTTTTGCGATATGTCCGCGCGGCCTGTCCGCGGCGGAGGCGCTTCTTCGTGAAGTTGCACAGAGAGGTTTCCCCTGAACAGCCCAAAACCGTGAAAAAACTTTGAAAAACAGGCAAAAAAGCGCTTGACTTCCGGGGCGCACCTGTTGTACAATAGTCAAGCGCCTGTAAAGGGCGCACTGCGATGATGCGGGAGATTGCTCGCACGGCGAGGTAACTTCCGCGGAGTATGTCCGTAGAAATCGGGCGGCTGAGAGGCTCACTCCATGGCGTATATCGCCCTGGATGGCTAGGACCGGCCTGCTTTGCGCCGGTTTTATTCATGCCGGGGAGTGATACGCACGGTAACGTGGATTGAATCGCTTCTCACCGTACGAAGCGAGGACGCAGCATTCACTTCGTATGTTTAAGGAGGAAACACAATGGCAGCAAAAGAAATGATCCGCATCCGGCTGAAGGCCTATGACCACCAGCTCATCGACCAGGCCGCCGAGAAGATTGTGGAGACCGCCAAGCGCAGCGGTTCCGCCGTCTCCGGCCCCATCCCCCTGCCCACCAAGAAGGAGATCGTCACCATCCTGCGCTCCCCCCACAAGTACAAGGACTCCCGGGAGCAGTTCGAGCGCCGCACCCACAAGCGGCTCATCGACGTGGTGAAGCCCTCCCCCAAGACGGTGGAGGCCCTGATGAGCCTGGAGCTCCCCGCCGGCGTGGAGATCGAAATTAAATTGTGATCTCGCCTGAATTTGTTAGCACCGCAGTCCATCGCGTTGATTGAGATGGACGGGTCAAGTTGGAAAACCACTGGGAGCCCAATGCCCACGTTTTTCAACCAATAACCTAATTAAGGAGGAATACACATGGAAAAGGCCATCATCGGCAAGAAGGTGGGTATGACCCAGATCTTCGACGAAGCCGGTAAGGTCATCCCGGTCACCGTCATTCAGGCGGGCCCCTGCACCGTGGTGCAGAAGAAGACCGAGGAAAAGGACGGCTATGCCGCCGTCCAGCTGGGATTTGAAGAGGTCCCGGAGAAGAAGCTCAGCAAGCCCGAGGCGGGCCACAGCAAGAAGGCCGGCAAGTGCCTGCGGGTGCTCAAGGAGTTCAAGCTGGATAAGGCCGCCGAGCTCAATGTGGGCGACGAGCTCACCGCCACCGTGTTCGCCCCCGGCGACCGGGTGGACATCACCGGCATCAGCAAGGGCCACGGCTACCAGGGCGCCGTCAAGCGCTGCGGCGGCCACGTCCAGAAGAAGAGCCACGGCGGCGGCCCCGTCCACCGCCACTCCGGCTCCATGGGCTCCAGCACCGACCCCTCCCGCATCTTCAAGGGACACAACGGCGCGGGCCAGATGGGCAACGAGCAGGTCACGGTCATGAACCTGGACGTGATCCAGGTGGACGAGGAGCTGGGCGTTATCGCCGTGCGCGGCGCGGTGCCCGGACCCCGGGGCGGCGTGGTGGCCCTGCGCACCAGCGCCAAGAAGCTGGCCGAGAAGCACACCGCCGAGGCCGCCGGGCGCGTCAATCCCCAGAAGCAGTCCGCCCGCGTCAACCCGCAGAAGGCCTCTGCGCGCAACAAGTGAGAAAGGAGAGAATGACAAATGCCTAAAGCGAACCTTTATGATATGGCCGGTAAGCAGATCGGCGAGGTCGAGCTCTCCGAGGCCATCTTCGGCATCGAGCCCAACCAGTCCGTGGTTCACGACGTGGTCAAGAACCACCTGGCCAACTGCCGTCAGGGCACCCAGAGCAGCCTGACCCGGGCCGAGGTGTCCGGCGGCGGCAAGAAGCCCTGGCGCCAGAAGGGCACCGGACACGCCCGCCAGGGCTCCACCCGGGCCCCCCAGTGGACCCACGGCGGCATCGTGTTCGCCCCCAAGCCCCGCTCCTACCGCTACACCCTCAACAAGAAGGTGCGCCGCCTGGCCCTCAAGTCCGCTCTGAGCGCCAAGGCCGCCGAAGGCCTCGTGCTGGTGGTGGATAAGCTGGAGATGGGCGAGATCAAGACCAAGACCTTCCAGGGCTTCCTCAACGCGGTGGAGTCCAAGAAGGCCGTGGTGGTCACCGCCTGCCCCAACGTGGTCAAGTCCGCCCGGAACATCCCCGGCGTGGTGACCAGCCCCGCCAGCCTCATCAACGTCTACGACATCGTCAACGCCAATCAGGTCATCATTGACCGGACGGCGCTGGCCGCCATCGAGGAGGTGTTCGCCTGATGAAGACCGTATACGACATCATCAAGCGCCCCATCATCACCGAGCAGTCCATGGCCGCCGCCACCGAGAAGAAGTACACCTTTGAGGTGGCCAGGGACGCCAACAAGATCGAGATCGCCAAAGCCTGCGAGGAGATCTTCGGCGTGAAGGTGGCCAAGGTCAACACCCTGAACATGCAGGGCAAGGCCAAGCGCATGGGCCGTTATCCCGAGGGGCGCCGCCCCCGCTGGAAAAAGGCGATGATCACCCTCACCGCCGATTCCAAGTCCATCGAGTTCTTCGAAGGCATGGTGTAAGGAGGAGATTGAAGAATGGCTATCAAGACTTATAAGCCCACGACGCCCTCCCGCCGCCACATGACCGTGTCCGCCTTCGAGGGCATCGACAAGAAGGCCAAGCCGGAGCGCTCCCTGCTGGAGAGCCTCAAGAAGAACGCCGGCCGCAACAGCTACGGCCGCATCACCGTCCGCCACCGCGGCGGCGGCAACAAGAAGAAGTACCGCATCATCGACTTCAAGCGGGACAAGGCGGGCAAGGCCACTGTGATTAACCTCCAGTACGACCCCAACCGCTCCGCCAACATCGCCCTCATCGAGTATGAGGACGGCGAGCGCCGCTATATCCTGGCTCCCGTGGGCCTGAAGGCCGGCCACACCATCATGACCGGCTCCGGCGCGGACATCCTGCCCGGCAACGCCCTGCCCATCGCCGAGATCCCCGTGGGCGAGACCATCCACTGCATCGAGCTCTACCCCGGCAAGGGCGCCCAGCTGGTGCGCTCCGCCGGCGCCGCCGCCCAGCTGATGGCCAAGGAGAACGGCATGGCCCAGGTCCGCCTGCCCTCCGGCGAGGTCCGGCTGGTGCGGGAGAACTGCCTGGCCACCATCGGCCAGGTGGGCAACACCGACTGGGCCAACATCCACATCGGCAAGGCCGGCCGCAGGCGCCACATGGGCTGGCGGCCCACCGTCCGCGGCTCCGTGATGAACCCCAACGACCATCCCCACGGCGGCGGCGAGGGCAAGAGCCCGGTGGGCCGTCCCGGCCCCGTGACCCCCTGGGGCAAGCCGGCCCTGGGTTACAAGACCCGCAAGAAGAAGAACCGCACCGACAAGTTCATTGTCCGGCGCCGCAACGGCAAGTAAGGAGGGAGTGTAACAGATGAGCAGAAGCATCAAGAAAGGCCCGTTTTGCGCTCCCGAGCTGCTGAAGCGCGTGGACGAGCTGAACAAGAAGAACGAGAAGAAGGTTCTCAAGACCTGGAGCCGCGCCTCCACCATCTTCCCCTCCTTCGTGGGCCACACCATCGCCGTCCACGACGGACGCAAGCACGTGCCTGTCTATGTCACCGAGGACATGGTGGGCCATAAGCTGGGCGAATTCGCGCCCACCCGCACCTTCAAGGGCCACGCGGGCAGCAAGACCGGTAAGTAAGGAGGAGAGAGACAATGGAAGCGAAAGCCACACTGAGATACATCCGTATCTCTCCCCGCAAGGTGGGCATCCTGTGCGACCAGATCCGCGGCAAGAGCGTCAAGGACGCCGAGGCCGTGCTGGCCCTGATCCCCAAGGCGGCCTCCGACCCCCTGTCCAAGCTGGTGCACAGCGCCGCCGCCAACGCCGAGAACAACCACGGCATGGACCCCGAGAAGCTCTACGTGGCCGAGACCTACGCCACCCCCGGCCCCATCATCAAGCGCTTCATGCCCCGGGCCAAGGGCCGCGCCTACGGCATCAAGAAGAGAACTTCCCATGTGACCGTCGTGGTCAAAGAGCGCTGAAAAGGAGGTCGAGAGTAAATGGGACAGAAAGTGAATCCCCACGGCCTGCGCGTGGGCGTCATCAAAGACTGGGACTCCCGCTGGTACGCCCGTGACGAGAAAGTGGGCGACCTCCTGGTTGAGGACTACAACCTCCGCAAGGAGCTGAAGAAAAAGCTGTACGCCGCCGGCGTGCCCAAGATCGAGATTGAGCGCGACAACGCCAAGGTGCGCATCTACGTGCACTGCGCCCGGCCCGGCATCGTCATCGGCAAGGGTGGCGAGGACATCGAGAAGCTGCGCGTGGAGCTGGAGAAGAAGCTGGGCAAGAGCGTGGCGCTGAACATCGTCGAGGTCAAGAACGTGGACACCGACGCCCAGCTGGTGGCGGAGAACATCGCCCAGCAGCTGGAGAAGCGCATCGCCTTCCGCCGGGCCATGAAGAACGCCATGGGCCGCGCCATGCGCATGGGCGCCCTGGGCATCAAGGTCCAGGTGTCCGGCCGCCTCAACGGCGCCGAGATCGCCCGCACCGAGCACTACCACGACGGCACCATCCCCCTGCAGACCATCCGCGCCGACATCGAGTACGGCTTCGCCGAGGCCCACACCACCTACGGCCGCCTGGGCGTGAAGGTGTGGATCTACAAGGGCGAGGTGCTCACCCAGACCCTGCGCACCACCCCCCGCACCATCGACACCAAGAACTACAAGGAGCGCGAGCAGCGGCCCCGCCGGGACCGCCGCGACGGCGACCGCCGGGGCGGCTTCAACCGTCAGGGCGGCGGACGCCCCAACGGCGGCTTCAACCGTGACCGCCAGGGCGGCCCCCGGCCCGCGGGCAACGGCCCCCGGCCCAGCGGCCCCCGCCCCTCCGCTCCCGCTCCTAAGGAAGGAGGCGCCCAGTAATGCTGCTGCCTAAGAGAGTAAAGTACCGCCGCGTCCACCGCGGCCGCATGACCGGCACCGCCACCCGCGGCAATCAGGTCGCTTACGGCGAGTGGGGCCTCCAGGCCTGTGAGCCCGCCTGGATCACCGGCAACCAGATCGAGGCCGCCCGTGTGGCCATGACCCGCTACACCAAGCGCGGCGGCAAGGTCTGGATCAAGATCTTCCCCGACAAGCCCATCACCAAGAAGGCCCTGGGCACCCGTATGGGTTCCGGTAAGGGCGCCCCCGAGGGGTGGGTGGCCGTGGTCAAGCCCGGCCGCGTCATGTTCGAGATCGCCGGCGTCTCCGAGGACGTGGCCCGGGAGGCTCTGCGTCTGGCCGGCCACAAGCTGCCCATCAAGTGCAAGATCGTCAAGAAAGAGACCGAGGAGAAGGGTGGTGAATGAAGATGAAGGCAAACGAAGTGCGTAAGCTGAGCGCCGCCGAGCTGGACGCCAAACTGGTGGAGCTGAAGAAGGACCTGTTCAACCTCCGTCTTCAGCACGCCACCAATCAGCTCGACAACCCCATCCGCATCGCGGAGGTCAAGAAGGATATCGCCCGGGTCAAGACCATCCTGCGTGAGCAGCAGGGCCGATAAGGAGGAGTAAACGATGAGTGAAGTGAGAACCTCTTCTCGTAAAACCAGAGTCGGCCTGGTGGTTTCGGACAAGATGGACAAGACCGTTGTGGTCGCCATCGCCGACCGCGTGGCCCACCCTCTGTACAAGAAGATCGTGAAGCGGACCTACAAGCTGAAGGCCCACGACGAGAACAATGAGTGCGGCGTGGGCGACCGCGTCCGTGTGATGGAGACCCGCCCCCTGTCCAAGGACAAGCGCTGGCGCGTGGTCGAAATCCTTGAGAAGGCGAAGTAAAAGGAGGTGCCAGTATGATCCAAGAAGAAAGCTATCTGAAGGTGGCCGATAATACCGGCGCCAAGGAGATCAAGACCATCCGCGTGCTGGGCGGCTCCAGCCGCAAGTTCGGCAACATCGGCGACGTGGTCGTGGCCTCCGTCCGCAAGGCCGCCCCCGGCGGCCAGGTGAAAAAGGGCGAGGTGGTCAAGGCCGTCATCGTCCGCTCCGCCCGGGGCGTGCGCCGCGCCGACGGCAGCTACGTCCGCTTTGACGACAACGCCGCCGTCCTCATCCGCGAGGACAAGAACCCCCGGGGCACCCGTATCTTTGGCCCGGTGGCCCGCGAGCTGCGCGACAAGGATTACATGAAGATCCTGTCTCTGGCTCCCGAAGTGCTGTAAGGGGGTAGCGAGGTATGAGTATGAACGTGAAGAAGAACGACACCGTGGTCGTCCTGTCCGGCAAGGACAAGGGCAAGCAGGGCAAGGTTCTGTCCGTGGACCCCAAGGGCGGCAAGGTGCTGGTGGAGAAGGTCAACGTGGCCTCCAAGCACCAGAAGCCCCGCCAGCAGGGCCAGGAGGGCGGCATCATCCAGAAGGAGACCCCCATCTACGCCTGCAAGGTGATGACCGTGTGCCCCAAGTGCAACAAGGCCACCCGCCCCGCCTACAAGGTGGAGGACGGCAAGAAGGTCCGCGTGTGCAAGCACTGCGGCGCCGAGATCTGAGAGAGAGGAGGAGTGAATTCACATGGCTAAGGAAAAGAAAGCCCCCGCTGAGGAGCAGGCCCCTGCCGCCCCCGTCGAGAAGAAGGTGCCGAACCTGAAGGCAAAGTACCAGGCGGATGTCGCTCCGGCTCTCATGCAGAAGTTCGGCTACAAGTCCGTC
>ERZ808035.1418-NODE-1418-length-11883-cov-3.719719_pt1 | contig 11883 bp, 15 predicted proteins | sample MGYA00380189_ERZ808035 | MGnify/ENA primary metagenome ERZ808035 (study PRJEB31490, sample SAMN06133407) | mouse gut metagenome | isolation source: M5_1 | host: mice | place: China: Chengdu | collected 2015-05 ...
GGTAAGCCGCTCCGGGTCATAGAGGGCCGGGGCCTCGATCTCTTTGCTCTCGGCCACCGTCACCGGGGACTGGTCCATCAGCGCGGCCAGCGCCGCTTCCATCCGGGGGCCCTTCCCCTCCAGGGGGACCGGCTCGGGCAGGGGCTTGCCCGTGGTTTGGCTCACGTCGTAGTAGCTGCCCATGAAGTAGCCCCGGTACTGCTTGTTGCGGGGCGGCACGAACACCGTGGCCCCGGCGCTGATGGCGTCGTCCCGCACATAGCGGCCCAGGCTGTGCCAGTAGCTGGTGGTGCCGATCTTGGTGGCCCCCTGGAGCTGGGCCATGGTGAGGGCCACGTTGCCCACGCTGCAATGGATGTTGTCCGCCTGCAAATCCAGGTACTGCTGATAGTGTTCGGGGCTGCTGGTGATCATGGCGAGGGAGCCGTCCCGCATGGCGGACAGGCTCTCCCGCTCCATCTGGCGCTGCTCGGTGCGCGCCTGGTCGCGGGTGGTCTTGTTCTTGATGATGTCACTGATACTGGGCGTAAAGATTCCTCCTTTTCAAGTTATCGGGTGTCTTTGCCCCGCCTGTGGGTCTTTTCCTGGGTTCTGCCCTGGGTGCGGCCCTGCCCCGACATGGCTTTCAGCCCTTCCAGACGGGCCCGCACGGATTCTTTCAGTTCAGCGGGAATGTCCGTTTCAGTAGCCGCACTTGCTGTCGGGGAGGGAGTCGAGCCAGTCCCGCGCTCTGGCGAGGACTTCTCTTGTGGAACACGGGGGCTCGCTTTTTTTGGCGCGTTTTCCTCCTGGGCCCGCTGGGGGATGGGATAGCCCATGGCCTCCATCACGGCGTTGAGCTGGGCGGCGTAGTTCTGATTGGACACCACATTGATATAGCCGCTGGTGTTGCCCTTTTTCTGCGCGATGAAGTACAAAATGCCGTACTCCTGGGCCAGCTTCTTGAACCGTCCCCGATCCTCCCGTTTCAGCGGGATCACTACGGCGGGGGCGGGGTCGCGGGCCAGCCGCTTGGCGTTGGTCTTGCCCACCACCTTGTTGTCCTGGCGCTTCAAGGCCAGCAGCAGCGCCGCCACATTTTTCAGCGCGGAGCCTGCCAGCTTCACCGCGCTCTCGGTGGCCTGGATGCCCTCCTTCACCACCAGATCGGCGGCCTCGGCGCTCACGTCCATTGGATTCAATTTCTTCAACAAGGTGATTTCTCAATTCAACATCATTCGTTGGCTCTATGTCTCCGTATTTTTTGACAATGTCAATCACTTCGCCAATTTCACCGATCATCCAAAGCAAATTGTGTTTCCCCGTTTCAGGAGAAAGTTCGAATTTCAAGTGTTCTTTTGAAACCCTTTGTATTGTCTTTTCGGTTTTGCTTTTAAAAAAACTGTTGCCGCCTGCTTCGGACAGGCATTCACGCAGCGATAGCAAATCGTGCAGTTGTCCTTCTGAATGACCTGACCATTTACAATTTCAAGGTTGTTCATTGGACAAATCCTAACGCATAGACCACATTTTGTACAAGTATCATCTGCGTGAAAAGAATGCCTTGCTTTCTCTTCTATCTTAGGATACCCGACATTTTGTGTTTTTCCTAAAAGCGAAGAAAAAATACTCCATCCTCGTTTCTTTATAACCCCATTTCTAATGTTATTACAAACTGTATCTAAGCGTTTTAATGCTCTCCTTGGCTTGATTCCTAATCCGATCCGAATCATCGGGAAAAGGGGAAAATTGCAAATGTTATTCGGCATTTTAAAATGTTCTGCATAGAGGATATGTTCCTCGCAATTAGGTATCAGCCTCGCAAAAGCCTTTGCACCGTCTCCTGAAAATACCATTTGTGTACAGAAAATTATTAATTTTTTCTTTTGAAATTCCTCCATGTATAACGCTACAAACTCACGCATAATTCGAGGCACACAAGAACCATAAATAGGATATACTACCGCTACTATATCGACCAGATCAAACAATTGCTTAAAATCTATTTTTTCTTCAATACTATGGCATTCTGCACCCATTTTTTTCGCAAAATGCCTTGCGATGAATTTTGAGTTTCCAGTTCCCGAAAAATAAAGCACAACCATTCTCATTTTCATTTTCCTCTCCGCCAGCAGAAACTGCCACAGGCAGTTAGAAAAATTGATTTATCCAGTCAAGCGTGTACGCACCACGTTCAATATGAATATGTCCATCTATCATGTTTCTCTCCCCTTGTGCACCATCTATTGTATTTGCCGTTCTTCTCTTTACTGTGTCTGATCAATATGAATATTTTACCACAAAAGTGATGCGCTGTCATTAAAATCAGCACCAAAAAAACAGCCGCGAAGCTGCCGCTGTTTCTCGGTGTTTTCATAGTGCGCTGTCTTATGAAAAAACTGTGTTATTCCGCCGATACGTGTCATTGTCCTTCTGGCTCAGTTCGTTCTCTACCTGCGCCAGTTTCCTCTCCAGCTCATGAACCTTTTTCTCGTCTCCGGCTGCGGTCTGAATCTGCTGTTCGAGCTGTTTCTTTTTCTCCTTTAGGCGCTCGATTTCACGGTCAACCTTTCCCGTATCGCCTGTACACTTCTCCTCCGCCTTTTGAGGTTCGTCCGGCTTGATCGCTGGTGCCGTACTGTCCTCGGTATCCGCTTTTTTGTCAGAAGTCTCTTTTGTCTCCGCTGATTTGGACTTTTTCGGGTCATCATAAAAGATTTTGCGGTTGCCATTCTCGTCCTCTCCAAGCCAGTACAGACCGGTGGGCTTTGCACCTGATTTTTCCCTGCTGATATATTCATCCTGCACAGGTGTCTTTTCTTCCTTCTGCCCCTCCTTGCTCTGTGCTGTCCCGCTTGTTTTCTCCAGCGGCTGTTCTTCTCTTCGTCTCTCTAAGTAACTAATCTGCGCGTTTCCATAGCTTCCATTGATTTCCATCGCCATAAACATACCTCCATAAATTTTCCAGACACGGGATTTCCTGCATCTGTTTTTGTCAGACACCATGCCTGCCTTTCATTATGGTTTTCGGCGCTACAGCGCAGTGAATGAACCCATTTGCTGTGAGATGCATTCTGCCTGCTGTGGAATGATTCACAGCACGCCAAATAACAGTCTCTCAGCACTGACGGCGCCGGCTACAGCCGCGCAACAAGATTTTCCACCAGCTTTGCGCAGTGTGCTGCTGCTGAGCGCTCAAACTCTGGATAATCCATATGAGCGCTGCCGTCCGCCTTATCCGAAATCGCACGAAGCACCACATAGGGCAGCTTGTTCAAAAATGCTGCGTGGGCGATTGCCGCGCCCTCCATCTCTGCACAGGAAGCGTCAAACTGCCGAATCAGCCTGTCCTTCACTGCGCCGTCGGAAATAAACTGGTCTCCGCTGGCAACACGTCCCTCATACACGCCAATCTCAGGATTCACCTCGCGGCAGACCGCGACTGCCGCCTCTGCAAGCGTTCTGTCCGCCTTGAAAAATGAAGTCTCCATCTGCGGAATGATACCCGGCTCATAGCCAAGCGGGCTGACATCCATGTCATGTTCACAGGCGTCCGTGGAGACTACTATATCGCCGATATTGATTTCTGCGCGCAGCGAACCGGCAACTCCTGTGTTGATCACCGCATCCACGGCAAACAAATCCGCCAGAAGCTGCACGCAGATGCCTGCATTGACTTTTCCGATGCCGCACTGGACAATGACAACATCCTTTCCATTCAGCACGCCTTCATGGAACTTCATGCCAGCCTTATCCACGACATTTTTCAGCGTCATCTTTGATTTTAACTCCGCCACCTCTAACTCCATTGCTCCGATAATTCCTATTTTGTTCATCTTTATTCTCCTATTTTCTCTTGATCTTTTTACTATTTTCACGCACAGATTTTGCAGCACAGCGCCAAATCCTGTTCTGACTGGCTATTCTGCCCTCATATAGTCCATAAACTCCGTGCCGACGTAAAGGACTTTGTTATTTTGCATCGCAAAGCCAATGACATCTCCCCAGTCTCCCTCGCCTTCCACAACGAAAGCAACCTCATCTTCTGCATTCACCATATTGACATAGATTCCCGTAAACCAGCAATATTTTAAAATATCAAGGGCATTGTCGAGTTCTGGCAGTTCAAACTCTTCATCGCCGCATTCCTGTGCGGACTTTATGATTTCCTCACAGATTTCTCTGATCTGCGGCGCTGTAAGATTGTTGAACGCCTCGACACACTTTTCAGCGCATTCGCTCAGCACTGGGCGCTGCATGGAAATACTCAGTTCATCGCAATCCTCCTCATCACGAAAGAATACACTCTTGAAAATTCCTTCGCAGTATCCCTCCTCCTGATGTAACCATTGAATCATGTACTTAGTCCTCCTCTTCATTTAAGATTGTATGATAAATTTCTGCAACAATACTTTGCATATCTTTTTCATCGGTTATAGACACTTCCTGCAACACAGTTGAAAAATCTTTTTCACGCCACCATCTTCGCATTTCCTTTGCACCAAACGAAGCACAATTCGGTTTTGTCTGATGCCGCCTTAATGTCTCCTCAAATGAGATATCAAAATAGTAAGCGTACACATTTGAACCATATAACTCAACCGCTAATTCAAATAGCGGCCGATACCAATCCGCACACATAATTCCCTCTAAGATCACAACATCACTATGTTCCCTGCCATAGCGCAAAAGTTCCTTCATAAGAGGTAATGCCAGCGTATTTTCACCATCTTTGACCTTTAGAATATCTCTTCGAATGACGTCCTGTGAAAGAAGCATCGTGTTATTGCCAAACTTATTTTGTAATTCTTTCGCGACGGTGGTTTTGCCACTGCCGGAATTTCCCCGAAGTACGATCAGCTTTGTCATATCCGTATTTCTCCCAATCAGCAGTTAGGGCAAGTTGCATCGGTTATTTTCCTACAATTCCTTAATTAAAATCCTCAATGTGTGCTGCGTATTCTTCGGAAGCCTCCTTGCTGTTTACGGACGCAAAAAATTCTGTGCGTTCTTCATCATCTAAATATTCTCTAATATGAAATGCCAGCAAGAGCTTGGGAAAATCCTGATGAACCGACTGTCTCAAACGCCGTATTGCCCTTTCGCATGCGTCTATCATTTGATCGCAATGTTCATCAAATTCCTCCGTAAATTCAAACGTTTCGGGGTTGGTAAACCGCGCATCATTTTCCTCTGCGTACTGCCTCATATAAGAAGATATTTCCTTTGCCAGTCCTCCAGCTTCAAACAATTCCCACTCCTCTTCACAGTATTTATAAAACCAGTAGTTATCGTCCTCCGTGTCAGACTCTTCGTTTAAATGTTGTTCTGTATTTGCCATCATGCCAACCGATGTCATATCCCTTGCGCAGTCCAAAGACAGGATATAAATATCATCATATTCTTCTGCCCATTTGTGCAATGTAGCTTCCATCGCGGCGACAAGATCATTCTCAAATTTTTTGTAATCAAACATGGTATCATATCCTCCATTCCCAAATCTTTACAAAGTTTTGGCGCTGCCCCTGCAAATCAAATTTTATGGCTGTCAGCGCCCGACTTATGAACGTTTTGCAGCATCATATCATACTGCTTGTACATCTTCTGCACTTCGTTTTCGAGCGTGTAATAGTGTCCGATGTATGGAACAAGCAGTATCATGAACAGTCCGATCATCGCCAAAATCGGCATATATTCAGCAATGCAGTAGACCGCAAGCCCCATCATCGTCAGCAGCGCAAATGTGACTGTCACAATCAGGTGTATCAGCCGCTCATGCTGAAAAAATGACACTTGTGTCAGATGCTCATACAAAACGCTATCCCAGTCTGTACCGTCTGGCGGGTGCGCTAACAGCGCGTCGATTCGTTGACGGTAAGTTATGATTCTATTTTTCATTCCTCGTCACCTTCAGTCACTTTATTGTCTGTCAAAGCTTACCAATCCTATAAGCGAAAATGAAGTTCCCCTCGCTGCTTTCCCGCATGATACATCTGCTTATAGTAATCATCGTCTTGCTAAAATACTGCTTAGCGTAAGTCCCCTGACAACATGGACTTCCTCTGTATCTTTCGCAATGGATACAGAACCCGTTCTCAAGTGTCTTTCTACTATGTTTCTACAGCCTTTCGATATTTCGATGCCTTGTATTATGCCATAATTGCTACGCTATTACGGCAAAAGCATGCCCATTCGGGCAAGTATAATGGCTACCGACATTATACCATAATTGCTATGCAATTACGGCAAGGGCATGCCCATTCGGGCAAGTATAATGGCTACCGACATTATAGCACATCTCCCCATATTCCACAACGCAGACAGGCTAAAATGTCACGCTGATCGTCACAATTCAGCCCCGAACTGTTCCCCCGAATCATCTGCCTGTTTTCTGTATACACATAAAGTCGTATTTTCAGATTCTATCTTGCTTACAGGATTGTATCATGCTATACTAAATACCATCATACAACGTATTACAAAGGAGGTCTCTTTATGGAAAGCCCAGATAACAGCCCAATTTACAAGATCGCTGCGGAAATCTCGAATGCAGATGCCAAACTCCTGTCAGATATCAGCGAATGTCTCATTCATACTTCGAACTATTTTCACAAGCACCTAGAAAACTACGAAAACCGCGGTATGGAGGAAGAGCACGACACTGACGAAATTCGGTGGATTGGCATGGTGGACAGCCTAATCGAGCATGGCTATGTCTGTGAGTGTGATTACAAAGAAGAACTAGACGAGGTGCTTTCCTGTATCAAAGTACTAAAGGGCGTCAAGAACGAAAATCTTCCCCTTGAGCCTGACTGGTTTGATGAGGAGGACGAGATTACAGACTGGTGCGAAACCATAGACCAGAACTGGCAGCCGCAGGACATGTGCATCGCTGCCATTGATATTGGCAGCGACAGCTATGTCATGTTCGCCTGCCGCCGGGGTTCGTTCAATACATTGTGCGAATATGCCGAGGAAGCTGGATACCGCATTGACTTAGCATGCAATATGTAGCGAATTTATTTCAAGCCAAAATAGCTCTTCATTTCTCCCTGAAATGAAGAATGTCGCGGAAACTTTTTCCTGTACTCTGCAAATATTTCCTGCCTTGCCCCCTGTACTCCCATCGCTTCCTTATTCTCTGCTGTCAGCGCAAGCAGTACTGCGACTTCGTGGTAATGGCCTCTGTGCTGACCGCTGACAATGGCATCTGCCCTGCTGTACACAATTTTTTCTGCCCACGCAAGATATTTTTTTCTCTCGTTGTTCTCCATTGGAAAATACTGCTTCCACCGCTGGAAATAATTCCAAAATGTACTTACCTTGCGTGCACGGCTCTCCTCAGCTACAGCACTTTCAAAATGCATGGAAGCATAGGAGAGGGGATCGTCCACAAAACCGACCTGCTGCGCGACGCTCGAGGCGGCCTTTGACGGCTGTGGATTTTCATATAAATACAAAAGAAACAGCCGGATTCCGCGGTCAATAAAACTAGAACTCCATCCCAGTGACCCCGACGGATTTTTTGACGCCTGTTTCGCAGTGCCAAAATCGCCCGTATAAAAACAAAGCTCATAATAGTTCCATTTGCCAATCTGATTCTGACAGAGCTCTTTCTTTCTGATTTGATATCTCTCCTCACCTTTTAGCCCGGAAAACAGCACTTCCTTTCCTCGCATTCCATACTGCTGTGCCATCTCTTTTGTGCCTAACAGACGCAGATAATTTCGAATCGTCGAATCCGAGTAAAAACATTCCCAGCAGAACCGCATCATTTGTTCATCGTGTGACAGGCAGGAGGCGGCATATGCTGCTTTCAGCGCAATCTCCCCTCTGATTTTCAGCCTCTTATCTATTTTTACCAATGCTGTCTCTGCGATTTTCTCAATCTGTTCATATTCATGGCGCTTATAATATGCCTCCATGGCGGCCAGATACAGAGATGGATGGAGATTGCAGACTTCCTCTGCCACGGCGACGAGACGCTCGACGCCCCCCTGATACAAAATTGCCTCCTGTAAGAGCCGTGCCTCCACATCTCCTTCCTCGTTCTTTAAAAGTGTAATCCAGTCTTCCCAAAAGCGCGCTGTCTCCGCAAGCTCTTCACGCCCCACCTGCAACATATCCTCAAGATGCAGGTCTTGAAATGCCCTATGTGAAAAATACAGGTACAAATTCTCTGCGCGCCTGTCCGCATCAAGTACCTGATACGCTGCATAGAGCGTCAGCAAAGCAAGCTGTTTGAGGTCTGTTCTGATAATGTTGTGTTCTGTCAAATCCTGTAAATCAGCTGGGTCACATTCTTCGGAGTACTCGCTTTCTGCACACACCTCCATCACCCACAGCCACTCATAGATCAAGTTCGCTTCCTGATACCGGCAGTCGTCCACGCAGTCTTTCGCAAGCTGTATTGCATACAGAATCTTATCCCCGATTCCCTGATTGTCATAGTACTCTGTCACCCAATCTCTGTCCCAGTAGTCCTCGGAATAATCCTCGTATTCCTCCACATCGAGCGTCAGCTCACCCTCATCAATCTGGTTCATCCAGATCTTTAGCTGTCTCATCTTTTCATCTACAAATTCCTGAGACATGCGCACTGTTTTCTCTTTGGTTTGAGTTTTCACACTGCCCGACGTGTACTGTGAGATCAGGTTTTCCATTTGCCGCTGCTGCTCTTTTGACAGAAACGTATTCATATCTAAAATAATTTGCAGCAAGTTTTCTTTCGTTAGTTTTTTCAGATTATTTTTCACTCGTGTATCTCCCTCTCAGCCAGCAAACGCTTCAATTCTGCAATTTCCGCATCCTTATCTGCAAGTTTTGCATCCTTATCTGCAAGTTTTGCATCCTTATCTGCAAGCTTTGCATCCTTATCTGCAATTTCCGCATCCTTATCTGCAAGCAAATCCTTGAGTTCACCAAACTCTGGCAAAATCATTCTCTTTAATGCTTCGCTCATCCGATCACCTCCACTAACAATCTTTTGATATCATGCTATTATACATCCCTCCATATCCCATATTTATTTTTCGTAGCGCTGTCTTTTGCATTGCTATGTGTTGGTACTCTCAAAAAATCCGCGCCCTGTCTCCATATTTTGCAGCCCCCAGCAGCCTAAAACATCGTCCTCACTGAGAAACTCCCTACGCTTATGCAGCCAAGATTGAAACTCTACTGCACCATAAAGCTCTGTTCCCGGCTCGTGCCCAGCAGCTTTCGGACTATAGAGGATAAATTGTGCGCCAGACTCGAGGGCTGTCCAGTCCATACCGTCAAAACCATACGGCTCACTGGCAATATAATGGATTGTGTAGCCTTCTTCTGTCACATCCCATTGTTCTCCGAGCTCATGACCAGTATCCAGAACAAGCTCTTCCATTGTCAGCAGCCAAGAAGCATCTGTGAGTTTTCCCACGTTCCCAAACTGCCCATGAAATTGACAGACATAAACCGTGTCATAGTTCGCATCGGAGTACTCCCCCACAAAGCTGCCGTCTGGGTTTAACACAAGGGAAGTCATCCATCCCCCTGCACCGCTGTAAAACAACAGTTCCAAGGGTTCTGTGATCGGCAGCGCCTCCACCTCCTCTATTACGGCTGGAGGCTGAACCGCTGTCATTGCAGCTTGAAAATCCTTTAGATTCTCCAACATGGATTTCTTCTGCTCCCTAGCAAACACTGGCTCTTGGCTATCCAGCCACCACAGACTGTCATAAAGCCGTCCCTCTTTCTCAAAAGTTCCCTGTAAATCGCTGTCGGTATTGAGCAGCACTACGCTGTTGGAGAGCAATGCGTTGATCTCCTCCATAAAAGCGGCAATTTCCTCTGGGTCAAAACCATTGTGCGCAGGAGAGCCAAAGTTGATATCAAATTGAACATGATTCTGCTGCACTACAGTCTTCTTATTTTCTATCAAGGTGGAAAGTGAATAGTCGTACATGCCAACGCCCTGATACATCGTTGGATGGTACCGCAGAAGATAGTCCTCTCCATCTAAGGTACACAAAAATACACTCGTCCAGCCTGTATGTGCAAAATAGCCCACTTCACGGTCAATCAACTCGTCCTTCTCCCATATTTCAAGCTGCTGTCCCTGCCCGTCCTCCAGCGCTGTCAGGCGCACTTCCTCAGGAATCCCATTTCTGTTCAAGTCAGGGGCAACAGCCGCGTCCGCAGTCGCATCTATTTCGACATCTGTTTCGATATCTGTTTCGACATCTGTTTTAATTTCCGCCGCATCTGATGCAGCAGTCTCTATTGGTGTACTCTCCAATTGTTTCTCAGTGATCTCCGCGTTCTGGCTGCCAGCACATGCACAGCATAATCCCATGAGTATGCTTCCCTCAGCCAATATATAGCATAACTTCTTTTTTATCATGCGTCCCCTCCAAAAAAGCTTTTCCTAACCAGACAACTCTATCCACTTGCAATTTTATTGTAACACAATGTGCTTCACTTTTCATTCATTTTATACGCGGCATACTTCCTTATGCGGCTGTGTGCATAACTTTATACTGGCGGTCAGTCTTTTTAACCGCCAGTATAACAAGCTGACACGACAAATACTAGATATCATTTCCTTTGCACGGGACCATGCATAAAAAGAACCGTACAGATATTAGCGTTCTGCTAAATCAAATACGGCTCCGCATCTATGGCACTTCTGCAACAAAGTACAATGTACCTCTTCATTCTCTACAAAATCATTCTCTGCTTTACTATAATTGTACCAGCCTTATAATTTTCTCAAATTCCTCTATGCTTGATGATCTTGCTGCTATTTTAAGCCAGTTGCCCAGTACCTTTATATTTGTTTGTTGCATGATATGCTTTCTCAATGCATCGGAAGGTTCCCCGATTTCTTCAAGAAGTTCTATTATCAAACGTAAACCCTACTTCATTTGCCTCCGCTGCCGTAAACGTATCATACTTCCCGTTTGTATACGCTGAAATAACCTTACGCCAAAAGTTTTGGGCAGGTAAATTGTTAACCCATTGGGATACTTCCCACCCACCATGAAACATATCAAAAATCTTCATAGCGGCTGCTCTGCCAACACCTTTTTGTCTGTATTTCTTCATTACAAAAAATTCAGCTATGCAATGAGGGTTTGGCAGAGTATTATGTTCACAGCAGGAACGTACTAAGACCAGTCCTGCAAGTTTTCCATTTACCCTGATAAAAAAAGGATGTCTGCCTTCTTCATTCCAATAATCATCAATATGCGCATATCCAAAATATCCGTATTCGTTTATGTCATCATCTGAAAATTCTGAAAAATCATATTGATACAATTCCAACATCTGTATAAAAACAGATTTCTGCTCGTATAATATAGCCTCCACACAAATGTCCATACTTATCCTCCAATCTTATTTCGGAAATACCTTGACAAAGCTAAAAATGCTGCAAGCATAAAATCCTTTTGATGCGAATCGGACTCATGCCAGCCCCCGTCCAAGAGCTCCACTTGAATGCCCTGAATGTTATTCTCTGATGCGAAAAAACGCACTCCTTCTTCTACACCTTCTGCAAATCGTTCGGGAAGCCGTTCATGCGGACAATGATTTTCAAATAGAATCTCATTCGTGTCAAGCTTGTATATTTGAAGAGTCACAATCGCATACCTTGGAATAGAGCAAAACGGACGCACATAGTTTCCTTCAACCTCGGCAAGCAGTTTCTTTTGCATTACACCTCTCCTTTTCATCATAATATCCCAACTACCTGTTCTCTGAAACAAGCATAGCATTTTATATACTCCCTGTCTATAAAATTTACGCGAAATATAGTTTTGCACAATCTCCTTGATACTGTTCACTCCGTTCCAGTAAGAGGCAAAAATAGATTCATAAAATAGGTTCAAAAAATAGGTTTAAAATAAAAATTCAATAACGACC
>ERZ808035.1419-NODE-1419-length-11877-cov-5.906271_pt1 | contig 11877 bp, 12 predicted proteins | sample MGYA00380189_ERZ808035 | MGnify/ENA primary metagenome ERZ808035 (study PRJEB31490, sample SAMN06133407) | mouse gut metagenome | isolation source: M5_1 | host: mice | place: China: Chengdu | collected 2015-05 ...
TCCCGAGTGGCCAAAGGGGACAGACTGTAAATCTGCTGCAAATTGCTTCGGTGGTTCGAATCCACCTCCATCCATTTAGCTATAATAGCTAAATATATGCATATAATCTTTGATTGATGTGTATTATTAATTAAATAACGCGGGGTGGAGCAGTCTGGAAGCTCGTCGGGCTCATAACCCGAAGGTCACAGGTTCAAATCCTGTCCCCGCTACTCAATGCCCAGATAGCTCAGTTGGTAGAGCAGAGGACTGAAAATCCTCGTGTCACTGGTTCGATTCCGGTTCTGGGCATTATTTTTATATAAATATGGGATATTAGCTCAGTTGGTAGAGCACTTGACTTTTAATCAAGTTGTCCGGGGTTCGAATCCCCGATGTCTCATTGTAGGCGATTGCTTCGGGCTTGTTATGCCCGGGGCAATTTTTTATGTCCTTTTGTGCATTTCATTATATTAATTAGAATAAAATTTATCCGATATACTTATATTAGGAGGATAGATATGAAGGGAAAGAGACTGCCATGGAAAAAGTTGGGAATAGCTGCATTGGTTTCCACATTAGTTTTAATTGGAATGACCTACGCTGCCATTTCTTTATATTTTGAAAACCATTATTATTATCATACAATGATAGGCGGGGAAGATATGGGATATAAGACTCCTATGGAAGTGGAGGAATTATTATATTCTCGTATTAATAATTATATTTTGGAAATATACGGACGAGAAGAGATGGAGGATGCTATTGTACCAGCGGAGATCAATATGCGTTTTCTAATTGACGATACCTTAATAAAGATAAAAAAGGAACAGAAGCCGGAGTGGTGGATATTGGGATTTTTTCAGGAATATCGTTATGATTTTCCATGGAAGGCCGTATATGATGAGGAAGCCTTGGAGCAAAGAATAGAAGAACTTGTTTTTTTTCAGATGAAAAATATTAAAATGCCTAAGGATGCTTATCTTACATATTCGGAGAAAGAAAAAGAATATGTAATTATAGAGGCTGATCCGGGCACGCAGATTGTAAAGGAAAAAATGAAGGAGACGATAGAAGAAGCTCTTGTATTATTGGAAAGAAAAATAGATTTGGAAGAGAAGGGCTGTTACAGAGTGGCAAAGACGGAGGAAGAAAATAAAATATTAGCAGGTGCAAGGGATAAGGCAAATAAATATATGCAGTCGGAGATTGTATATAACTGGAATGGAAACGAAGTCTTGGTAGATGCGCATATGATTCATGATTGGGTGATTATTGATGGGAATTCGGTAAAACTGGATGAAGAAAAAATAGGGGAATTTATAGCGGAGCAGACAAAAAAATATGATACTTATGGAAAAAACAGGATATTTCATACAACGGATGGGAGAGAGATAGAACTGAAAAGCGGTGCATATGGGTGGAAAACCAATAAGGATGAGGAGAAAAATGAATTAATCGAAGATTTGAAAAAGGGGGAGGTAATAGAACGGGAGCCGGTATATAGCTATACGGCAGCACAGCCTGGAGATAAGGACATTGGAAATACATATGTGGAAATTGATTTGGGAAACCAGCATCTTTATCTTTATGTAGAAGAAAAAATGATTCTGGAGAGCGATTTCGTATCAGGAAATGCGTCCAGAGGATGGAATACCCCGGCGGGCGTTTTCGGATTGACATATAAAACCAAAAATGCGGTACTTAGGGGGCCGGGTTATGAAACACCGGTAAATTATTGGATGCCTTTTAATGGGAATATAGGTATGCATGACGCTACGTGGAGGAATTCTTTTGGAGGCGATATTTATTTGACAAATGGATCCCATGGCTGTATTAATCTTCCTTTTGAAAATGCAAAAATAATTTATGAATATGTATATACTGGATTCCCTGTTGTATGTTATTATTAAGCAGAAAGGGTGTGAATAACTTGAGGTATGAGTTTAAAAGTTACATGTTATGGAAAAGGCATGGTTATGAAAATGAAAAGTAAGAGAAGGGTGAACGAGAGGGAAAGAGAAAAATTCAGGAAGTTTTTCGAGAAGCAGAAGGAATGGAACGGATTGTTAAAGGAATACGGAAACGATATCCTGATGTCCGATAATTTTCTGAAAACAAGAGATTATATTCAACATGGAAATATGACAGTAAACAGTCATTGTATTAATGTGGCGATCTATAGTCTCGCGATCAGCCGGAAGCTGAACATATCCTGCAATCAGCGGGATCTTGTGAGAGGAGCGCTGCTCCATGATTATTTTCTTTATGACTGGCATGATAAGTACCACAGGGATATTAAGCGCCTTCATGGTTTTTACCATCCGGGTATAGCGCTTAGGAATGCTTCCAGGGAATATAATCTTACGGAAAGAGAAAAAGACATTATTAAAAAGCATATGTGGCCGCTGACAGTGATCCCTCCTCGATGCAGAGAGGCATGGATCGTAACTACCGCTGATAAATACTGTTCTTTGCTGGAAACGATGAAATTCCACAGAGAGCATAGACGGTATATAGCAAATAAGAAATCAGGAAGATCCTTTCATAAGGAAGGGATGACGGTACAGTGTCAGGGATAAAAAAGTGGCAGAATTATACAAACGATTGGTTGAATATGAGAATTCGGATTATTATCCATTTCATATGCCAGGGCATAAGAGAAATCCGGAATCAGCAGAGGGAATTTTAGCCAGAGCATATGGCATTGATCTTACGGAAATAGACGGATTTGATAATCTTCATCAGGCGGAAGGAATTTTAAAAAGAGAGCAGAAAAGGGCTGCCTCGCTTTATGGAGCGGAAAAAACATATTTTCTTGTAAATGGAAGCACATGCGGAATATTAAGTGCTGTTTCCGCCGTGTGCGGAAGAGGCGGAAGAGTTCTTATGGCAAGGAATTGCCATAGGTCAGTATATCATGGCGCATATTTGCAAGAACTGAAAATTACGTATCTTTACCCTGAACTTTGGGGGAAATGTAAAGCGGCCGGAGAAGTGAAGCCCGAATCTGTGGAAAGGGCGCTGAAGCAACTGCCGGATGTGGAAGCGGTTATTATAACGTCCCCCACATATGAAGGAGTCGTGTCGGACGTAAAAAAAATAGCGGACATTGCGCATAAATATGGAAAACCGCTTATTGTGGATGAAGCCCATGGGGGGCATTTTGGATTTCAGAAAGATTATCCGGAAAATTCGGTAAAGTTAGGCGCGGATCTCGTGATTCATAGTCTGCATAAGACATTGCCGTCTATGACGCAGACCGCTTTGCTGCACGTGAGTGGACATCTTGTTGACAGAGGAAAGCTGGAAAGATTTTTGAGGATTTTTCAGACAAGCAGCCCGTCTTATGTATTGATGGCATCTATGGAAAGCTGTCTGGATATACTGGAAAGGGAAGGTACAGAACGGTTGGCCCGGTTGAAATATATCAGGGACAGAATGTTAGAGAAGGTTAAGGAAAATCATTTTATAAGGATAGAAGAAAAAGAGGGAACAGATCCGTGCAAAGTCATAATATATGCCGAAAAGGGGATATTGGCCGGACAGGATCTTTATCAGATTTTAAAAGAAAAATATCATTTGCAAATGGAAATGGCGGCTGGAAGATATACGCTTGCAATTCTTTCTATGATGGATACGCAGGAGGGAATAGAACGCTTGGAAAAGGCGTTACTGGAAATAGATCGATGGGTAAAAGCAACGGACATTTCCAAAGAAAAAGATGGATGGATACCGCCGGTGATTGATGGCAGAAATGAGACGGTTATGTCCATTTTTGAAGCATATGAAAGAGGGCAGGAGTCTGTAGAACTGAGAGAGGGCTGTGGACGGATAGCGGCTGAATTTATTAATCTATATCCGCCGGGCATTCCGCTTGCCGCTCCTGGAGAAAGGCTGAATGAAGAAATCATAGGAGAGCTTTTATCATATGAAAGAATGGGTATCCAGATTCAAGGAATAGAAAGAGGCTGCATCAGGGTAATAAAAGATGCGTAGAATGCAAAAGCTATGGAAACGGCATTTTCAGAAATAAAAAACAGATCATAAGTAAAGGAGACAATATGAGAAGAACAAAAATTATTTGTACGATAGGACCGGCGAGTGAAAGTGAAGATAAACTGCGGGAATTAATGCTGGCGGGTATGGACGTAGCACGTTTTAATTTTTCTCATGGAAGTCATGAGGAGCATAAAAAGAAATTTGCGAGAGTGATAAAGATAAGCGGGGAGTTAAAACTTCCGGTAGCTACATTGCTCGATACGAAAGGCCCTGAGATCAGGCTTCGGGATTTTACCGGGGGGAAAGCGGAGTTAAAAGAAGGGCAAAAATTTGTATTGACGACGGAAGAAGTCATGGGGAATTCTGAAAAAGCCTCCATTACCTACAAAAATCTGAAAAATGATATAAAAGAGGGAATGTCCATTTTGATCGATGATGGATTGATTGAGATGACAGTGGATGAAATAGGGGAAGAGGAAATTGTCTGTACGGTAATTAATGGAGGATGGGTATCTAATCATAAAGGAATAAATGTTCCGAATGCTGTTTTGTCCATGCCGTATATTAGCGATACTGACAGGGAAGATATTATCTTCGGCTGCGAATTGGGATATGATTTTATTGCGGCTTCTTTTGTGAGGTGTAAAGAGGATATTTTGGAACTGAGAAAGATCCTGAAAGAGCAAAACAGCTTTATGAAAGTAATTGCTAAGATTGAAAACATGCAGGGAATTCAAAATCTGGAGGAGATCTTATCCGTATCGGATGGGATCATGGTAGCCAGAGGAGACATGGGCGTAGAGATTCCTCTGGAAGAAGTTCCGGTATTGCAGAAAAAAATGATAAAAATGGCGGAAGAGCAGGGAAAACATGTTATTACGGCAACGCAGATGCTGGAATCCATGATCAGGAATCCGAGACCGACGAGAGCGGAAGTGACGGATATTGCCAATGCAATTTATGACGGGACTACAGCTATTATGCTTTCCGGTGAAAGCGCGGCAGGGGCATATCCGGTGGAGGCCGTAAAGACTATGGCTAAAATCGCAGAACGCTCGGAACAGGATATTGATTATGTTTCCCGGATGAAAAAACGGATTAGTACTGTTTTTCCCGATGTAACGGCGGCGATTTCCCATGCTACATGTACGACGGCATCGGATCTGCACGCAGCGGCGATTGTTACCGTAACGATGTCGGGATTTACGGCAGGAATGATAGCCAGATATAAGCCATGTTGTCCGGTGATTGCATGCGCTGTGAATCCAAGGGTGTGCAGACAGCTCAATTTATCATGGGGAGTGGTGCCTCTTTTAATTGAAAAAGAAGAAAATGCAGATGACTTATTCAATGAGGCGATTCATGCGGTAGAAGACAATGGGTATGTAAAGAAAGGGGATGTAGCAGTTCTGACTGCCGGAGTGCCGCTGGGAATAGCGGGTAATACAAATATGATCCGTGTTATTGAAGTGTAAGTTCCGGGACGGGGAGGAGTTTGTATGGATATCAAGGTTAATCAGATCAATAAACCGATGCAGGTGGAACAACCGGTTCAACAGCAGCAGGGAGACGGGGCTTTTAAGTTTACATTGGTCAGCCATATCGAAGAGCAGGAACTTCAAGTACGGCTTACTTCCCTGATGGAAGAGATCACGATGCAGGGGGATAAACTGGCAAAACACCGGGATATCCGGGATATGAAACGGTATCGGGGGCTGGTAAAGGATTTTTTAAATGAGATTATAAACCGTTCTCATTCTTTTTCCAGGGAAAATTTTCTGGACAGGCGGGGACGCCACAGGGTATACGGTATCGTACGCCTGGTGGATGAAAAATTGGATGAACTGGCACAGGAGCTGGTAAAAGATGAAAAAGATAATTTAAATATACTAAGCAAAATAGGTGAGATCAGAGGGCTGCTTTTGGATATTTTCACCTAAGGAGGTTTATAAATGGCAAGATTTGTGGATATTATAGGACAGGAGCAAATAAAGGAGCATCTTCAGAACGCATTGAAGCTGAATAAGGTATCCCATGCATATATTTTGAATGGAGAAAAGAATTCTGGAAAGGAATTTATTGCAAAGGTTTTTGCTTCGGCATTGCAGTGTGAAAAGGAAGATATGTCTTCCGGCATGCCGGAGCCATGCGGGGAGTGCCATTCCTGTAAACAGATGGCGGGAAAAAACCAGCCGGACGTTATCTATGTATCCCATGAGAAGCCTGGAAGCATCGGCGTGGAGGATATCCGCAGACAGATCAATGGCGATGTGGCGATTAAACCTTATAGCAGCCAGAGAAAGGTATATATTATAAACGAAGGGGAGAAAATGACGGTACAGGCTCAGAATGCGCTGTTAAAAACGCTGGAAGAGCCGCCGGAATATGTGGTGATTCTGATTTTAACGACAAGTTTGGAATCGCTGCTTCCCACCATTTTAAGCCGTTGCATCGCGCTTCATATGAAGCCGGTAAAAGATAGTCAGGTAAAAAAATATTTGATGGAAACTTTGCAGGTGCCGGACTATAAGGCGGATATTTGCGTAGCTTTTGCGAGGGGAAATATCGGTAAAGCGAAGATGCTCGCTTCCAGTGAGGAATTTGACCGCGTAAAGGAAGAGGCAGTTACTCTTTTAAAATATATCAATGATATGGAGATCAGCGAAATCGTAGCTGCCATTAAGAAAATTAATGAATACCAGCTGGATGTGAACGATTATTTTGATATTCTTTCCATATGGTACCGGGATGTGCTTTTGTTTAAAGCGACAAATGATGCGAATCACTTGATTTTCCGGGAGGAAATACAGTATATTAGAAGAGTGGCGGATAGAAGCACGTATGAAGGGATTGAAAAGATCATTCACGCCCTGGACAAGTCGAAGCAGCGTTTAAACGCTAATGTAAATTTTGATTTGACGATGGAACTTCTGCTGCTGACAATTAAAGAAAATTCGTGAGGTTGATAGATTATGATAAAAGTAATTGGAGTGCGTTTCAGAACGGCGGGCAAAATATATTTTTTTGATCCGGGCCGTTTAAATATAAAAAAAGGCGATCATGTGATCGTGGAGACCGCAAGAGGAATTGAGTATGGAACTGTAGTGGGCGGAGTAAGGGAAGTCGAAAATGATAAGGTTGTTCAGCCGTTAAAGCCTGTTTTGCGTATCGCGACGCAGAAGGATAATGAGCAGGAGGCGTCGAATAAGGAAAAAGAGAAAGATGCTTTTAAAATATGTTTGGAAAAAATTCGAAAGCATAATCTGGAGATGAAGCTTATCGATGCGGAGTATACTTTCGATAACAATAAAGTATTATTTTATTTTACGGCGGATGGAAGGATCGACTTTCGCGAATTGGTGAAAGATCTGGCATCTGTGTTTAAAACGAGGATAGAATTGCGCCAGATCGGAGTGCGGGATGAGACAAAAATAGTGGGGGGCATCGGCATATGCGGACGCGCGCTGTGCTGCCACACGTATTTATCGGAATTTATTCCCGTATCTATTAAAATGGCGAAGGAACAAAATCTTTCTTTAAATCCGACTAAGATTTCCGGTGTCTGTGGGAGATTGATGTGTTGTTTGAAAAATGAAGAGGAGACTTATGAGGATTTGAACCGCAGACTGCCAAATGTAGGAGATTATGTTACGACGGACGATGGGTTTAAGGGGACTGTCCACAGCGTAAATGTGCTGCGCCAGCTGGTGAAAGTAATTATTGAGAAAGATGATGAAAAGGAAATTCAGGAATATAAAGTGGGCCAGCTCAGGTTTAAGCGGAAGCATAAGAATATGAGAATGGAAGTAAACGACGAAGAGCTAAAGAAGCTGGAAAAATTGGAAAAGCAGGAAGGGAAATCGAAACTGGATGACAATTAATCTGAAGGAAAACGAAAGACTGGATGAATTGCAGCGGAATGGTTATCAAATCATCCAGAACCCGGAGAAATTCTGCTTTGGGATGGATGCCGTTCTTTTATCCGGTTTTGCAAAAGCAAAGAAAGGGGATAAGACGCTGGATCTCGGTACCGGTACTGGGATTATTCCTATCTTGATGGAGGCAAAAACGAAAGCAGCACATTTAACGGGACTGGAGATTCAGGAAGAAAGCGCGGATATGGCAAGGCGCAGTGTGGCGTTGAACGGGCTGGAAAGAAAAATTGAGATCGTACAGGGCGATATCAGAGAAGCAGGGACGTTATTCGGCGCTGCTTCTTTTGACGTTGTTACATGTAATCCCCCGTATATGACGGGAGGGCATGGCCTAATGAATCCGAATACGCCGAAGGCAATAGCCAGACATGAGATTCTATGTACATTGGAAGATGTGATAGAGCAGACGGCAAAACTGCTGCGGCCGGGAGGGAATTTTTTTATGGTTCACCGTCCTTTTCGCCTGGCGGAGATTATGGTTCTGTTATGCCAATATAAATTGGAGCCGAAAAGGATGCAGCTTGTATATCCGTTTGCGGATAAGGAGCCGAATATGGTGTTAATCGAGGCAAACCGCGGCGGAAAGCGGCGGATGACGGTGGAGAGACCGCTGATTGTTTATGAGAAACCGGGGGTCTATATGCCGGAGATACATGAGATTTATGGATATTGAAAAGAGGTGGCATATGGCTGGAATGCTGTATTTATGCGCTACGCCGATAGGAAATCTGGAAGATATTACGTTCCGGGTATTGGATACGCTCCGGAGCGTAGATATCATAGCGGCGGAAGACACAAGGAATAGTATAAAATTGTTGAATTATTTTCAGATAAAGGCGGCGATGACGAGTTATCACGAATACAATAAGGTGGAGAAGGCACATTATTTGATCGGACTGATGCAGGAAGGAAAAAATGTGGCTTTGATTACGGATGCAGGAACTCCGGCGATTTCAGATCCGGGGGAGACATTAGTGAAGCTTTGCCAGCAGACGGGAATCAGGGTGACTTCCCTGCCCGGAGCGGCGGCCTGTATTACGGCGCTGACTTTATCGGGATTGAGTACGAGAAGGTTTTGTTTTGAAGGATTTTTGCCTTCGGATAAAAAAGAAAGGAAAGCGGTGTTGAAAGAACTGGCAGAGGAAAGCAGGACGATTATTCTTTATGAAGCGCCGCACCATTTGAAAAAAACGTTGGAGGAGTTGAGGAATGTCCTGGGAAACCGGAAGATTACCATATGCCGTGAATTAACGAAGAAATTTGAAACGGTAATGCCGCTCATGATGGAAGAGGCATTGGAATTTTATGAGGAGAACGAGCCGAGGGGAGAATATGTATTGGTGATCCAGGGAAAAAGCCTGGAGGAAAAGAAACGGGAAGCGGCATTGGAATGGATGGAAATGAGTATAGAAGAGCATATGCAATATTATGAGGGACAAGGCATGGAACGAAAAGAGGCAATGAAAATGGCAGCCAAAGACAGGGGAATCGGTAAGAGGGATGTTTACCGGATGCTTCTGGAGCATGGGAAGGAAGAGGCTGATTCGTAAGAGAACGATAGGACGGATGCCCTTAAGGGGGCAAGGGGTATGAAAATGGAGTATATGCTTTTTATTATTGATATCATCGGAACGATTGCGTTTGCTTTTTCCGGGGCAATGACGGCTATCCGGAAGGAAATGGATATTTTGGGAGTGATGATCCTGGGAATGGTGACTGCTGTCGGGGGCGGGATTATCAGGGATATTATTCTGGGAATTGTGCCGCCACAGGCATTTGCAGAACCGGTTTTTGCGTTGAGCGCTATGTTTACGTCGGCGCTTGTGTTTGTAGTTTTTTATTTCCGCGGGCAACGGATCAGGCGGCTGATGGATGCTGCCGGTGCAAAGGGATATCGGGAGGCATCAGGGCAGCGGTTTCAGCAGATACTGATGTTGGCGGATACGTTAGGGCTGGGCGTATTTACTGTGGTGGGCGTAAGGGCGGCTTTTGACCATCATATGGGAGTAAATTATTTTTTGCCTGTTTTTTTGGGAACCATTACAGGAGTAGGGGGAGGTCTGCTGCGGGATATGATGGCAGGAGACCGGCCTTATATATTTGTAAAACATGTATATGCCAGTGCGTCCATTCTGGGCGCATGTGTATGTGTTTTTCTTTGGAGAAGGGCCGGAGAGGAGGCGGCGATGCTGACGGGAGCGGGCAGCGTGATTGCGCTTCGATTTCTGGCGATTCATTATCGGTGGAATCTGCCGAAAATTACATATGACAGATCGTGACCGGCGGATTGTCCGGTATCGGAAGAATTTCATATAAGGACGGATGCCGAAATATATTTTAATAAGAAACGGCTTATAAAATGGAGGAAGGCTGTGTTAAATTATATTTGGGCTTTTATGATTATGATCGGAGTGATCTACGGAGCAATGACAGGGAATATGCGGGAGGTGAGCAACGCTGCGTTGAATTCCGCAGGAGAGGCGGTCTCTTTGTGCATCACGATGATGGGTGTAATGGCGTTGTGGGTGGGACTGATGGAGATCGCCCAGACTTCAGGACTGATTGCGAGGCTGACAAAGGGGATTCAGCCTTTTGTGTCGTTTATGTTTCCCGGGATTCCTAAGGGGCATGCGGCGAGGGAGTATATCTCTACGAATATTATTGCGAATGTGCTTGGGCTGGGGTGGGCGTGTACGCCGGCGGGCTTGAAGGCTATGGAGGAATTAGCGAAGCTGGAAGAGGAGAGAGGGACGATGGGGTATCTTCCGGGGAATGCTGGCACAAAAAGAAGTAGAACAGAACGGATTGCCAGCAACGAAATGTGTACGTTTTTGATATTGAATATTTCTTCCTTACAGTTAATACCGGTTAATATGATCGCTTACCGGCTGCAGTATGGGAGTTTAAGTCCGGCAGGAATTGTTGCTCCTGCGATTGTGGCAACGTTTGTCAGTACCATTGTGGCGGTGGTGTATTGTAAAATGAAGGATAAAAGGCGGAAAGTGTAAATAATGTATGAAATATTATACATGTTTAAGGTTAGCTATGATATAATCAAATAAAAGAAGTAATTATCCAGAGTTTCAGCACCAGAGGAGAAAGGAACAAAAGAAAAGCAAAAATGAAAGAACAAAAGAGCGGAAATCGCCTTTCAGGATACAGGCCGGATTATGTGGTGTTTGACTTAGAGACCACAGGATTAAGCCCTGAGATGGATGCGATCATTGAGATATCGGCTATAAAGGTAAAAAAAGGAAACGTGGAAGATAAGTTTTCCACTCTGGTAAACCCTCAGCGTAGGATTCCTGTGGCAGCTTCCCGGGTGAATGGAATTACAGATAAGATGGTTGCAGATGCTCCTGTATTAAAAGAGGTTATAGAGGACTTTCTTTCTTTTATCGGGAGTGAGGTTTTGGTCGGCCATAATATCCACAGCTTTGATATGAAATTTTTAAACCATGCCATGGAAGAGCTTTATGGAAGAACCTTGGCAAATGATTATATAGACACATTGTTTATGGCTAGAAGCTGCCTAAAAGAATTATCTCATCACCGTTTGACGGATCTGGCCTCTTATTTTCATATCAGCACAGAAGGCGCTCATAGAGCGCTAAATGACTGTATGATGAATCAAAAATGCTATGAAGAGATGGGGAAACGGATAAAGAAGACAGGCTTTCAGGTTTCGGATACCGAGGTCTGTCCTAAATGTAAAAGTCAGCTGGTGAAACGAAACGGCAGATACGGCCCATTTTACGGATGCAGTAACTATCCCAAATGCAGATATACAAGGAACGTATAATCATTTAGAAAATCTATTGTGACTGTTCAGTAAACAGTAACAATTTAATTATAGATTTTGCTGGTTAATTCGGAAAATCTATGTTATTCTTTTCTAAAGTAAATGAAATATTTCACACAATATTTTTTTAACAGGAGGCAGAAATGGAAAAATCAACCG
>ERZ808035.1424-NODE-1424-length-11845-cov-5.520989_pt1 | contig 11845 bp, 6 predicted proteins | sample MGYA00380189_ERZ808035 | MGnify/ENA primary metagenome ERZ808035 (study PRJEB31490, sample SAMN06133407) | mouse gut metagenome | isolation source: M5_1 | host: mice | place: China: Chengdu | collected 2015-05 ...
TGCCTGAGCGCTATTTTGTGAGCTAAAGTATTGATTTTTCAAGGAGAAAATCCCATTTATAATGTGGGAAGTTTGAGTATATTACATTATTTGGAATCTTTTGTAAAGAAACCGGCATCGAAAACAAATGCCTGCCCTTTCTCCGGTCACTTCACAAACATCGCATCCCCGAAGCTGAAAAATCTGTATTTCTCCCGCACAGCTTCCTCATAAGCCTCCATCACATGATCCCTTCCTGCCAATGCAGAGACAAGCATCACAAGGGTTGATTCCGGAAGATGAAAATTGGTGATCAGACAGTCCATCACCTTAAACTGATAACCGGGATAAATAAAAATCTCTGTATTTCCACAGCATTCTTCCAGTGTGCCGTCCTCTTTCGCCGCGCTCTCCACGGTACGGCAGCTGGTAGTTCCCACACAGATCACGCGGCTGCCCCGGCTTCTGGCGCGGTTGATCTTCTCTGCCGCTTCCCCGGTCACCTGGTAGTACTCGGAATGCATATGGTGTTCCAGAATATTGTCCGCTTTCACCGGGCGGAAAGTACCAAGCCCCACATGCAGCGTCACATAAGCAGTCTCCACACCTTTTTCCTCAATCTGCTTCAGTAGTTCGCCGGTAAAATGCAGTCCAGCCGTAGGTGCCGCCGCCGATCCGTCATATTTCGCATAAACCGTCTGGTAACGGTTTTTGTCCTGCAGTTTATGGGTTATGTAAGGTGGCAGCGGCATCTCTCCGAGCCTGTCCAGAACCTCTTCGAAAATACCCTCATACGCAAAGCGGATCAGCCTGTTGCCTTCCTCCACCACCTCAAGAACCTCTCCCCTAAGACAGCCGTACCCGAAAGTCAGCCTCGTACCCGGTTTCGCCTTTTTACCCGGTTTCACAAGAGTTTCCCAGACATCATTTTCCCGCCTTTTCAAAAGCAGAACCTCTATGGCCGCACCAGTATCTTCCTTCACACCCATGAGTCTGGCCGGAAGTACCCTTGTGTTATTTAAGACCAGGCAATCGCCCGGCCTTAAATAATCAATGATGTCTCTGAAAATATGATGTTCCACCCTGCCGCTTTCTTTATCCAGCACCAGGAGTCTGGAACCCGAACGGTCTTCCAGCGGATCCTGTGCAATCAATTCCTGCGGCAGATCAAAATAAAAATCCGATTTATCCATTACATTTCCTCTTTCCGATGCTTCGTCATTTCAATAGAATTTTCCTGTCTTATAACTCCGCATGGTTCAAAAATGCCACGTATCCGCGTTTTGTCTCATAAACATCCGCTTTGCTGGTGGCTTCCCAGGGTGCATGCATATTGAGAACTGCCACGCCGCTGTCAATCACATTCATGCCATACAACGCAAGAATATATGCAATTGTTCCGCCGCCGCCCAAATCTACCTTTCCCAGTTCTGCGGTCTGGAAATTCACCTTTTCCTTCTCAAAGATTGCCCGGATATGTCCCAGATACTCTGCATTGGCATCATTGGAACCGGATTTGCCTCTCGCACCGGTAAACTTGTTAAATACCATGCCGCCGCCCAGATAAGCTACATTTTTCTTGTCAAAGCTTGCCGCATAAGCAGGATCAAAGGCACTGCTCACGTCGGAAGAAAGCATACAGGAACGGGCCAGACACCTGCGCACATTCAACTCACTGTACTCTCCCGTCAGATTCATCACCTCGGCCACCGCGTTCTCAAAGAATCTGGACTGCATACCCGTAGCGCCCACACTGCCCACTTCTTCCTTGTCCACCAGAATGCAGCACGCCGTCCGGTCCGTCTGCCCGATCTCAAGCATCGCTTTCAAAGATGAAAATGCACATACCCTGTCATCCTGCCCGTAAGCCAGAATCATGCTTCTGTCAAAGCCTGCCTCTCTTGCCTTTCCCGCAGGAACCACTTCCAATTCAGCAGAGATAAAATCTTCTTCCTCGATATCATAAGCCTGTTTCAGAATTTTGAGAATTCCTTTTTTCACAGCCTCTTTCTCGGAAGTCTTTCCGTCTTTTCCGTCACCGTTCATGACATCCTGTTTCTCACCGGTTTTATCCTGTCCCTCTGCGCTCTGCCCATCTACATCGTTCTCCTGCCTGCTTCTGTCGATGACAAGCGGTTTATTGCCGATAATAATATCAAGCGCTTCACCTTCGATTACCTTATTGGCTTTCTTCTCAAGCTGCTCCTGGGCAAGATGAATCAACAGATCGGAGATAAAAAATACCGGATCCTCCTCGTTTTCACCCACATTGATTTCAACCGTGGTGCCATCCTTCTTCACCACAACACCGTGAATAGCCAGAGGCAGCGTCACCCATTGGTATTTCTTTACGCCGCCGTAATAGTGGGTATCCAGATAAGCGAAGCCGCCATCCTCATAGAGCGGATTCTGCTTGATGTCCAGACGCGGCGAATCAATATGGGCACCGAGAATATTGATTCCTTTCGCCATTTTCTCTTTCCCGATCTGGAACATGACAACAGATTTATTCATCCATACAGAATATACTTTATCACCCGCTTTCAGCTTCGTATCGGACGCGATGAGAGTCTCCAGTTCACGATACCCCGCCTTCTCAATGGTATTAACGATCTGGTCGATGCATTCCCGCTCCGTTTTGCCGTTGTCCAGAAACGTCATATACTCTTTTGCAAAAACATCCACTTCTTTCAGCTGTTCTGCATCATAAGTTTCCCACGTGTTTTTATGCTCCATATTCACACCTGCTTTCCACTGTAATATCTTCTCAGTCTTCATCCCGATCCTGCATGACAGAATAAAACATCCTATGTGCAGTTTCGGTCATATTCTTAGCTTCGCAGTTCGATTCCCATGCCTTCGAGTCCGTTCAGGATTTTCTTCATGGCCGCCGTCACATCCGCTTCCTCAAGGGTCCGGTCTTTTGCCCGGAAGGTAATAGAGTATGCCACAGATTTAAATCCTTCCCTGATCTGATCTCCCTCGTAGATATCGAACAGTTTATAATCTTCCAGAATTTTTCCGCCTCTTTGCGCGATCACGGCCTCGATCTGTCCTGCCATAATTTCCCTGGGCACTACCATACTGATATCCCTTGCCACTGCCGGATATTTCGCGATTCCCTCATACTTGCGGTCGAAGGTCGCATAGGGAATCACCTCAGGCATATCTAATACAGCCACATAGGCCCTGGTCTTCATATCATAATTGTCACAGACCTCCGGATGAACTTCACCCAGATATCCCAATGTGGTTCCCTCATATATAATGTTTGCCTGTCTGCCCGGATGCAGGAAATTCTTACCTGCGTTTGGATCATAAGTGATCTTTCTGCGCATACCGATGCTGTCGAAAAATTCCTCAATCACACCTTTCATCGTGAAGAAATCACAGTCACCGTACATGCCCAGCGTAAACTGCATTCTCTCCTCCGGCAGTTCCGTCAGCGGCAGCGCTTTCGGCACATAAATATTGCCCAGTTCATAAAGGCGTACATCCTTGTTTCTTCTGTTATAATTGGTTGCCAGGCTGATCAGCATACCATTCAGGGAAACCGTTCTCATGATAGAGAAATCCTCTCCCAGCGGATTGGCAATGGTGACTGCCTGACGCGCCGGATCATCTGCATCCAGAAGCAGTTTGTCAAATACCTTCGGGCTCTCGAAGGAGTAACACATACCCTGTGAAAATCCGCAGTACTCGGCAATATCTCTTGCTTTTTGCTCAATACGGAGCTTAAACGGCAGCTTACCGGTGGTAGCCTCACCTGTAGGAAGCGTGGTAGGTATCTTGTCGTAGCCGTAAAAACGCGCAATTTCCTCCGCGATATCACACTGTCGCAGGAGATCCTGACGGAAGGTGGGCATGGTCAGTTCATTCGAAGCCGGATCATAATCAACCTCTATCATTTTAAAGATATCCAACATTTCCTCTTTCGATACATCCGTGCCCAGCAGTTTATTATATTTATCCGGCTCAAAAGGCAGAACAACCTTTTCTTTCATATCACTGTGCACATCCACGATGCCGCGGGTCACTTCTCCGCAGCCCAGTTCCTCAATCAGCTGACAGGCTCTGTTAATTGCGGCTTCTGCATTATAAGGATCAAGCCCTTTCTCGAATTTGCCCGACGCATCTGTCCGGAGTCCGATTCTCTTGGCTGATTTACGGATATTTGCGCCGTTAAAAGTAGCCGCCTCGAAAAGTACCGTTTTCACATTGTCTGTGATCATGGAATTCTCACCGCCCATAATACCCGCAATGCCTATTTCCTTCTCAGCATCACAGATCATCAGCACATCAGAATCCAGATTTCTGTCCTGACCGTCCAGCGTGCGGAAGACATCTCCATCTTTGGCACGGCGCACAATAATCTTATGCCCCGCAATGGTATCCAGATCAAAAGCGTGCATGGGCTGTCCGTATTCTTCCATCACATAGTTGGTAATATCCACCAGATTATTGATCGGACGGATACCGCTTGCCGCCAGACGCCGCTGCATCCATTTCGGTGAAGGACCGATTTTGATGTTTGTGCAGACTCTCGCACAGTATCGGGGACACAGTTCCTTGTCCTGCACCTCCACGGAAATATAATCTTCTACGTTTTCACTGTTTTCTTTTACCTGAACCTGAGGCGGATAAAAAGGCTTGCGGAAGGTCGCCGCCGCCTCTCTGGCAATACCGATCACGCTGTAGCAGTCCACGCGGTTGGATGTCACTTCATACTCGAACACCGTGTCTCTGAGCCCCAGTGCTTCCACAGCATCAGATCCGGTTTCCACATCCTCTTTAAAAATGTAGATACCCATTTCCGGTGCCTCCGGATACATATTTCTGTCAGAGCCAAGCTCCTCGATGGAACACATCATACCGTTGGACGGCACACCCCTGAGCTTGCCTGCCTTGATCTCAATTCCATCCTCCGGCAGCGGCCCGCCGTCATGTCCGCCTGCCACTTTACCGCCGTCTAAGACAACGGGTACTTTATCGCCCTCTTTTACATTGGGCGCGCCTGTCACGATCTGAATCACTTCAGAACCGATATTAACCTGACAGACAATCAGTTTATCTGCATCGGGATGCCTTTCGATCTTCTCAATCTGCCCTACTACGATTTTGTCCAGATTCCTGTCAAGCCTGTTATAGCCTTCCACTTTCGTGCCGGAAAGTGTCATGGCATCCATATATTCCTGATCCGTGCACTCTAAATCCGGCACGTATGCTTTGATCCATGATAATGCTGTATTCATATTCTTTTTCTCCAATCCGAAATGTGACTGATCTGCATGTTCCGGCAAGTCCTTCACATTTCTGTTTCTATCATTATATTTGTCATATTTATTTCCGGTTGCATTGTATTATCCATCAAAAAGATCAGAACTGTTTCAGGAAACGGATATCGTTTTCATACAGCAGTCTCATATCGTCAATCTCATATTTTAACAGCGCAATACGTTCCAGACCCACGCCGAAGGCGAAACCGGTATACTGCTCCGGATCAATGCCGCTCATCTCAAATACATGAGGATGCACCATGCCGCAGCCCAGGATCTCGATCCAGCCTTCACCTTTACAGAACCGGCAGCCTTTGCCGCCGCATTTAAAGCAGCTCACATCCATCTCCGCGCTTGGCTCCGTGAACGGGAAATGATGGGGCCTGAATTTTACCTTTGTATCCTCCCCGAACAGTTCCTTCGCAAATTCCGCCAGTGTACCTTTCAGATCCGCAAAGGTAATATTTTTATCAATCACCAGTCCTTCAATCTGATGGAAGGACGGGGAATGCGTCGCATCCACTTCATCGGAACGGAACACGCGCCCCGGCGCGATCATACGGATGGGCAGGTTTCCTTTCTCCATCTCATGCACCTGGGTGGAAGAAGTCTGAGTTCTCAGCAGAATATCTCCCGTGATATAGAAAGTATCCTGCTCATCCTTGGCCGGATGATCGGCAGGAATGTTCAATGCCTCAAAGTTGTAATAATCCTTTTCCACTTCAGGGCCTTCCACGACTTCATAGCCCATGCCGATGAAAATACGCTCCGCTTCCTCCAGCGCGATGGTATTCGGATGGCGGTGTCCCACGTTATTCTTCTTTGCGGGCAGCGTCACGTCAATGACTTCCTTCTTCATCTTTGCTTCCCTGACTGCACGCTCCATCTTCTTTACGGACTCATCCAGCACACGCTCGATCTCCGCCCGCGCCTCGTTGACCATCTGTCCCACCTTCGGACGGTCTTCCGGCGCTACATCCTTCATACTTTTTAATACTGCTGTCAATTCGCCCTTCTTGCCAAGGTAATTGACTTTCACCTCGTTCAGTTTTTCCAGCGCATCGCTCGCCTCGATCTGGCGCAGCGCTTCCGCTTTGATCTGTTCCAGTTTCTCTTTCATTTCCATTCTCCTTTTAATTTCTGTTTATTTCTGCAGAGCACCTTTCGATATCCAAATCTCATACCACAAAAAATCCCATGCGCACAATGCACATGGGACGAACAGACTCCGCGGTACCACCCAGTTTCCTGTCCTCTATCAAAACGGCAAATACACTCACTGCCGGCTCTATGGACAGACACCTTAACCGACGTAACGTGTCGTGACGTTCCGGACTACTGATTTCACCCGGACAGCTCCGGCGGGAATTTCAAAAAATTATCTGAACCGAAGAGGACTTTCAGCCGATGATCCTCTCTCTCTGGCGGAAAATAATTTCCTACTGACACCTTCACAGCCTTTTCTTATAGCATATTCTTCCTGAATCATATATTACTATGCCTGCAAAACTGAATCTATTGCCATTTTAGTGACTTTTGTCCGACTTGTCAAGCCATCCGAAAAGAAATTTATATACAGGGCCAAAATAGCGGTTGATATGTGCGCCGATCAAAAGGATATACATCAGCAGATAAAACCAGAACATCAAAATAACTACAGTGGTTAATCCGCCATATGTACCGAAGCCGTTAAAATGATCCACATACACGGAAAAGGCATAAGACGCCGCTCCCCACATTACCGCCGAAAATGCCGCCCCCGGTATCTGCGCCTTAAAACGCATTTTGCTGTTAGGCACATATGCATAAATCATGGAAAAGATCAGTGTCAGAATCACCCACGTAAACAGAAAACGGAAATGCATGATAAACTGCACCAGTATATGCAGCGGCGGTATATCCGCCAGCAAAAGATCCACGATCACATTTCCGAATACCATGACGATAAGCGCAAGGATCATGGCCACCAGCATAATAACCGTATAGAAACTGGCAATAAACCGCAGTACGAAATAATTTCTCCGCTCCTCAAAATCATTCACCGCATTCAGTCCATGAATCAGTGCAAGCATCGCCTTGGACGCTGACCAGATCGTAACGATTGCAAAAATGGTAATCGTTCCTGCCGACCGCGCATAAACATCCGACACAATACCCACCACCAGGACTTCCATGGCATCCGGTGTAAACCGGGTGATCGCGCTGATCAGATTAGCTTCCGTCAGATTCGTATATGGCAGGATCGCACACAGCGACATCAAAAGCGGAATCATGGACAGAAAAAGAAAGAACGCCGTGCTGGCCGCAAAAGCACCTATATTCTTCCTGGTCATCTGCCAGTTAAAATCCCGAAATATGTAAAAAAGTCTGTAAACCATTCTCATAATCTGTATCCTGATACCTTAAGTTAAATTCAATACCACGGGCTGAAAAAATGCATCAGCAGCCGTTTCTGCCGCTCAGTCCGCCTGTGTGCCGGCCTCCTCTACACGGCATCCTGAAAAATAAAATTCCAGAATATTCTGATAGGAGACGCCCTTTTCACCCAGCGCCCTGGCACCGTTCTGGGACATTCCCACACCGTGTCCGTACCCGCCGCCAATCAACGTATATCCTACCACACTTTCCTCCTTTTTACCAGAATCTATTACAAAAAAGCCGCTGGGCAGAAGCGATCCCGGCACAACGGCACTGCCGTCCTGTTTGATAACCTCACTCGTACCGTCACAGAGAACGGTACGGATATTGTACTCCGCAATAATCTTGTAAGTTCCTGTATCAGTCTCGATCAAAAGTTCATCCGCCACTCCGCCCGGCCCTCGGCGTACAATACTCAGATTACGGATCTTTCCCAGTTTTTGAATGGGCTGTGACACATAATAATCTCCTTCTGTTCTGGTAAGTACAGACTCAGGGCTGCTCTGATATCTTTTCATGATCCGTGAGAGCATGGCCTCCGTGTCGATCGTTTCCACCGTATACTTCCAGCGGTACCAGGGCTCATCACTTTCCAGATCCGTATCATCTACCGAAGTAATAAACTGCCGGAAATTCTCTTCCCCCCGCAGCAGTTCCGCATCTTCATCACGTATACCGCTCTCCGCATTTTCATTCATTCTTCCGGCCCTGATATATGTAAGTTCTTCTTCCCGGCCCGACTTCCAGACTCCCGCATCAGTTCCCGCACCGCAGGACGTGGAATAATAATAATTCTGCGCCGGATTTCCCTGATAGGTTAACAGCATACCATCAGTCTCCTTGACCGCCGTGGTAGTCGCTCCGTTTTCACCGCTGTTATGGTATACCTGATAAGTAGTCGTGTCATCTACATGAGCGCCCAGTTCCGGCAGTCCGGCGTGCAGAATGTAAAGATAAGCATAGGTTCTGGCACATACCGCCTGGGCTTTCAATGCTTCCTGCGGGTATGATGCAGGCATCTCACTGGGTACAACCGCATAAAGATATTCCTCCAATGGAAGCTCGTTGATAAGAACCAGACCTTCCTCATGCCGGCAGCATTCTATTGCTCCCCGGTAAGCGTTATCCTGCTTTTCGATCCCGTCAATACGCACCATGACCTTATCCGTCAGGGCATTACACTGATATGTCCGGCGCTCTCCCACTGCAAAATCTCCGGCTTTGATTTGTATCTTTTCGCCGTCCACCTCAAGTTCTGCCGCATCATAGTAGTTACTTCCTTTTGCAGTATTTTTTAAGAGCACACGGATCCGGTCCGCCTTTTCAGCCTGAGACACAAGGCAGGCACAGACTCTTCCCTTCTCAATAACATAATCCGTGTCTGCATAACCGATCCTGAGGTCTTTTTTCGCCAGACTCTCAAGACTGCCGTACAGCTTATAGACTTCCATCCCCTCACCGATGGGAAAAACGCCTTCCCCCTCTATTTCCAGCTCCTTCTCCGACACCCGCAGAAGTTTTCCATGTACCTTCTCATTCTTTTCCTTCGTGTCGATGATTCTGCCCTCACGAAACGTCAGATCGGCAATCCGCTCCCGCTCCACCGGATGGTCCGTCTCCACCTGAAAAGCCGTCTGCCGGTAAAAGCATTGCAGAACACCTTTCGTAGATTCCGTTACCCAGACATTTTTCAGTTCATGTTTTCCCGAAAAAACCTCCACGATCGTCAGAAGCTGGCTGCCTTTTACATACGCTTTCATCTCCCGGAAAACATTTCGTTCAAATTCTGGTGACAGGTATCTGTACGGCGTCTCTCCACCACTGTTTTCCGTGTACGCTTCACCTGTCTCGCTGTCAGTCTTGAGCAGGAAAACAGTTGTCTCCCAGATTTCAGATTCCGTATCCAAATGTGCCAGAAGAATCCTGTATGCCTCGTACCAGTCCGCTCTCAACATCTCATGCTCCGGTTCATAGCGTTCCTCATAGACAGGCAGTCCCATGCTTTCCCAGGCAAACTTCCGATACAGTTCCATATATTGTTCATAGGTCAGATTGCTGCCGGCCGGCCATGCTGCCTGCGCCTCTTTCTCTGCCTCTCTTTCGTCTGCTTCTGTTCCGGCTAAACTATGTATGTCCAGTACATCCAGCAGAATCGTCACATCCTCCACGGAAATTTTATCGCCTTCCGGCGCTTTTCTGACCAGTTGACGTCTTCCCAGCCAGATACAGACCAAAAACAGGAGTCCGAAAAAAATCAACGCCATTTTTATCAATAATTTCGCATCATACTTCATTGAGTCCCTGTATCCTTATCATGCTTTCCATAAGTCATATTGCCTCGACCTTGCTTCCGATTCATGCGGCAAATGACTTGTATTATATTATATTTCCGTATCGTAACACTATGCCCACAAAATCAAATGTCCTTGTCAAAGTACACAAAACGAGCAGAGCTCGTTTGCGAGATTCGCTTCGCGAACTCGGATAAGCGGAGGAATTTTCTATACCAGAACAAAAGTAATTTGCTTCGCAAATAACTTTGCGAGATTCGCTTCGCAAACTCGAATAAGCGGAAGAATTTTCTATACCAGAACAAAAGTAATTTGCTTCGCAAATAACTTTGCGAGATTCGCTTCGCGAACTCGGATAAGCGGAGGAATTTTCTATACCAGAACAAAAGCAGCCGTATAAAACGACTGCTTTTTGTCTTTCGTGCTTCCCCAAAATGCCGGATCTTGTATTTTGACTCCTAGCAAAGCTAGGTGGGTAACCGCAACCATACTTCTGTCTTCCACTGCATAAGGCCTTAATAGCCGGAGGCCTGACATCTGCATGGCAATGTAGGAATCCCGTTTAAAGTATCTGTAGGTTCAAAATAACAAGACTTTGTCGCACATTTCAGGTTAGTTCTATTATATCCGAGATAGTGACATATTACAACCGGATTTTCTCGTTTTTTAAAGGTTTTTCTACACACCGGCTGCAAAGCAAAACTTACTCTTCCGTCAGCATCTTAACCGGTTCCACCTTCCGCATCCGCCCCAGACAGGCCCAAACTACGTATTTACCTCTTCCGCTGCTTCTCACGATACATAAGGGCATCCGCTTCTCCCACCAGCAGATCAAAAGCTTCCTTTCCTTTATCAGAGTGCGCCGCTCCCACACTGGCTGATATCTCCCGGAAATGCTCTTCTTTTGCATACGCACTGTCGATCTGCCGCTCGATCATCTGCCTTGTCGCTTCGATCTCTTCTTCCGTATGTCTGCCCGGCATGACGATCAGGAATTCATCGCCGCCTGTCCTTGCAATCAGGGACTGGGGCATACATTCCGACAGGACATTGGCAGTAAGCACCAGCACCCGGTCCCCTTCCTGATGTCCGTACACATCGTTAATGCTCTTGAATTTATTCAGATCAATGCAAAATATCGTTATATGTTCCTCTTCCAGTCCGTCGATATATTCATACACATACCTTCTGTTATAAAGTCCGGTAAGGAAATCCGTGTTTGCATTCTTGATGATCATCTGCTCAAAAAGACGTTCCTGGGTCACATCGATAGCGACACCCACCGTCCCCATGACACTTCCGTCCAGATCATACAACGGAGATTTGTAAGTCTTCAATTCTCTCATGCTGTCCCCGATCTTAACCGTCTCATCAAACACACAGGTTTCCCGCTTCTCCATAACCTCGTATTCTGATTCCATGCAGATAAATTCGCCTCTGGCGTATTCTTCCGGATCAATATCCCATATATAATAATGCCCCCGTCCCTCGATCTGCTCCATCGTCTTATTGACAGCCTTGCAGAAATAATCATTGACCTTCATATGGGCACCCTCTTTATCCTTAAACCAGATCAGATGCGGCACGCTGTTGATCATCGTCTCAAAATAGTTTCTGTTCTGCCAGTAGTCCTTGCTCTCTTTGTATGTACACTGCCATTTCGCAAAACGGAACAACAGTTCCTTTTCCGTCAAAGGTTTTGTCCAGATATCTGTAACCTCAGCCAGATCCTGCTCCATAAGCCGCCCTGACTGCTCCGTATCCGCCAGCAGAATAAGCTGCCCATCCTTTTTCTTCCAGGCAAGCAGGCTCTGTAACACCTCCGCTTCGTCAAATCCGCACAGGTCAGCTATGATCACATCTGCCTGTGCAGCCGGACCG
>ERZ808035.1430-NODE-1430-length-11789-cov-9.872951_pt1 | contig 11789 bp, 12 predicted proteins | sample MGYA00380189_ERZ808035 | MGnify/ENA primary metagenome ERZ808035 (study PRJEB31490, sample SAMN06133407) | mouse gut metagenome | isolation source: M5_1 | host: mice | place: China: Chengdu | collected 2015-05 ...
ACACGTCGCATAAGAATCCAACGCGCCTTCGGCGCTATAAAAAGCTTTTTATAGCTTTTTAATGGATTCTAGTATGATATCATTTTTCAAACAGGACATAAAAAGGAACTGCCGCTGCGCGGCAGTCCCTTTTTACTGTTGTGTACTCTCGTCACAGCGGAGACTGGCAAAACTCCACTGCGGAAAAAAGAGGGATTACGCTTTCTGCTTCTGCTTGGCAATGGTGCCGATTCCCTCGATGGCCAGGATCACAGCCAGGACCACCAGCAGCACGCCCAGAATGGCCTGTGCCCAAGGACCCCAGTCGAAGACCTGCTCCGCCATATTCTTGGTGATATTCCCGATCTGCGTCTTGGTGTTGATGATCAGAGAGCAGACGGTAACCACCAGCATGAAGCCCATGGGAATCAGGAACATCTTGTTGTTTTTGCCGATGTTGCCCAGCCAAGTGGCCACAGCCAGCAGGCCCAGAGCCGCCAGCAGCTGGTTGGCAGAGCCGAACAGCGCCCAGATCTTGCTGTAGCCGGTCATGCCCAGGGCAATGCCCAGGATGACGGTGATGATGGTGGACACGTACATGTTGGAGAAGGTCTTCTTGTAGCCGGTGACGTTCTCGGGGGTCTCACCCTTGCTGCCGTCCAGCCAGAACTCCTGGAACATGAACCGGGCCAGACGGGTGGCCGTGTCCAGAGAGGTCAGGCAGAAGGAGGAGTAGGTCAGCACCAGCAGGGTGTACAGCACGCTGTAGACCGCGCCGTGGCTGGGATCGATCATCCCGGCAATACCGCCGCCGAACAGGACGGTGGGGCCCACGCCGATGTCGCCGCCGTTGGCGTTGGCATAGCCCGCCACGGCGCACAGCACCAGAATGGCCAGCACGCACTCCAGCAGCATGCCGCCGTAGGCGATGGGCTTCGCGTCGGTCTCCTTGTCCAGCTGCTTGGAGGTGGTGCCGGAGGAGACCAGAGAGTGGAAGCCGGAGATGGCGCCGCAGGCGATGGTGGTGAACAGCACCGGGAATACGGGGGTGCTGCAGGTCTCGCCCGTCATGACGGGCAGATTCGCCAGAGAGGGATGACCCACGAACACGGATACCGCCGCCAGCGCCAGCATGGCGTACAGCAGGAAGGAGCTCAGATAGTCACGGGGCTGCAGCAGGATCCACACAGGCGTGACGGAGGCCACGGCGATGTAGATGCCGCAGATGATCATCCACGTGGTGTTGGACAGATAGAAGGGGTGGAAATTCATGCCGATGGCAATAATCACCACGATGCCGATGATGCCCACCACGGAGGCCACCGACATGGGGGCGTTCCGGCGATAGACGCAGAAGCCAAAGATGATGGCAATCACGATGAACAGCAGCGACACCATGGCCACCCGGGCGTTGCTCTCGGAGGCCGCCAGATCCACGCCGCCCCCCTCGGCAAAGGTGGCGGCGAAGGTGCCGGCCACGATGGAGGCGAAAGCCGCCACCACCAGGATCAGCGTCAGGTAGGCAAAGATCAGGAACAGCATCTTCGCCCGCTTGCTCATATTCTCGGAGATGATCTCGCCGATGGACCGCCCGCCGTGGCGGATGGAGGCAAACAGGGCGCCGAAGTCATGGACGCCGCCGAAGAAAACGCCGCCGATGACGATCCACAGCAGGCAGGGCAGCCAGCCGAAGCCCAGCTTCAGAGCGGAGATGGGGCCGGTGATGGGGCCGGCGCCCGCGATGGAGGAAAAATGGTGGCCCATCAGGACGGGGGCCGGAGCGGGGACATAGTCAACGCCGTCCTCCATGGTGTGGGCGGGAGTGGGCTTGTCGTTCTCGCCCACACCCCACTGCTTGCACAGCCAGCGGCCATAGAAGATGTAACCGCAGACAAGCGCAGCGAGGCCAATGATGAAAAGTAGCAGACCATTCATTGCTTGTAACTCTCCCTTCTTATTTTGCCCCGAAGTTACTCTCCAGGGTCTTGCGAGCCACCTTCCCGGCTGGATTGGAGAGGAAGCTCAACGTGGAACATTCCATTGCCGCTATGTGATACTCCATCCAGCCATGGAGTGCCAGCCGAAAGTTTTTCTGGAAGCGGGTCCGCTTGATCAGCTTCTTCGCCTCCGGGTCGATGGTGTCCGCCAGGATCACCAGCGTGACATAGGAGCACATGTGCTCCTTATGGGGCTTGATCTCCTTCAGCCCCGCCGCCCTGGACCGCTCAATCTGCTGCCGCAGCGTCTCCGCGTCCAGGTGATCGGCTAGATAGAAATAGGTGTAGTCGTGCTGCTCGGTGGCGTAGAACTTCTTGTCCCGCCGGACCAGATAGTGCTCATCCCGCAGGTAGAAGTGAGCCGCCGCGGGGTAGACCGTGCCCTCCGCCTCCACCTCCCGGGAGAGGTCATAGCTGTGGGAGTAGGCGTCCAGCAGCTTCTCCAGAGCCTCGCGCTTATCCATTGTCCCCACCCTCTTCACTGGGGGGCTTCACGCTCTCCGCGTGGGGTGCCAGCTCCTTCAAGGCCTCCATCACCGGAATGGCGTTCCGGGGCTCCGCCAGCAGCAGGACCGCCAGCTCCTCCCCTCCGGAACAGAGCACAATATGCTCCACCGGCATCTCCCCGCTACAGCAAGATACCTTCACGGGCACCATCAGCACCCGGCGGAAAAAGCGGTCCAGCTCTTTGTAGGCGAGATAATATACGGTCAGCTTCTTCCGGAAGAAGAGGTGCTCCTCTCCCAGGCGGAACACATCGATCCTACGGGCGCTCCGGTACTCCGCGGCGAGCAGCCCCGGCTCCGCAGCCGCCGACTTCAACGGGCTGAATTTCATGAATCCCTTCCTCCTACATCTGCCCGGCCCCGGGATATCCTCTCCCGTCCGCAGGGACTTCACCGGGGGATTATCCGCCCCAAAAGGGGCGGATAATGGGGGTACCCCCATTACACATCGCTATTTACGGCGTTATTATACACGCTCATTCTCTATTTGTTAAGAGGGAATCGCCCAATTTGTGTACAATTTGTGAATAATCGCAAATCGTTTGTTAACTTTGACGAAATTTCCTCTAAAACTTCACCAGAATCCCGTATATCTGCCGCTCTTTTAAAGTCAGTTTTGTATAAAGTATACAATCCATCTCCCATCCATATGCCGTCAAAGGGTGTTGATGAGGTGCTTCATATGGATACTCATGGCATGGCGGGCCCCGGCTTCGTCCCGCCGGAGCAGAAATTCCAGAATCATACGGTTATCCCGCAGGGCGATGTCCTGCATCTGCTGGCGGTTTTGGGAAATCTGCAGAATCTCGTTGACGGCGCTGTTGATGATGGGGTACAGCCGCCGCATATATTCGTTGTGAGAGGCCTTGATGATGGCCCAGTGAAACTCCTGGTCCGCCAGGGGCCAGTCTCCGCCGGCGGCGGCAATCTCCTCCGTCCGCTCCGCCCTGCGCCGGATCTGCCGCAGCTCCTCGTCGCTGGCCCGCTGGCAGGCCAGCGCCACGGTAGCCGGCTCAAAAATCAGCCGCATCTCAAAGAGATCCTTGGCCCGCACCCGGGACCGGACGCCCGCCAGGGCCGTCAGATCCAGCCCCTCTGCGGGCAGGCTCTCCGCCACAAAGGTGCCCTTCCCCCGGCGGATCTCCAGCACACCCTGGGCCGCCAGAAAGGAGATGGCCTCCCGCAGCGTGGTGCGGCTGACGCCCAGCTCCCCGCTGAGCTTGTTCTCATTGGGCAACTTGCTGCCCGGCGCATAGCGGTGTTCATCCACAATCCGCTCATACAGCCGGTCGGAGGTCTGCTCCGACAGCTTGACTTTCTTTCGCTCCACCATCCGTACTGTCTCCTTTCCGCCCCATCCATTCTTTTCCTGTTTATCATACATGATTTTCTCCAAAAACACAAGAAGCCTCTTGACATCATATTTTTTTGGAAGTACAATGACATCATACATCATAGATAGAAATAATACAACGTATTTTGTGAAGGAGGCGCCGCCTTTGACTGCCGCCGGGATTTTTACCCACCGCCTCTCCGTAGTCACCGGGCACTACGGCACCGGGAAAACCGAGCTGGCCGTAAATCTGGCGCTGGCGCTGGCTGCCGAGGGCCAGCCGGTGATGCTGGCGGACCTGGATATCGTCAACCCCTATTTCCGTTCCAGGGAGCGGAAGGCGCAGCTGGAGGCCGCCGGCGTCCGGGTGATCGCCACCTCCCAGTCCTGTTCCGACGCCGACGTGCCCTCCATCCCGGCGGAGCTTCTGACCATTTTGGAGAACCGGGCGGTCCGGGGCATTCTGGACATCGGCGGCGACCCGGTGGGGGCCAGGGTCCTGGCCCGCTTCCAGCCGAAGATCATCCGGGAGGACTATCAGCTCATCTACGTGCTCAACGCCAACCGCCCGGAGGTCCGGGAGCCCGGGGCCGCCGCCGCGTGCCTGCGGGCCATTGAGGAGACCACCGGCCTTGCCTGCTCCGCCCTGGTAAACAACACCCACCTGTGCGGTGAAACCGGGGCCGCGGAAATTGTCAGGGGTGCGGCCCTGGCGGAGGCCGTCTCCCGGGAGACGGGCATCCCGGTGCTCTGCCACACGGCGGAAAAGCGGCTTCTCCCGGGTCTTCCCCCGCTGCGGCAGCCCGTGTTTCCCATCACCGTTCAAATGAAAAAGCCATGGGAGTAAGCCCCGTTTAAAAAGCGGCGGAACGGGGCCCGCCGCTTGGCTGCTTTTAGAAGCTGTTCAGTATCTCTCCGCACACGTCTTGACGGCGGATTTACCGCCCTGACTGCGTTAAGGAAGCGCTGATTAAATCAACGTGTGCAGATTTATGTCAGAAATTTCCGCTGGCAAGGAAGAAAACCGCAGGAATCCTGACGGATTTCAAGGTTTTCCGACGCAGATCAGCGGGAATTTCCGGCGTGAAAATGTGCGCGGGGATTTATTCAGTGGTTCCTTAAAAATCCCCTCGCCAATCCGCACACGTTGAGATGCTGAACAGCTTCTTACATCTTTCATTAAAACCCGAACCGAGAGGAGGACATCTTAACTATGGCTGCCAAAATCACATTTGACTCTGACCGATGCAAGGGGTGCGAGCTGTGTGCCTCCGTGTGCCCCAGGCACATTGTGGCGATTGACCAGACCGTCATCAACCGGAAGGGGTACCACCCCGCCGCGGTGACGGATATCACACAGTGCATTGCCTGCGCCAGCTGTGCAAAAATCTGTCCCGATTCCGTCATCACCGTGGAAAAAATCTGAAAGGAGGCTGCAAGCTATGGCAAAGGAACTGTGGAAAGGCAACGAGGCCATTGCCGAGGCCGCGATCCGGGCCGGATGCGACTGCTTTTTCGGCTATCCCATCACCCCCCAGAGCGAGGTTCCCGAATACATGTCCGTCCACCTGCCCAAGGCCGGCGGCGTGTTCGTCCAGTCCGAGTCCGAGGTGGCCGCCATCAACATGGTCTACGGCGCAGCCGGGGCCGGGATGCGGGCCATGACCTCCTCGTCCTCCCCCGGCATCAGCCTGAAGCAGGAGGGCATTACATATCTGGCGGCGTCGGAGCTGCCCTGCGTCATTGTCAATGTCATGAGGGGCGGCCCGGGCCTGGGCACCATCCAGCCCGGCCAGGGGGACTACTTCCAGGCCACCCGGGGCGGCGGCAACGGGGACTACCGCACCGTTGTCCTGGCCCCCGCCAACGTGCAGGAGACGGTGGACTTTGTCCAGGAGGCCTTTGACATCGCCGACCAGTACCGCAACCCCGTGGTGGTGCTGGCAGACGGCCTTATCGGACAGATGATGGAGCCCATCGAATGGCGCCCGGTTCCCAGGCGGCAGCTGCCCCCCAAGGACTGGGCCGCCTGCGGCAAAAAGGGCCGGGATCACACCAACGTCATCAACTCCCTGTTCCTGAACCCCGAGGAGTGCGACGCCCTGAACCGGCGCCTGACGGCAAAGTATGCGGAGATTGAGAAAAATGAGGTTCGCTGGGACACCGCCTCCTGCGAGGATGCGGAGGTTCTGATCACCGCCTACGGCACGCCCGCCCGCATCGCCCTCACCGCCCTGGACGCCCTGCGGAAAGACGGCGTCCGGGCCGGGCTGTTCCGGCCTGTAACCCTGTGGCCCTTTCCGGAAAAGGCACTGCACGACCTGGCCGGCAGCCCCTGCGTAAAGGTTATCCTGGATGTGGAGATGAGCTCCACCGGACAGATGCTGGACGACGTGCGTCTGGCCGTGGAGGGGCAAAAGCCCATCCGCTATCTGGGACATGCCGGCGGCATCATGCCCACCGTGGAGGAGATCATCGAAGCGGCCCATCGCTCTTTGAAGGAGGTCCAGTGATATGGCGGTTATATATGAAAAATCCAAGGGCCTGACAGACGCGGAGCTCCACTACTGCCCGGGCTGTCACCACGGCATCATCCACAAGCTCATCGCCGAGACGCTGGTGGAGCTGGGTCTCCTGGACGGGGCCATCGGCGTCTGTCCCGTGGGCTGCTCCGTGTTTGCCTTTAAGTATTTCAACTGCGACATGCTGGAGGCCGCCCACGGCCGGGCCCCGGCGGTGGCCACGGGCATCAAGCGCACCCACCCGGACCAGGCGGTATTCACCTACCAGGGAGACGGGGATCTGGCCTCCATCGGCGCGGCGGAGATTGTCCACGCCGCCATGCGGGGGGAGAAATTCACCACCGTCTTTGTCAACAACGCCATCTACGGCATGACCGGCGGCCAGATGGCCCCCACCACCCTCATCGGGCAGAGGGCAACCACATGTCAGGACGGCCGCACCGTGGCCCAGGCGGGCATGCCCATCCGGGTGGCGGAGATGCTGTCCACACTGGACGGCTGCGTCTACGCCGAGCGGGTGTGCGTCACGGACATCCCCAATCTGAACAGGGCGAAACGCGCCATCAAAACGGCCTTTCAGAAGCAGATGGCCGGCGAGGGCTTCACCTTTGTGGAGGTTCTCTCCACCTGTCCCACCAACTGGGGGCTCACGCCGGTGAAGGCCACGCAGTGGCTGAGGGAGAACATGATCCCCTACTATCCCCTGGGCGTTATCAAGGACCAGGGCCTGGAGGTGCGGTGAGATGCTGAAGAGAATCATTATTTCCGGCTTTGGCGGGCAGGGCGGCCTGGCCATCGGCAAAAATCTGGCGGAGGCCGGCATGGACGAGGGGTTCCACGTCACCTGGGCCCCCTCCTACGGCCCGGAGATGCGGGGCGGCACCGCCAACTGCTCCGTGGTCATCTCCGGCAGTCCCATCGGCTCCCCCATCTTTGCCCATCCCACGGAGCTGATTGCCCTGAACGAGCCCTCTCTGGAGAAATTTGAGGCGGACGTCCAGGCCGGCGGCACGGTGTTTGTCAACTGCGACGTGGTCACTGACCGTGTCCGGCGCACCGATCTCACCGCCCACTACATCCCCTGTGCCAAAATTGCCGAGGACATCGGGAACCCCAAGGTGGGCAACATGGTGATGCTGGGGGCGTATGTCGCCCGGACCGGGTTCCTGAAGCCGGAGACCATTGAGTCCATGATCGCCCAGATGTTCGCCGGCCCCAAGGCGAAGTTCGTGCCTTTGAATATCGAGGCCTTCCGCCGGGGCATGGCCTGCGTCCGCTGAACGCCTCTCCCGCCGGGCCGCCGAAAAGCTCCTGAGGGCTTTTCGGCGGCCCGACGATACCCGGATTTTCAAACTGCTGCGCAATTTATACCATCGATTGATAAGGGGGCGGGCGCAGCCCTTGTGCCCCCCGTTACCCTGACCGCTTTCGATCTGTCTGCCCTTTTTCCGACAAGCTGGGGGCCGGCGCCAAAAGGCGCCGGCTCGTTTATTTTCCCGTTGACTTTCCCGTGCAACCGGCGTATAAATGTATATAAATGCAGGATTCCCGCCGGAAAATTCAAACCATTTTAATAAAGGAGCTGTCTTCCATGCTGGACATCAAAATCACCAAAACCGCCGCGCCCAAGGCCAAGCCCGCCGACGAGAGCAAGCTGGGCTTCGGCAAGGTCTTTTCCGACCATATGTTTATTATGGATTACGATGCAGGTCAGGGCTGGCACGACCCCCGCATCGTCCCCTACGGCCCCCTGTCCCTGGATCCCTCCGCCGTGGTGTTCCACTACGCCCAGGAGTGCTTTGAGGGCATGAAGGCCTACCGCACCGCCGAGAACAAAATCCAGCTGTTCCGGCCCGAGTGCAACGCCCGCCGCATGAACAACACCCACGAGCGCCTCTGCATTCCCCGGCTTCCCGAGGAGGATTTTGTCCAGGCCGTAAAAGCCCTGGTAGAGGTGGAGCGGGACTGGGTCCCCCACTCCGAGGGCGCCTCTCTCTACATCCGCCCCTACACCATCGCTACCATGGCCCAGCTGGGCGTCCATGCCTCCACCTCTTACAAGTTTATCATCATCTGCTCCCCCTCCGGCGCCTACTATGCCGCGGGCCTGGCCCCCATCGACATCTATGTGGAGGACACCTATGTCCGCGCCTGCCCCGGCGGAACCGGCTTTACCAAGTGCGGCGGAAACTACGCCGTGAGCCTGCTGGCGGGCCAGAAGGCTGAGAAAAAGGGATACAGCCAGGTGTTGTGGCTGGACAGCCAGGAGCGGAAATACGTGGAGGAGGTGGGCGCAATGAACATCTTCTTCAAAATCGACGGCAAGTTATACACCGCCGCCGCCGCAGACACGGACGGCACCGTCCTCCCCGGCGTCACCCGCCGCTCCATCATCGAGCTGCTGCGGGACTGGGGCTACGAGGTCATTGAGGGCAAGCTGGCCATCGGCGATATCATGGCCGCCGCCAAGGAGGGCAAGCTGGAGGAGGTCTTTGGCTCCGGCACCGCCGCCGTGGTCTCCCCGGTGAAAAAGCTGGACTACGAGGACCAGTCCGCCTTCATCAACAACGGCGAGATCGGCCCCCTGACCCAGAAGCTGTACGATACCATGACCGGAATCCAGTGGGGCAAAATCCCCGATACCAAGGGCTGGATCGTCCCCGTCTGCTGACTCAAAAACGGCCGCTCCGCTTTTTGAAGGGGCCGCCGCGCCCGGGGCGCCCGGTTCCGTGCAAAGGCCCCTCCCGGGGGACACGTCCCCGGAAAAGCAGATTCCGGCTCTTTGTGCCTGCATGTGCGAACCCTGAGAAGATTTTCTGTCCAAAACAGCGCGGGTCAATGCTGACCCGCGCTGTTTTCCAAAATACACGCCCTATGTCTTCGCCTGAATCTGCGCGCCGCACTTGGGACAGGTGATGACGATTCTCCCCTTTCCCGCCGGCACCCGGCAGACGGTTTTGCAATTTTTACAGGTGAAGTATCTGTGATCTCTGTCGGCCCGCCGCGCCGCGGCGTTCTTCCGGCCATTTTTTATCTGCCAGGCAAAGTTCACCCACCTCTGGTTTTCCGCCCGTCGCTTGTACAGATTCCTGGAGAACATCCGGCTCAGGATGTAAATCATCAGGACAAAGAGGAAGCCCTCAAAGATGCCGGTGACAAAGCGGTTCTTCAGCGCCGCGTTGAGCACAAGCTCCACCAGCCACAGCCCCAGATAGGCAAAGAACAGCGCCCGGTTCAGCTGATCCATGCCGTTGCGGCCGTACATGAACCGGATCATCCCGTCCCGCATCCTCCGGAAAATGCCCATACTCCCGAACCCCTTTCCTGCGCTCTTTTGCCCGGCTCCGTCTCTCTTTTCTGTATTGTACTCGCAATTTCGCTCCCGCACAACTGCCTGACGGCGGAATTTACAAAATAGTCATTTATTTTTACGGCGCCATATGGTATATTTACTAATTGTCAAAAAATAAAAATAAAGGAAGTGTATCCAGTTTATGGCAAAGAAGCAGTTTAAAGCGGAGTCCAGGCGGTTGTTGGATCTGATGATCAATTCCATCTACACCCACAAGGAGATCTTCCTGCGGGAGATCATCTCCAACGCCAGCGACGCCTGCGACAAGCTGTGCTATCTGGCCCTGACCGACGGCAATGTGGGCCTTGGCCGCAAGGACTTCAAAATCGACCTCACCGTGGACAGGGAGGGCCGGGTGCTGACGGTCTCCGACAACGGCATCGGCATGGACAAGGCGGATCTGGAGAACAACCTGGGCGTCATCGCCTCCTCCGGCTCTTACAAATTCAAGCAGGACCTGCCGGACGACGCCAAGGGCACCGATGTCATCGGGCAGTTCGGCGTAGGGTTTTACTCCGCCTTTATGGTGGCGGATCACATCACTGTGGTGACAAAGAAATACGGCTGTGACACCGCCTGGATGTGGCAGTCCTCCGGCGCCGACGGATACTCCGTCACCGAATGCGAACGGGCCTCCGCCGGCACCGATATCATCATGCACATCAAACCCGATACGGACGACGAGAAGTACGGCGAGTTTTTGGAGTCCTGGCGGCTCCAGGAGCTGGTGCGGAAGTATTCCGACTACATCCGCTTCCCCATCCGCATGGAGGTCAGCAAGACCCGGAAGAAGGCGGACTCCCCGGAGGACAATCCGGAGTACGAGACCTACACCGAGGTGGACACGCTAAACTCCATGGTCCCTATCTGGCAGCGGCGGAAATCCAGTGTAAAGCCAGAGGAGTACAACAAATTTTACCGGGACAAATTCCGCGATTACACCGACCCCCAGCGGGTAATCGCCGTGTCTGCCGAGGGCGCCGTGACCTACAAGGCGCTGCTGTTCGTCCCCGGCGCCATGCCCTTCGACTACTACACCAAGGAGTTTGAGAAGGGCCTTCAGCTGTACTCCAACGGCGTTTTGATTATGGACAAGTGCGCCGACCTGCTGCCGGACCACTTCCAGTTCATCCGGGGCGTGGTGGACTCCCCCGACCTGAGCCTGAATATCTCCCGGGAGCTCTTGCAGCATGACCGGCAGCTGAAAATCATCGCCGGAAACCTGGAGAAGAAGATTAAGGGCGAGCTTGCCAAAATGCTGAAAGACAGCCGGGAGGACTATGAAAAATTCTGGAAGAACTTTGGCCGCCAGCTGAAATACGGCGTGGTGAGCGAGTATGGCCGCCACAGGGATTTGCTCTGCGACCTGCTGCTGTTCCACTCCTCCACGGAGAAAAAGCCGGTGACGCTGGAGGAGTATGTCTCCCGGATGAAGGACGGCCAGAAATATATCTACTACGCCGCCGGAGAGACCCTGGACAAAATCGACCGGCTTCCCCAGACGGAGTCCCTGCGGGACGCCGGAACAGAGATCCTCTACTTCACCGAGGAGGCGGACGAGTTCTGCGCCCAGACCCTCCGCACATACAAGGACAAGGAGTTCCGCTCCGTGCTGGACCAGGAGATCGACGAGGGGGCGGAGAAGAAGGCCGAGGAGGAGGCCGCCGCCCATAAATCTGTCTTTGATTTTGTAAAGGAGACCCTGGGTGACGCCGTAAAGGAGGTCAAGGCCTCCGCCCGGCTGAAATCCCATCCGGTCTGCCTCACCGCCGGTGAGGGCCTGAGCTTTGAGATGGAGAAATACCTCCAGGCCGTGCAGCCGGATGCCGCCCTGAAAGCCGACCGCATCCTGGAGCTGAACGTGGAGCACCCCGTCTTCCAGGCGCTGGAGTCCGCCGTGGGGTCTGACCCGGAGAAGGCGAGGAAGTACGCCTCGCTGCTCTATCATCAGGCCCTGCTGATTGCAGGCCTGCCTCTGGAGGACCCCTCCGGGTACACAGATCTGGTCTGTGAACTGATGAAATAATACTAATTTCAAATAAAACGATTTCGTTTTATTTGAAATGGAAACGCATGTTGCGTTTCCGTTTTGCGCCATCC